>JGI24140J50213_10000878_pt1 | contig 13744 bp, 10 predicted proteins | sample BarGraIncu00222A_FD_50213 | JGI IMG/M metagenome (IMG submission 50213)
GCATCAAATTAGATTCCTTATCACTTGTAATAGTTTTCAACCAGCGTTATATATGGTGACAGAAATACTTGAAATTATATATTTGTTATTCCAAAATATCCATAGGATAAAATAAGATAACGAAGCACAAGCTCGTTATCGGGGTAGTTTTCAAGAAGGCTCATGTAAATTCCCTGTAGCTGTTTATAGATCTTTTTCGCATCCTCAAAAAGCTCATTCTCCAGAAACTCTTCTCCAAGCTCCTTCACAAATGTATCTAACTTTTCCAAGATCCCCAGATTTTTGGGCTGGATTTTTAATATTTTCTTGAAAGTTTCCAGGGTACTGTTGATAAGCTGGATTTGCTTCTCATATTTGCCGACAACTAAAAAATACGCTCTTAAATTATCTACAGTTGTTAAATAATTTGACAAATAATAAGGTTTTTCAGGTTGCTCAAAAATCAGCTTTTCATATGTATTAACTACCTTATCAAAATATTTATTTATACGTTCATAAGACTCCTCTGCTACCAAAACATTATCTGTTTTTTTAAGAATATTTCCAATGAGATCAATGGAATTATGAAGACATCTCTGAGTGGAAGAATTTTGGGGTTCATTCAAAATGAAGCTTAAAGACGTCTCCAAAGCTTTTTCATATAGCAGCAGCGCTTCATATGGTTTATCCATGTGATCCAAAACTTCTCCTTTATGATGCAGGACACGACACAAAAGGTCTGGACTTTTTGCCTTTTCCGCTAGCTTTTCAGCCTTATTAAGCTTCTCAAAAGCCTTTTCATACTTCCCCTTTTCAACAAGAGAGGAGGCGTTCGCCAATTCCCTGGTTGTTAAGTCTTCAAGCTGCTTGGACATAAAGGTAATTTGTGACTCAGAATATTAGAATTAAACGTCTCTTAAAGAAGTTCAATGAACCAGGGCAGTGTACAAAAGTTCTGTAAATTCTGAAGCCTCTGTACCCTTTCTTCCACAAATAAGAAAAAGGATTATCGTTTTCACTGTGCATAGGTTTTGGCGTAAAACCTATGCATCTTATCAGTTTTAGCTTTTAATTTCAAGCAATTTTTTGTCGAGTAACTTCTTTAGATTTATGATTTTACATACAAATTGGCACGCTGCCCAAGATACCCTAGAGAGTATTTAATGGAATATATGAGGGCTAAACTGAAATTCAACCATCCGGGTATGCCATAGCCTATCTCACTCTACAAAATAAATCATTTCATTGGGCATGAGAGTTAATTCGTTACTTTCTATTCCTGATTGTACAAGCTTTTCGATTCTTTCCCATGTATTTTTACGTGTAGTTTTTATTCCAAGTACTCTCGAGGTCTGGACGATCAGGTCTTCAAGAGGAGTTGAATACTGGTTGTTTAGGACAAAACGAACGGCTTCTTTTATTTCCTCGTCACAGATCCATTCTATTTTTGCAGATGTGTCCCCATCGCGCCTGCGCAGGAGGCATGTAGGTTCAGACGCTGGCCAGAAAAACTCGCCTTCGATCCGGATCTTTCCGGAACTCTCGGCAAGCTCTACGGCATCAAATATTCGCTGTTTGATTTTCCCAAGCATGCGGATAATTCCTGTATGCGCTTTTATTCGCTGGAGCAGGACTTCTCCATGAATTGGACCTTCACACTCTATTATCCGTATAACTATCTCCTCAAGCTTTTCATCGGAAAGCTCAGAGAGGTCTCCGGATTGCGGAAGCTCTGAGGAAAGGCAGACTCTGTAAAGAGGCACAGCAGCTTCGAGAGATTCATTCTTTCCATATAGATTTTCTGAACTTTTTTTTGCAGAATCCGGTGCCTCGGCTGCCCTGAAATCAATATCATCAGACAGCAACTCAGAGAAGTTCTCGGAATAGGGTTTATCCACTGGTTTACTTCCTTTTTCAGCCTTTATTGCAGGCAAGGGTTCCAGTTGAGTTTTAAGGTTTTTAACTCCAGGCCTTGCCTCAGAGTTGATGCTAGTATCGGTTTCAGTGTCGGTTTCAGTTTCGGTTTCAGGCTCGATTTCAGGTTTCGAATTCCATCCGGTGCCTGAATAATTGTCTTCCTCGAAATCAGGCTCGGAATCAGGCTCGGGATCAAAATAGCCCCCTGAGCCGTAAATATAAGCAAACTCATTAAGTCTTTTTCTTTTCCTTTTCTTTTCGCTACCTGCACTGAAATCTATCTCAGGATATGCCTGGTAAAAACTCCCTTTTTCAGGCTCTGGCTCGGGTATAAGTTCTAATGCATTTNCCTTTTCAAANCAGGGATCCACATTGAATCTCAGGAGTTTTGATTTTCCTGACCTTCTTACTGGTTTCTTGCGGGAATTTTCATCTGCCAGCAAAGCCATGGACCCGGCTTTTACAGTCATTTCTGGCAGAAAATCCGCACCGCAAGGGGCTGTAAACCCTTCTTCCAGTTTAAGACACGCACCTGAAAAAGACTCTTCATCTTCGGCTTCAAAGGAATCTTCTGCCAGGGATTCCGCTTCAAAGAATTCAGCTTCAAGTTTTTTGTCGGCTTTGCTCTCTATACTCTCTGCAAATGAAAAAGGATATGCAGGCAAATTTACAGATGAAACTGGATCTGCAGGCAAATTTACAGATGAAACCGGATCTGCATACCGATTGGCCGACTTTTCCACAGGACTTTTGTTTATGGATTCAGCCCAGGCGGAAGGCTCGTTTATAGACAAAACTTCAGGTTCAGGTTCGGATTTTGCCTGCAGCTTTGCCTGCTCTACAGCATCCTTTACAGCTTTAAGCAGCTTTTCTTTGCTCTCTTTCGGATGCAGGTACCAGTCCGTTGACCAGACTCGATAGATTTTCCAGCCCAGCCCTTCGAGCACCTGCTGACGCAGGCGGTCGCGGTCCCGCGCAACATGCGAGGAATGATAGCTTTCTCCATCGCACTCGATTCCAAGCACGTATCTCCCTGGGTGGCCGGGATCAGGAATTGCAAGGTCGATCCTGTACCCGGCACAGCCGATTTGCCTGTGAACTTCACAGCCGTTCTCTGTCATAAAATTAGAGATAGCTTCTTCGAAAGGAGAATCGAAATCTTCCTTACCACACGCAGACAAGGGGAGCCTTCCGCTCTCTGCAAACTCAAGGAAAACTTTCAGGGATCGAAGCCCGAAAGATGAGTTTTCATCCAGAACCAGGTCTCTTGATGTAAAGTTTGCAAAGACAACGCATTTTTCTCTGGCCCGAGTAATAAGTACATTCAGACGCCTTTCCCCTCCTTCCCGGTTAAGGGGGCCGAAGTTCAGGGAAAGCTTTCTGCTGCTGTCAAAGCCGAAGCCCACGCTAAGAAGAATAACATCTCTCTCATCACCCTGGATAGTCTCAAGGTTCTTTACAAAGAAATGCTCTCCTCTCTCGTTTCCTGATTTAAGGTCAAATCCAGGGTTTGCTTTAAGAAGAACCTCAATCTCTTCCTGGATGGATTCCTGCTGTTTCACATTAAAAGTCCCGACCCCGAGGCTTTTATCCGGATACCTCCTAAAGTGTTCGAAAACTGCCTTTGCAACAGCCCTTGCTTCTATCCTGTTGGCTCCGCTTTTACCCCTGTCATAAACCGCATCCGGAAGATACACAAACTTCAGCCCAAGGCGTTCATCTTTTTGCATAGGTGAGGGATAAACATATAGGCGGTTGTCATAAAATTCCTGGTTTGAAATCGCAATAAGGGACTCGTGCCTGCTCCTGTAGTGCCAGCGCAGGGTCTTGACAGGGAAACTGCGCTTGCAGACATTAAGGATACTTTCCATATCCCCTACTGCAGCGTAATCTTCAGGTTCCCTTTCCGGGGAGTCAACAATAGCATCGAAAAAGTCGGTAGGCGGAAGCTGTTTTGAATCGCCCATTACTACAACCTGCTTTCCGCGCAGCAGAGCTCCCACCGCATCTTCGGGTCTGACCTGGCTGGCTTCGTCAAAGATGATCACGTCAAAGCGGGTGCTCCTCGGGTCAAGATACTGGGCAATGGAAATCGGGCTCATCAAGAAACAGGGCTTAATTTTCTGCACCAGGCCGCCTGCCTTTTTCATGAGAGTACGAATAGGCATGTGACCCCGTTTCCTGTTGAACTCATTGAGCAGAATTCCGGCTTCTGAAGCCCTTGATGCTCCAGACGTCAGCTTTGGAGCTTCCTCATAAGCAGAATATGTAATCCTTTTTCTGTTTTCCAGAAGGACTTTTTTGTCAAGCTCTGTGAACTTGTTAATTTTACCTTCATGNAGTTCCTGAATAAAAGTAGAAAGTGCTGGTCTTTCCGTGAAGGCNCGGTGCAGAAGNATCTCGGCATAGTTCCCTTCAAANGCAGGAATCATATCACAGGCTTCGATTTTTCCGGCTTCTATACTTTCCATCATAGGAGCTGCTTTTGTTTCCAGACAGGCCTGCCTGTATCCAAGGTACTGACTCCATAAAACCAGNGATGAAGTTTCTGCATTCCACCTGCTTACACGGGATTTTAACAGATTGAGCTTTNCGGCTTCCAGATCGNNTCCGAACATTTTCCCGAAATTCGCCCCTATGCGAAGGCCAACTTTTTCAAGAGACTTCAAAAATGTCTGCTTTGCTGCCGTTACCTCGCTTACTGCGGATTCAAGAGCAGCCCTGTCAACCCCGCTTTCTATAAGCTTGAAACTCCTGTCAGTGAAAATACTTTCCTTTATGTATTTGCGGAAGGGAGTAATCCACCTGCCGTATTCATCCAGAAGGGCAGGATCACTTTCAAAGCCCNTCCAGTAATCTGAGAAATATTTTTTACCTTTTGCCTCGGCACTTTCAANCTCCAGCCTGCGGGCTTCACATTCGGAAAGGCAGGCGAGGTCAAGAAGAATCCTATTATTCTGGGGAGGANCCCCTGAAATATANCAGGATGAAATTTCTTTTTTGAGTTTTCTGTACNTGGGATTTATAGCCTTGAGGAACTTGCGGGACAAGCCCTCAAATTCCGAGGTATCAAGGTCAGAAACCGAAGGGTAAAAGGTTTTGTCCACAAAAGTTTTCAGCTCTCTGTACTGCCTGAGCCTCGAAACAAGAGCCTCAGCTTCGACTCTTGAGGGCTCGGACTCCCACTCCTGATTCTGGAGCATTGTTTCAGGCAGGGGTTTTGAGTTCTCGAGAAGTTTTGCGGCATCGATTATGGTTTTGATTCCCTCAAGGGTATTAGGCTTTGAGCTTGCAGAAAGGTCGTTAAGGGTCTTTAGAGCTACTTCCAGGGCTTGAAAAGCAGCTGCNCATTCATCTGTAAGAGATTCGATTTCCCCAAGATCCGAAGGCAGTACAAGCCCGGGTTCACAGCCGTACCAGGGGTTTTTCCGGGCAGGCCCGAGAGAGGGAAGTACCTGCCCCATTTTTTCTAAAACAGACTCTGCATCTGTCCAGGTTTCAGGCCCCCAGGTTTCAGGCTCCTTAAATTCGTAGCGGGGCATTTTCAAATCTTTTGCTTCAAAATAAGCCCTCGTCTTTTCCCTTACCCCGTAGAGTGTATAAAGGCTGGGATAGAGCTTTCCTGCAGGTTTTCCAAGAGACAGGGCATATTCGTTAAGTTCATGTTTCAGCTTTTCGAGTTCGTTAATGTCTCTGTCAGGGCTTATGGATGCAGGGGCTGCGCGGTTCAGATTTTTTTCCAGTTCTTCAAGCACTGCCTTTTTTCGCGTCTGGTTGCTGTGAATTTCCAGACAAAGTTCTCCTAACCCTGCGGCATCCAATCGGCCTTTTACCACCTGGAGAGCAGCCATTTTTTCACTCACGAAGAGTACGCTTTTCCCGTGGGCAATCAATTCTGCAATTGTGTTTGCAATGGTCTGGGACTTGCCGGTTCCAGGCGGTCCCTCCACAACAAGGTCTTTTCCTGCCTTTGCATCCTCAATGACCGCAATCTGAGAAGAGTCGGCATCCATTATATGATAAGTGTCTTTTGCTGACAGTTTCAGGTCAACCTCTTCTTCCAGGAAGCCGGAAACCTCACACTCGGGATCCTGGGGATCAAAGATTTTCCGAATCAAGGGATGCTCTGCGGGAGACATATCCTCATGCCAGGTTGCAGGGTCAAGATCTTTATACATAACAAACTTTCTGAAGTTGAAGAGATCAAGGCAGACTTCAGGGAGAAGTTTCCAGTCGTTTTTTCCACGGATTGCTCCTGATACTACCTCGAAATAGTCTTCAATTCCTGCTGTCTCTTCAGGCATCTCAAAATCCTGAATCTGGATCCCAAATTCCTTCATTTTTGCCTGCAGGGTAATTGAGGTGAATATCTCGTCTCCTGTCCACTGGATACTGAAGTTTCGGCCCTTTCCTATTCTCTTGAGCTCAAGAGGAACCAGGAGGAGAGGAGCCTTTGGATTTTTTACGGCAGACTTGCTGTCACTCCACTGCAGGAAACCCACTGCAAGGTAAAGCACAGGATATCCCTGTTCCTCAAAGATGGAATTGGCCTGGTTAAAGACATAAAAAAGTTTTCTATCAAGGGTTTCGCTGTCGTCCGGAGTCTCCAGGAAAGATTCGGAGCGGGAATTCTGGGGTTTACTTTTTTCTTCGGAAACCAGAATTTCCCCTATTGTTCTCAAAAGCCTGCTTTCGTTCTCTGAGGCTTCGTCTTCTCTTTCCTCCCCATTTTCTGTTTTATTGCTTTTTCTGGACCTGGTTTTTGCCCTGAACTTCATTGATTTTTCCTGAAGAACGAAAAGCTCATAAATTTCCTCAGGAGTTCTGCCAGCAATTGAGATGGTCCTTCTCTGGGAAGGGCGGTAATTGAGAAGGTTATTTCTAAGGGACAAATCAAGTAAATTCTGCCTTAATGCTTCCAATTCCTTAAGTACGTCTACCATAAAAATATCAGGCCCTTTTCAAATAATGAATAAAATATATTATGGTTTAAAGAATACAGAATATTTACTCATAAATTTTATCATGTTATGCAGGAAATAAAGATCGAAACGGCTTACAAATGCAACCCTGAAAGAGAAGAAACTCCTTTAATGACACCATACATTTTAGAATAATTCATTTTAGAATAATTTCCTTAATATACTGAGAACTATTTCTTTACTATTAGAGTTTTTCTCTACTCTTATGAATTGTTCCTTTTAACTTTGGTAATTAGAGAGTTAATCTGTTATATAAAAGACGTTTCCCTCATTTTCAGTTTGTCAAGCTGTCATATATACGGTTTACTTACTGCAGTCTTCATTATTTAGTCGTTTTTCTTCTTTGCCGCAATTCTTCATAACTTATTCTATTCGCTTCAACCTGTTTTCACATTATTTTTCCCCTATTTTCCGCGAGATCCAACTTTCCGGTTATGCTTTCCTTAATGAAGCTCCATTTTCGGTTTTGTTTTCGTCTTCAAGGCTTACAAGAAGAGAACTCGAAAGAATAAGAATGCAGCCGAGCAAAGTTTCAGCAGAAACAGGGTCTTTTAAAAGGATATATGCAAAAAAGATCGCACTTACCGGTTCAAGAAGGGAAATTATGCTTGCATTCTGGGCTTTGACATGTACGAGCCCTGTAAAGTAAAGGATGGAACCTACAGACGTGATGGTCACTCCGAGAAACAGGAGAACAGGCAGATTCTCAATCAGGGAGGCTGCGGATACCTGCCTTACAAAAGGGAGCAATAGTACAAGGGTTACGCAAGTTGAGATAAAAAGTTGTTCAAGACCTGAATATTCATCCCTGAGGTAACGGGAAGTCAGAATAATACAGGCGTAAAAGAAGCCTGAAAATAATCCCATTAGCACCCCAAATATATATCCGGATTCAACTCCTCCAGAGCCGAAAACAAGATTCTCCGGACCGACCACAATCACCACACCGGCAAGGGAAACGACAAGTGCAGCAATGCTCTTTACGCTTGGTTTTTCTTTAAGAAGGACAGGGGCAATAAGCAAAACGTAAAAAGGAGCCGTATAAAGCAGAAGCACTGATATCGAGACATTCGTAAAGCTCACAGCTGTATAATAAGAGAGCATTACGCCCGCATGCCAGATCCCAAGAAGCAACAGGGCTTTTCTTTTTCCCTTCAGCCGGATTCCTGAGAGCTTTCCAGTTGCTGCCATATAGGCTATAAGGGCAAGGAAGCCGAAAAGGAGCTGGTAAAAAACCACAGGCCCTGCAGCCATATTTTTTATGTATAAGAAAAAAATTCCTGAAAAACCATAGATAACGGATGCGGCAACTACCTTGGTATTTGCTTTTAATTGCTGTGGTTCCATGACGCTTAAGATAGGGAATCAGGTTAAATAAGACTTTCTTGAGTCTGCTGAAAGTATATGAGGACAGGCTGCACTACTTATAACAGATAGATTAGTAGAATAAAAAAGAAGGAATTGTGTAAAAAAGAAAAATTGCATCGCCTCCCTTTGTACTTGCCTTTTTTCTCTCAATGTTTCCTTAACTTTTCCTCGAAATCCCGGTTGCAGACAAGGAGGAATCTGTCTTGGGAACCCTATTTTTAACTCCAAGTATTCTAACAATCACCATGCTGATTTCAAAAAAGATTACCATGGGCACGGCAACCATCATCTGGCTGAAGATATCTGTCCCGGGGGTAACAATAGCGGCAATAAACATGACAAGGACATAGATATGCTTGCGGTAAGTCACAAGAGTAATATATTGTACAAATCCGTTACGTGTAAGGAAGGTGAGCACTATTGGGAGTTCGAAGACCAAACCGAAGATTGCTACGGTTGTTGCTATAAATGAGATGAACTTGAAGATCGAATAAGTCGCAGTCACTCCTGAGTCTGCTGCATCCAGGTAGAGGAACTTAAGAAAGAGGGGCAGCATCAAAAAGTAAGCGTATGCAGCCCCAAAGATAAACATGACGATGACTGCCAGACTCAGGAAAATAAACTGGCCCTTTCCAATAGTTATCGGAATTCGAACTGAATACTTATTCGAAATGGCTCGATAAACATAGAATGCAATAATAGGCAGGGTAATGAGCAGCCCTATTATTATAGAGAGCTTTAGCTCCAGCATCATTACTTCCAGAGGAGACACATAAACAAGTTTTGCGCCCTCAGGTAAGAGATCAGTTTTCATCCTCGTAATAAGAGGGCTCGTAAACTGAAAGGAAATAATAATGCCCGTAAAAAGAACCGCAGCGATCACAAGCAATTTATTTCGCAGGGTCAGAAGGATTACACTCAGATTTTCAATGGCTTCAGACATATGGAGTACCTATCCGGAAAAGCAAAAGGAAATTAGTTATCCTTTTTCAGGAAACTCATCAATTGCAGGGATTTTATCATCAGCTTTCCTTTTACCTATTTTGTTTTTTCGCTTCGGTTTATCCGGCTTTTTTCATGGAATATTTTTATCCTTTCCTGAAATTGCCAGCCATTCAGGAAGAAATTTATGTAACGGAAACCACAGAGTTCGAGTACAGGAAATAATAAAGTTCGAGTACCTGAAACCGGGAAATAATAGTTATTTTAGCAGGTTGTATTAATTATCTTAGGCAGGTTGTATTAATTATCTTGGGCAGGTTATATTAATAGATTAGCTATATTATATTAATATATTAACTGTATTCTATTAAAATCTCAGCAAGGTCATGTTTTAATTATCTTACTAGATTACATCAATATCTGGCCAGATTATATTAATTGCCCTGGTTAAATTGTATTATAATGATCCAAGTGCCATAAATGTTCAAGTACCGTATCTATTAGGTATTATAAATATATAGTAGAGATGTATTGAGAAGAGTGATTGTAAGATGGATTGCAAAGATATCCTTCACCGAAGAGTTGGAATATTTGCAGAGGATTCCAGGTTCAGAATAATATTATGTTCCGATATTAATATATTTATCTAATTAAATATAAGAGCGGAAAAAAATGGATACACAAAGCACAGCCAACGGAACCTCCCCTAAAGGAAACTCATCGGGAATGTCATATACTTCCGGAGCCCCCGGGGATCTTGAAGAACCCCTTATGGTTCACCTGTTCGAGCTTAGGGACCGGCTGGCAATCGTTTTAATCTGCTTATTTTTGGGAGTGATTATTGCTTATCCATTCTCGGCAAAAGGGATGCTGCTAGTCTGGAAGGAGTTCATAAACTCTGATCTGTACATGACAGCGTACTCGCCTCTCGAATGGATGTTCGCCCGCCTCGAGCTATCTATGGTCTTTGCCCTTGCGATTACAGTCCCACAGTTCTTCTATCAGATCTACAGGTTTGCAGGCAAAGGCCTTTATCCGAATGAGAGGCGCTTTTTCCTCAAGGTTATCCCCGTATCTTTCCTGCTTTTCATCTTAGGAGCTGCAATGGGCTACTTCCTGGTCCTGCCTGCGATGTTCAAATATATTCTATTCTACTCAGGAGACATGGCTACAGCGCAGCTTTCCGTCCAGGATACCCTCGGAGCCGTGACCACAATTCTGGCAGGTTTCGGGATTGTATTCCAGCTTCCCCTTCTAGTGATCTTTACCATAAAAATGGGGCTTGTGAAGTATGAGACCCTCAAAAAACAGCGGATTATTATCTACAGCGCAATTTTGGCATTTTCCCTTTTCCTTGCCCCTGACCCGACTTTCATTGCTCAGATTGTTGTTGCGCTTTTGATGGCAGTCCTTTTTGAGTTCAGCCTTTTGCTGGTTAGGCTATTTTGAACACAAATTTGGCGATTTGATGGTCTCAATTTTATTAAAAAAGCAAGCCTTATTAAAGAATTCCCGGATAGGCTTGTCCGCCAATCATTTTACAAGAACTTTTATATTTGAACGATGATAATAACCTCCAATGATAGGTTCTACCGAATTAATTGCAATCCTGATCGCTGCTCTCTTCCTCTTTGGGCCACAGAAGCTTCCAGAGCTTGCACGATCTCTCGGAAGTGCGGTAGGAGAGTTTAAAAAAGCTCAGCGTGCAGCTGAACTTCAACTGACGGAATTCGATGCCTATACTCGAAAAGCCGAAAATAAAATCACTCTCAAGGATAAAGAGGAAGACAAAGAAAAACACGAAACTAGCCTTCAAGAAAAAGAGGAAATCAAGGAAAAAACAGACGTTAAAACAACATAAGGGAATAAAAGAAAATTCAAACCCAGAAAATGTATTGGAAACCGGAAAATTCATCCCGAAATCGGGAAAACCCAAAATCTAAAATGTAGGGATAAAAACTAAAATTGAAAGAAATATCACTTGAAAAGTAAAAACTTGTATAAAAAGAATTAAATAGTATAAACTATTGCCAGATAACAAATCTGAAATAGAAACTTTATATAACATAAAAAGTCTTAGCCTAACTTAAGAGTATTGACAATTTTCAGATCATTAATTACCTTCGAAAACTTTAGAATCATTAAGAAAACGAAAAGCTTGAGGTCAAGCTATGATAGGAACACAAGAACTTGTAATGATTTTTGGAGTAGTTGTGCTTCTTTTTGGGGCAAGCAAACTTCCGGAACTGGCCNGGTCTATGGGAAGTTCGGTTGGAGAATTTAAAAAAGCCCAGAAAGAATCCGAAATAAACCTGAAGGAATTTGAAAAATCTCTAACTGATCCCACAGCCTCAAAGAAAACGAAAGTACAAGAAACAGCTGAAAAGCTCGGAATTGACATAAGAGGCAAGACTGACGACCAGCTTCTGGATGAGATCCAGAAATCCACCGAGAAGCCAAAAGAAGTCTCCGTACCCTGAGAAATACCTGAATAGGTTTCTATTTTCTTTTAACAGCATTTTATTGAGCTTTAATCGTTTATTGAAGCCTTTGCTTTTATTCAAACCGATAACTTTTTTTATTCACAATAGAAACAAGATTAGAAAGCCAGTTAAGCAGAGGGAACTCTTGTGCCAGAGATGATCAGTGAAGTCGACGAAGACGATAATTTCCTTGGTCTGCGCGAGCGGGAGGAATTTTACTCAGGAAATCACATTCATAGAGCTTCCCAGCTCATTCTGCTGAACCCCGAAAACAAAATGCTTATCCAGAAAAGAGCACCCGGGAAAAAATGGTACCCAAACCGTTACACATACTCAGTAAGCGGCACTGTAAGGGACGAGTCTTATGAAGTCTGCCTTGAGAGAGAAATGCTTGAAGAAATAGCAATCTCGGTTCCATTCCGGGAACTGTTTAAAATTTCCTGCATTTTCGAAAATGGGGGTGCATTCCATACGGTATTTTCAGGCAGATGTTCAGAAGAAACTGCAAGCTTAATAAGGCCTGATCCCGAAGAGGCAGTTAATGTAGAATGGATAGAGCTCAATGAACTGCACAGGGCTGTTAAAACCGAACCAGAGAAATTTACGCCTTCCCTGAAAACAGGGATTATAAAAATCTTTAAAGAAGGGTATCTGAAATATATTTTCTGAAAATCAAGAACCTTTCTCTGAGGATTAAGACACTTTCTCTGAGAATTTTAAGATACTTTCTTTGAAAAGTAATAATCTCTTTTTGAAAAATAAAAGCTCTTTATTGGATGAAAGAGACTCGGTATGTATTTCAACTTTTGTTCTATGGCTTCTGTATAATTTTTCCTAACTTCAGTGCAGATTTTCATCAGATACCTGTTTTGAGTCGGCATATTCTCCTATTATTGGAATACTCTCTCCGCATTTGGGACAGGTCTTTTCAGGTGTGATATCATACCTTTCTATCTCGAAGATGCCGCGGGAGATTAACATTTTTCCGCAATTCGGGCAGAATGTATTATTTCTATCACTTCCTGGGACATTACCCATGTAGACATACTTCATTCCTTCCTCCGTTGCGATTTTACAGGCTTCCTGCATGGTTTTTACAGGTGTAGGGGAGAGATTCTGCATCTGGTACTGAGGATGGAAGCGGGTAAAGTGTAGGGGGGTCTCAGGCCCCATGTTTTTGTACATCCACTTTGAGAGTTCCCTTAGCTCTTCAAGGGAATCATTGACTCCAGGAATGATAAGGGTTGTAATCTCCACATGGATTCCCAGCTCTTTTGCAAGGGCTGAAGCTTCGAGTACAGGACCCAGTTTTGCGCTGGCAACATCGTGATAGAACTTTTCATTGAAAGCCTTGATATCGATATTGGCAGCATCTAGATATGGCGCTATATGGCGGAGGGCTTCAGGAGTCATGTATCCGTTTGTCACATAGACTGTGGCAAGCCCTGCAAACTTTGCCAGTTTTGCACATTCATAAGTATACTCGTGCCAGATTGTAGGCTCGTTATACGTCCAGGCAATTGATCTGGAGCGTGAAAGAAGTGCTCTTTCCACAAGCTCCTCAGGGAGGATTTCCATTGTGTAAGAATCCTCCAGGCTGGCCTGAGAAATCGACCAGTTCTGGCAATGTTTGCAGCGGAAGTTGCACCCTATTGATCCTACGGAATAAACATAAGATCCAGGATAAAAATGGTAAAGCGGCTTCTTTTCGATAGGATCAACTGCTTCGCTTGAAACTGTGCCGTAGATAAGGGTATATAATGCTCCTCCCCTGTTTTCCCTTACCCCGCAAAAACCTCTTTTCCCGGGAGCAATTCTGCAACTATGAGCACATAGATTGCAGTGTACCTTATTGTCTCCGAGTTTCTCGTAGAACATGGCTTCTCTTATCACATCAATCCCCAATTAGAGATTGTTTTTAAGGATAATAACAGTTGCTGTTATAGATTTTTCAGTTTATCGAGAAGAAGAATGAGATGAATCCATTGGTCATCGGTTAAGGTAGAAATGTTATTCTTGCTGTCGATTTTTTATAATTTAAATATATTAAACTCGCACAATGGTACTTCAGTC
>JGI24140J50213_10000880_pt1 | contig 13737 bp, 3 predicted proteins | sample BarGraIncu00222A_FD_50213 | JGI IMG/M metagenome (IMG submission 50213)
AGACAATCGAGGTATTAAAACTTCTGTTATTGTTCCATATGATGAATGGGAGAAAATTAATACTGATTATCANAAGCTTCAAAACAAATTAGAGGTNTTTTTAGCAATTCAGGATGGAATGGGNGAGTTGAAAANCGCTAAAAAACAAAGTAAAAAACTACAAACTCTTTCTGATTTCTTAAATGAAAGTAATCGTTAATGTTACAAAGAGTTTCAAAAGGTTGGCAAAACCTTTACTGAAGAAATTCTCTTCATTAAATAAAGAATTGTCTAAACTTGAAAATGATTTGGTTAATAATCCTCAGTTAGGAAAGTCTTTAGGACACAACGCATTTAAAATCAGATTAGCAGTAGAAAGTAAAGGGAAAGGTAAAAGTGGTGGATTAAGAGTAATAAGCCATTTGAATACAGAAATAATTTGTGAGTTAGAAAAAGTAGATGAAATTCTTATTGTGTCTTTGATAGCAATTTATGATAAAAGTGAAACCGCATCAATTTTCGACAAAGAATTATCAAATCTGATAAATAGAATCCAGCACGATTAAATATATAATAAATGGCTGCTTATTCCAATTACCCCCTTGTTACTCCTTTGTAAGTAGAGATCTATCATTATCAATGAAAGATAAAACGTTTATCTGTCATTATTAATAATAGATATTGAAAAAACGGTGGCTGGCACCATTTATCCGGTTATTGTAGAAAATATAGGGGCCTCCCTACATCACATTAGTTTACTATCAAATATTACGAATTGTGTTCTGAGTCCAATTGCTATATTTATAATATCACGAAAATATTGCTGAAAAAGCAATAAATAGTATTGTTATTTGTTTTTTAGTGGCGCCGTTTGGAAGGGTTTAGGCTTGAGTTAATAAAGTCTGGATTTTGAAGATATGTTAGAATATCACCCCTATTTTATAGCGCAAAAAAAAAATAAAAATGATTTCATCCAAAAAAAGGGGGGGTTCATACAATAACTCGGGGTGTCGCTTGACTTGATCGAAAAGAAATTTATATCTTTAAAGGTATTCGTAAAAATAATATATCGAAAGATTTTGGAAAATGTCTTTTTGGAGACATGATTTTAATTTATCGGCATATTGTGTCATTGGAGTTTTCGATGGCTAAAATCGTTAAAGCTTAGTGAGGTTTAGGTCAATGAGTTTTTGGTCATTGAGCGAAGTCGAAATGACTAAATGACTATAATCACAAAAGCCAATTCAGATTGAATGAATATTTTAAAAATTGGATTTACTACTTAACACAAGAAAAGATATAAAACAAAGAGATTATGAAGATAACTTTACTTTTGGTAATCATGTTTGGGCTTCTTACTGTACTTCCTGCCAAGGCACAACAAATTTTATTTAAAAACCTTCCCAAAGATTCCGTCGTAAGAAGCAGTTCTCGCATGGTCTATGAATATGTGCCGGGAGAAATGATCGTGAAGTTTAAGGACAATGTCCAGGTCAAGAGTACCGGGGCGAAATTGAAGTCTGCTTCTGCTGTGACCGATGCTTTGCAAGCAAAATACAATGTGCAGAAGACAGAGCCTCTCTTCCCCGGAGAAAACAGGTTGAAGAGTGCTCAGATGCTGACAGCACCAAACGGAAAACAATTTTTGCAACCCAGTCTGCACAACATCTTCAAACTTAAAATTGCTGACGAGAAGCAGTTGATGAATGCCATCAGTGACTTTAAGGCGGACACGGCCAATGTGGTTTATGCCGAGCCCAATTACATTATCTCCATTTGTAACGATACACCTGATGGACCTGTTCTTACGGAAGCTGATGCTGCAAAGATGCAATCTGCCAAAGCGCCTACAGAAACACAGGCAGTAGTTGACGACCCAATGTATGATCAACAATGGTATATTCCTGCTGTGAAAGCTGACCTGGTTTGGCCACAAACTAAGGGAGATACTACACAAATCATCGCCATTCTGGATACAGGCGTGGATTGGTTGCATCCCGACTTGAAAAACAAAATCTGGAAGAATCCCACTCCTTCATTGACTGCCGGGGCAGATGGGATCTTAAATGATATCCGTGGTTGGGACTTTATCAACAGCGACAACAACCCGATGGACGATAACAGTCACGGAACCCATGTGGCCGGGATTGCAGCTGCCGAGACCAACAATGGAATTGGTATTGCAGGGGTTTGTCCTTTAGCGAAGATCATGCCTGTCAAGGTGTTTCAAAGCACCGGTAAAGGAGATGTGGCTACAATCGCAAAGGGGATTAAGTATGCCGCCTCTCATGGAGCTACTGTTATCAATATGAGTTTTGGAAGTTATGCACGCTCACAAGCTATGGAAGATGCTTTGGCAAACGCTTATGCAACCTGTGTTTTGGTAGCTTCTGCAGGAAATGATAATCTGCCTATTGGTCCGGGAAAAGCTTCTCAATGCAGTGAATTAAATCTTGGCGCTCCGTCATATCCTGCCGCCTTATCTTATGTATTGGGCGTTTCCTCTCCCGAAGCATGTTTTAGCAATTACGATCAGGATGGTCCGATCTTTAGCGCCTATTCTGATTTGTTGAATTATGAAATGAAGGCTCCCGGAACCAATATATTGAGTACTGTTCCCAATGGTGGATACCGGGTTTATCAGGGAACTTCAATGGCAGCACCCATTGTATCGGGTATTGTTGCGCTTTATAAGAAACAAAAATCTACAGATTCACAGGAGCTGCTTTACGGTAATTTGATCAACTCAATTGGAACCAATGTTGATATACAGAAAGCATTAACCATTGTTCCCACTCCACAGCTGGCTGTAGTCACTTATTCGATTGTCGATACTCTGGATGGCGACCGTGATGGAAGACCCGATGTGGGTGAAACCATAGAATTCAAGGTTAGTGTGCGTAATACCTGGGGTCAGGCCAATGATGTTAAGGTCGGTATTGCCTTCAAGGAATTTGAAGATCCAACCACGGCAACTATTCTGACTTCTGAAGCTGTTGTTGGAAGCATATCACCTTATGCCACAAGATTTAATGTTATTCCTTTGAAACTAAAACTGGCAAATAATATTGCGGACGGAAGGGATATTAATTTCGTTCTAAAAACATGGTATGGAGATCATCAGGGAGAAACCAGTCAACCCATTACAATTAATATAGAGAATGGAGTGGAATTGAAGGGTGTTATTTCAAGTGATATGACTCTTTATCCCAATAAGCATTACATTATAACAGATAATATAGCTATTCCATCTGGAATTACTTTAACTATAAAACCAGGAACAACTCTGAAATTTGGAGAAGGAAAAAAAATAGTTGTTGCTGGGAAAATTCTCGCAATTGGATTAAAAGATAGTTTAATAACTTTCACAAAAAGAGACAATATTCAAGAATGGGGTGCAATAACAACAGAAAGTCAGTCTACTTTTCAAGCAGAATATTCAGTTTTTGAGTATGCTGCTAATTATCAAGATTATTATGTATACACCTTTAATAGTAATAATCAGATGATCAAAAATTGTATATTTAAAAACAATAAAGCTTATTATGTAATAATCAATTTACAAGGATCATCGTCAAGTAGTTCTATTGAAAACTCATGTTTTTATAATAATCAATCACTTTTCAGGACAATAGATTCTTATGGTTTTTGTGGAAAGTTCAATTATAATAACATAAATAATAATATTACGAATTATTTAATAGGGTACTCTGGAGCTTTTGGAACAAATGATTTGAGTTATAAAATCGTTTCAAAAAATAACATTTTCTCCAATTTAAGTACATTATATAATAAAGATTTTAATATCTGTTCACAATCTGGTAATTTTAATGTAGTTAAACTTGATTCCCTTTATTATGGAACTACAAATGATGATAAAATAAACAATTCAATTATTGATTTTACTGAAGTAGGTAGTGGTACATGGTTCGATATTTCCAAAAAGATGAATCATCCTTCAAAAGAAGCTCACGGAGTTGTTTGGAAAGTAGTTGTCAATGGCAAAGATGCTCAGGATGAGTTTGATAAATTAGATCCATTAGGTGTTGGGAAGCAAAAATTTGAAGTCTATTTTAACAGACCAATGGATATCAAATTTCCTCCTTCGGTATCAATGGGTGTCAGGGCTCCATATACACAAACTGCAATAGCAGAGAGTGGAACATGGAGTGCGGATTCTACAGTATATACAGCCTATAGAAATGTGGGTCTCACAACCGGTGATGGCATTAATACCATCAGGATTGCAGGTGCCAAAGACAATGATCATTTTGAAATTCCGATAGAAGATCGTCGCTTTAGAGTTGTGGTCAGTGCAGCTTCTTCATCTTCATTGGATTTTCAGGCTAAGGCAGGTCTTGGTAAAGTCAGTCTAGAGTGGAACAATGCTGGATTAAAGGATTTGATGGGCTTTAATATGTACAGGATGGAGAATAAAACCGATACTACCCTTACAAAACCTGCACTGGTTAATACATCACTGATTACTGATACAACCTATACCGACTTTTCAGGGACACCCAATAAAAAGTATTATTACTTCTACAAGGTTGTTCGTACAGACATGACTGAATCTGACTCTTCTAAAGTCGTCAGCGCCACTCCATTTACTGCTTCCAAAGGAGATGCCAATGGAGACATAACTGTAAACGTACTGGATATCACTTCAATTGTTTCCTATCTTTTGGGTCAAAACCCTACACCTTTTATCTTCGAGGCTGCCGATGTCAATGCAGATAAGGCTGTGAATGTGTTGGATGTTGTCGGTGTTGCAAATCTGATCAAGGCCGGCAAGAGCGCTCCTGTAGATGAAGCAAACAAATACAATCCTTCGATTGCCTATATCACCCTGAAGCCTGAAATCATTCAATTAAAGAGTGATGCACAGGTTCAGGCCGTTCAGTTTGAATTGCAGGGAAGCAATCTGGATAAAGTTCAGTTGAGTACATTGCTCAAAGGCTTTGAACTGGCATACTCAGTTAATGGGGATAAAATAACCGGTTTATTATATAATCTCAATGGCTTAACTATTCATGCAGGCATTACAGATGCCATTGCAATTGAAGCAGGATCAGGCAAACTCACTTGGGGTAGTGTATTTGGTGCAGACCCACAGGGACGGTATGTCACAATTATGAAGAAAGAAGATATCTCATTAACAACTCCAACCAGTCCGTTTGGGCTTTCGGTACAACCCAATCCTTCAGGTAGCGACATGCAGATCAGTTTCAGACTTCCCGAAACTGCCAATGTAACGGTGAATGTCTTTAACCCGTTAGGCGCATTGGTTTGTCAGTTAATCAACAACACGCTTTCTGCAGGAAGCCATCAGATCATCTGGAATGGAACCAATGGAAACGGAGAATCAGTAAAAGCCGGAGTCTATTTCATTCGTGTCGAAGCCAGAGGAGAAAAGAATACAATTTTAAAGGAAAATATTAAAGTTGTAAGATTATAATGGCTATAATAATTTCATCCCTTCGGGATTGAAGAAAATGCCGAAGGCATGAAAGTATTATAAAGCATGAAAGTATTATAGAAATGATTAACAACAACAATAAGAACCCTGAAAGGGTGAAAGTATTATAAAATCAATTTGCTATAATATTTTCATTATAACTGAATTGCTTAAAAAAATTTAACAATATAAAAACATCAAGATCATGAAGAAATCAACTCTACTACTTGTTTTAGTTTTGTGGATTTTCACCGTAAACCCTGTTAAAGCACAACAGGTTCTATTTAAAGACCAGGCTAAGGATGCCGTTGTAAAGAATAATCCAAAGGGTTCAGCTTTTGATTATGTCCCCGGTGAAATTATTGTGAAGTTTAAAGACAACCTTATAGTTAAGAGCGCCGGAGCAAAGTTTAAATCTGCCTCAGTAAGTACAGATGCTCTTCAGACAAAATACAATGTCCAGAAGGCCGAAGCCCTCTTCCCTGGAGAGGTCAGACTCAAGAGTGCACAGATGTTGACTGCTCCCAATGGACAACAATTCATTCGTCCCAGCTTGCACAATATCTACAAGTTGAAGATTGCAGATGAGAAACAATTAATGAATGCCATCAGTGACTTCAAAGTCGACACTGCCAATGTGGTCTATGCCGAACCCAATTATATTATCTCGATCTGTGATGATAAGCCTATGGGTCCAATCCTTACAGAGGCTGATGTTCAAAAGATACAAGAAGCAAAAGGATCTTTTGCAGCAGGTGCAAGTCCCATTGTAAATGATCCCATGTATGACCAACAATGGTATATTCCGGAAATCAAGGCAGACCTGGTCTGGCCGCAATCAAAGGGTGACACTACTCAAATCATTGCTATACTGGATACAGGTGTGGATTGGTTACATCCTGACCTAAAGAATAAGATATGGAAGAATCCAAAACCTTCTACTAACTCGTGGCCTGATGGTATCGTAAATGATATTCGTGGATGGGATTTTATCAACAATGATAATGATCCCACGGATGATAACAGTCATGGTACCCATGTGGCTGGTATCGCAGCTGCCGAAACAAACAATGGAATTGGAATAGCCGGGGTATGTCCCAATGCGAAGATAATGGCTATCAAGGTAATTCAAAGTTCAGGTCGTGGCGATGCTTCAACCATTGCAAAAGGTATTAACTATGCCGCTACGCATGGAGCAACTGTTATCAATATGAGTTTTGGAGGTTATGCCCGCTCACAAGCTATGGAAGATGCATTGGCCAATGCTTATGCCAAATGTATTCTAGTGGCTGCTGCCGGTAATGATGGTATATGTATTGGCCCTGGTGGGACATGCGCTCCTTTCTTTCCGGCTGCTTTTTCTTTTGTATTGGGTGTTCAGTCACCTGAGGCCTCGTTTAGTAATTTTGATCAGGATGGGCCTACCTTTAGTTATTACGATGATCTCTTAAATTATGAGATGAAGGCTCCCGGAACCAATATATTGAGTACCGTTCCAAACGGAGGTTATCGCGTTTATCAGGGAACCTCAATGGCAGCGCCAATTATTTCAGGTGCACTTTGTTTGTATAAGAAAATAATCCCTGATGAGACCCAGGAATTTATGTGGGTCAAGTTGATTCAGGCAACAGGACAACATCTCGATCTGAATAAAGCACTGACAATTAAACCTAAACCTGAAGTATGGTTTCTGAATAATGTCATGGTAGATACAATTGGAATGGATGACAAAGATGGACGAGTGGATGCAGGCGAAACCATTCAGTTGTGGTTTAAAGCAAGAAACACCGGAGGGCAGGTTGACAGTGTTTACTGGAAAATCAGACTGGCAGAATTCGAAGATAAAACAATGTGCACCATTGTAAAACCGACCTCTTTTATTGGTTCCATTAGTCCCTATGCAAGTAAGACCAGTGAAGCTGACCCCATGAAGTTTATAATCAGCAAGAATGTACCGCATGATCGGGATATTACTTTTGATCTATTGAGTTGGTATAAGGGAGCTACTGATACAATCAAACAGAAATTTGTCTTTACTCCTGAAAATGGAGAACAACTTTCGGGGGTTCTTGATTCTGTTAAAATACTTTATCCTAATCGGTTATATCTTGTAAACAATAGTTATAAAGTTGGGACGAATGGAACCTTGATTATAAAGCCGGGGACACATATTTTGTTTTATCCCGGGATGTCGATTCCTATTAATGGAAAACTTATTGCAGAGGGGAAACCGGATAGCTTAATCTATTTTACTGGTTATAGTCCACCTGGGGGTAATGGTAGTGTAAGTTCTATTTTTACATTTAGAAATAATACTTATGATTATAATACAGGGATAAGCAAAGTTGTTAAGAACAGATTTTCCTATTGTAAATTTGAAAATATGTACAACCCTTTGTCTGCTGATAATGGTGGGGCAGCTAGTGCATTTAATTGTATATTTAATAGTTATGGTATTGGTACTGTTGACTCTCTTGTTAATAATAATTATTATAATACTACATCTACTTATATGTATGATCCCCCATTTAATTCTTATGGATTTATAAGTAAGAATAATTTTGTTGGTACATCAACGACTAAAGATTATTATATGAATACTATGATGAGTAGGGCAAGTGTTTCAAATTCATTTGGTAATTTTAAGTTTAATAACTGTGTTAATTTTTCTATGCCATATTACTCAACAGTGAGTGATAATAAACAGCAAAACACATGGATCAGCGAATATTCCAAACCACAACAACAATGGAATAGTACATTAAATTTATATAAAGATGTAACACAATTATATACAAGGTATACAACTCAAGGAACTACTGATTTCCAAAAGATCCAATACCAATATTGGGGTACAAGTGATTCTGCTAGAATAGAAGGGTTTATTCATGACTTTATGGAGGATGCGAAAACTCCACGTGCTACGTTTAAACCATTCCTCAATGCTCCTCCTGATTCCTGTCATGGTGTTGTATGGAAAGTTTTGGTAAACGGAAAAGATGCTCAGGATCAGAAAGTAGATCCTGTTGGAGTAGGAAAACAGAAGTTTGAAGTCTATTTTAACCGTCCAATGAATAAAAGCATTGCCCCGCAGGTTGCTTATGGAGTTAGGTTTCCTTTCTCTTCTAATGCTGTAAGCGAAGATGGTTCCTGGTCAGAGGATGGGAAAATCTATACAGTATATGCAACAGTGAAACTTTTCTCGGGTGATGGTATCAACAGGATAAGAGTAAATGGCGCCAAGGATCTCGAGGGTTGGGAAATTCCGTTGGAAGATATGCGTTTTGGATTCCTGATCAACGCTGCTGCCTCTTCCTCACTGGAGTTCCAGGCTAAAGCAGGTTTGGGAAAAGTAGATCTGGAGTGGAATAATTCAGGATTAAAAGATTTGATGGGCTTTAATATGTATCGGATGGAGAATCTGAATGATACCACTCTTACAAAACCTGCACTGGTCAATAAAACATTGATTGTTGATACGCTCTATACCGACTTTAGCGCTACACCCAATAAAAAGTATTATTATTTCTATAAGGTCGTACGTACAGACTTCTCTGAATCCGATTCTTCCAAGGTCGTTACAGCCACTCCGTTTACTGCTTCAAAAGGCGATGGTAATGGTGACTTGAAAGTTGATGTGCTGGATATTACTACTATTGTGGCTTATCTTTTAGGACAAAATCCACAACCGTTTATCTTCGAGGCTGCTGATGTAAATGCTGACAAAGTCATCAATGTATTGGATGTTGTCAGTGTGGCCAATCTGATCAAGGGAGGTAAGAGTGCACCTGCAGATGATGGAAACAAGTACAATCCGACCATAGCCTATATCACATTAAAGCCTGAAATCATCCAATTGAAGAGTGATGCTCAGGTTCAGGCTGTACAGTTTGAATTGATGGGAACAGATCTGGAAAAGGTGAAACTGAGTGCCGCCCTTAAAGGTTTTGAACTGGCCTACTCAAATGATGGCAATAAGATTACAGGGATTCTTTATAATCTCAACGGCTTGACAATACCTGCCGGTATTACTGATCTGATTGTGATTGAGGCAGGGGGAGGTAAACTTGCTTGGGGAAATGTATTTGGCGCTGATCCGCAGAGTAAATATGTTACCATTATGAAACTGGAAGATGTTTCATTGACAACTCCGACCAGTCCGTTTGGCCTTTCAGTACAACCCAATCCTTCGAGCAATGTTATGCAGATCAGTTTAAGGCTTCCTGCAAAGGCTACTGTAACTGTCAAAGTTTATAATGTTATGGGGGCTTTGGTCAATCAGATATTAAATAATGCAACCTTATCGGGTAGCCAACAGCTTATCTGGGATGGAACAAACGGTAATGGAGAGACCGTAAAAGCAGGTGTCTATTTTATCAGGGTCGAGGCCAGAGATGATAAAAATCAAACATTAAAAGAACAAATGAAGGTTGTGAGATTATAATTGTCTTTTGTAGAGACGCAAAATATTGCGTCTCTACAAAAGACAATTTGAATACTCATATCTCAAAAAAAATAAATAGTTTTTAATGAAACATTTATACTATTCAATAGTCATTCTGTTTTTACTGTTATCACACAGTCAGATAGAAGCACAAAATATCATGAAACTGGGGGATGTATCTGTTCAGGCAGGGCAAGAAGCTACCTTAACGGTTTCAATAGATAATACAGTACCTTTTGTTGCTTTTCAGGTGGATATTCCAATACCTACCGGTTTGACTTATGTGGAGTCGTCGGCTATTCTTGATGATACCCGTAAAGACGGGCATACACTCAATGCTTCTATTGTTGCGCCAAATACCTTAAGATTAATAGGGTATTCATTGAGTTCACTCCCTTTCAAAGGAACCAGTGGTGCAGTTATGAGTTTTAAATTAAAAGCAGGGGCATTACCGGGTAATTATTTGCTCACGCTTACCAATCCAATTATTGGAGATGCAACCTCTGCTAATATTTTGACAAGTTCGGTGAATGGAACTGTTAAAATTCTTTCTCCACATATTCAACTATCGGTAGCATCAATAGATTTCTCGAAAGTGGCTTTATTGCAAACTTCAGATAGAAGTGTTACCATTACAAATACCGGGAACCAGGCTTTAAATGTGACTGGAATTACATTTACTAATTCTCAGTTTACGGCAATTGGAGGATCATCTTTTACGCTGGATGCGAATAGTAGTAAAAGCGTTATGGTTCGCTTTACTTCGCAAACAAAAGGAACGTATAAAGAGACAATGTCGGTTGCTTCTAATGATCCGGCATTGCCAAATGCTATTGATACACTCAAGGCGGTTGCTTTTGCTGTTAATGAAATACATGCAGGGAACCTGACAGCATTGTCGGGACAGACCAAGACGTTGGATTTTACAATTAATAACATGGAGCCTTTTACGGCTTTTCAGTTTGATATTCCTTTGCCTTCAACAATGCAATATATAGCGGGTTCTGCTGTATTGTTGCGTAAGACAGATCATGCCGTAAGCTGTAGTTTATTAACCGGGAATATATTGAGGGTTGTGGCTTATTCTCCTTCAAATACACCTTTTACAGGAACAGACGGCAAGATACTGAGCCTTGATTTTAAGATAGTGGGTCAGGCAGGATGGTATCCCATAAATATTAATAATGGAATCATCAGTGATGCGGCTGGATTGAATGCAATGTCGGCGTCTTACAATGGTTCATTGCAAGTTTCGGCTCCACAGATATCTACTGTTCAATCGTTGGCATACGGGGATGTTTCTATCTTAAGTTCGAAGAGTTTAAATTTAAAGGTTTACAATTATGGGGGAGATGTGTTGAACATTGATCAATTGATATTCTCCGATCCTTCATTTTCGAGCACACAAACATTGCCTTTGTCTATTGCAATAGGACAGAACAAGGATATTCCTGTGGTTTTTTCTAAAAGCAGTAAGGGGTCAGTCAGCGCTACTTTGAAAATAAATTCTAATGACCCTGTAACGAATCCTTTTACAGTCAACCTGAGTGCTAATGCTTATGCACCTAATTATATTAATGTCAAAGATTTTAACGGTGTCATTGGGTCAAAGGTTATTGTTGCTATAGATATTGATAATGAAGAGGACTTTGTTGCTTTACAGTGTGATTTGAAATATCCTTCATACCTGGTACCTGACTCAACAGGGATTGTTTTGTCAGACAGAAAGGTTGATCATTCTGTACAGTCAAATCGTTTAGGCAATAATATGATCAGATTAGTAGCTTTCTCTCTAAATCAACAAGCATTTAAAGGGAAATCAGGGGCTGTAATAAATATACCTTTTACTATAAGTGCCGGAGCCGTTGTAGGAAGTTATCCATTGGAAATCAGCAATGGGATTATGGGAAATGCTGCTTCACAAAATATTCAATATGGAGCCAGAAATGGAACATTCACAATAAATAGCGTTGTAGGTTCGCCGGGAGTAATCACAGGAAATGCTTCAGTTTGTAAAGGAGGAACAGAGACCTATACAGTAGGGGCAATAGCAGGAGCAACTTCATATATCTGGACTTTGCCGACAGGTTTTACGGGTACAAGTACAACAAATTCAATCATTGTTACAATTGGTTCAACAGCTGTATCAGGTAACATTAAAGTCAAAGGCCACAATAGTAGTGGAGATGGAACTGAGAGTTCTTTTGCATTTACTGTTAATGATTTACCGTCTGCTGCCGGAACTGTTTCAGGAAATGTTTTAGTTTGTAAGAGTGGATCAGAAACATATACTGTACCTGCAATAACAGGCGCAACAACATATATTTGGACATTGCCAACAGGTTTAACCGGAACCAGTACAACAAATACTATCACTGTTTCTATTGGTACTAATGCTGTTTCCGGAAATATTAAGGTGAAAGGCCACAATAGTTGTGGTGACGGTACTGAAAGCGCTCTGGCTATAACTGTTAACGATGTTCCATCGGCTGCCGGAACAATTTCAGGAAACACTACTGTTTATAAGGGAACGTCTGAAACCTATACAGTTCCTGTTATTGCTGGCGCTACTTCATATATTTGGACTTTGCCAACAGGTGTAACAGGTACCAGTACAACAAATTCAATAACTGTAACAATAGAATCTACAGCAGTATCCGGCAATATAAAAGTGAAAGGACACAATAGTTGTGGTGATGGAGTTGAAAAGAGTCTTGCTATTACAATTAATGATGTAACTGCTGGAGTAATCACAGGAAATACATCTGTTTGTAAGGGTGGAACTGAAACATATACAGTTTCAGCTATTGTAGGAGCGACCTCATATATCTGGACTTTACCAACGGGTGCAACAGGAACCAGTTCAACCAATACAATCAGTGTTACATTTGGAACCAATGCTGTTTCAGGCAGTATCAAAGTGAAGGGTCACAATAGCGGAGGTGATGGAACAGAAAGCAGTTTGGCTTTAACTGTAAATGACATTCCATCTGCAGCAGGGACAATTACAGGAAATGCTACAGTGTGCAAGGGAGGAACTGAAACTTATACCATGCCGGCTATTACAGGTACAACTTCTTATATATGGACTTTGCCAACAGGGATAACCGGAACCAGTACTACCAACTCAATTATTGTAACGATTGGATCTACAGCTGTAGCAGGTAGTATTAAAGTGAAAGGTCACAATAGTTGTGGAGATGGGACCGAAAGCACATTAGCTTTTACTGTAAACGATGTTCCAACAGCTGCCGGCGTAATTACAGGGAATGCAACAGTCTGTAAGGGTGGATCAGAATCGTATACTGTGCCATCTATAACCGGGGCAACTTCTTATGTATGGACATTGCCCGCCGGGGTGACTGGAACAAGTTCAACCAATTCGATTAGTGTAACAATAAGTTCTACTGCAGTTTCAGGAAGTATTAAAGTGAAAGGGCGCAATGGTTGTGGCGATGGAGCAGAAAGCACACTCAGCTTAACAGTCAACGATATTCCGTCAATAGCAGGAACTATTTCTGGTAATGCAATAGTTTGTAAAGGGGGGACAGAAACATTTACAATTCCTTCTATTGCAGGCGCCACTTCTTATATCTGGACTTTACCGACAGGATTAACTGGAACAAGTAATACAAATTCAATTACTGTAACAATTAGTTCTACTGCTTTATCAGGTTCAATCAAAGTAAAAGGTCGCAATAACTGTGGTGATGGGACTGAAAGTTCTTTGGCTTTTACAGTTAACGATATCCCATCAGCAGCAGGAACTATCAACGGAAATACTTCAGTTTGTAAGAGTGGAACAGAAACATTTACCGTACCGGTTATAACAGGCGTAACATCTTATATCTGGACA
>JGI24140J50213_10000881_pt1 | contig 13722 bp, 8 predicted proteins | sample BarGraIncu00222A_FD_50213 | JGI IMG/M metagenome (IMG submission 50213)
TTTGCAACGCTTGTGAGCTTCCGTTTGCTGCAGGGTTTTGCCGGAGGCACGCTGATCCCGGCGGTCTTCTCCGCTGTCTTCCTGTTGTTTCCGATCCGCCTGCACCCGATTGCCACCACGATGGCCGGCATCATGGCGGTGCTGGCGCCCACGGTCGGGCCGGTGGTCGGCGGCTGGATCACCGAGACCTATTCCTGGCACTGGCTGTTCCTGATCAATGTCGTGCCGGGGATCATCGCTGCGGCCGCCACACCATTCCTGCTGCCGCGCGACCGGCCTCGTTTTTCCGATCTGGCTACGCTCGACGGATACTCCCTGGCTCTGATGGCCATCTCGCTTGCAAGTCTGGAGATCGCCCTGAAGGAAGCCCCGCAATATGGCTGGCTTTCTCCGCTCTGCACTGTGCTGTTCCTGCTCAGCGCCGCCGCGGCAACGGCCTTCGCATTCAGAACCCTCAAGGCCGCCCATCCCGTGGTTGAGCTGTCGACATTGGGCGCGCGTTCGTTTGCGATCGGTTGCGCGCTCAGTTTCTGCCTTGGCGTCGGATTGTTTGGCTCAGTCTATCTCATGCCGGTGTTTCTCGCCTACGTGCGGCATCACGATGCATTCGAAATTGGCACCATCATGCTCGTCACGGGCGTCTCGCAACTGGTGACTGCGCCAATTGCCGGCATGCTGGAAAGCAGGTTTGATCCGCGCTGGTTGTCGGCGGCGGGATTTGGCCTGTTCGCGCTCGGACTGGCTTGCAGTGCGTTTCAAAGCCGCATCGCGGATTTTGACGAGATGTTCTGGCCGCAAGTCTTGCGTGGCGTCGCCATCATGTTCTGCCTGCTGCCNCCGACACGNCTGGCACTCGGCTCATTGACCGCGACGCAGGTGCCCGACGCAAGCGGCCTGTTCAATCTGATGCGAAACCTCGGCGGTGCAATCGGCATCGCATTGATCGATACCATCCTCTATGGCCGCACCGGCGGACACGCCGAGGCGTTGCGCGACCGCTTGATCGCAGGCGACGTCACGGCGGCACGCGCGATCGGGCTTGACGTGCATTTGTTTACCCACCGGCCGCCGGACGTGTCGGATGCCACCGTCGAGGCCTATGTTCGACCCATGGTCGAGAAGGCAGCGTTTGCTCTCAGCGCCAACGAAGCCTGGGCCCTGCTCGCTTGCGTGGCGCTGGTCGGATTGTTGCTCGTTCCGCTCGCGGGGCCACCAAGGCAAGCCGCGGACACCCTGTAGAGCAGGAATAGACGGTTCCGCCGGGCTGGTGCCAAACCGCCACCCGTAAAGGCTCCGCGCGGCACGCACGCGTCGGGTGTCAACTCCGGTCTCGGCTGCGTTCGGCATCGGGTATGCCTAACCGACACAGAGAATACGTCTGGCCTGCGGTGGTCGGCGCGCGGGAGTCGCCTGCGTTCGCCATACGCCGAGATGCGCTCGCGATGGCCGACATCGCATTCCGATCCCCTTGAAAATCAAGCGGCCGCAGCATCAGCAGGATCGCATCCCAAGGTGCTGGAACCGCCGTTGGCGGGTCTTTTGCGGATGAACCTTGAGCGGCGTCCCGGCAGCGACCTCAGAGTACGCAAAACCATCCCGAGATCGTCAAAAACTGTGCTTTTTGAGCATCGCTCGCCCTCGAATCTGAACGAGCAAAATGTCGATTGGCTGGCGGGAGTCGTCAGGCGGGAATACAATGCCGCCCATTCCGATCCTTTACGCCACTGCACTTTTTATCTTTCCGATTGTTAATGCGACAACGTTCTCGGGACCGTTCAAATGGAGCGGTCCGAAACGCCCAAGGCAACTGAAAGATACGAGTTAGTGCCTATGCCCTTGCCAAGCTTCGCCGCCCGGTGGCGGTTGCGGAATATTGTTCAAAACGCCTACAATGGTCGGCCCGTCACGGTTGGTTTGAAGGACTTCACACCCCGGATAGGCCGTGCAGAGAGAGGCCTTCAGATGAACGCGAGCTTTCCGGTGGCACGTTCGTGAATCAACCCATCAAATCCCTGAAAGAAGCTCCTTTAGTCGATGCTCCGTCTACCACCGAGCGTCGGCCGCGCCGACGCTGGGTATGGATGCTCTTTCTGGCGTTGCTGATTGCCGCCGGCGTCGTCTGGTGGACCAGGCAACAGAGCGCGCCGCAGTCAGCGGGCGCCGGTCGCAACGCGGCGCCTATGTCGATCGTGCCTGAGACTGTCGGCAAGGGTGACGTCGGGATCAATATTAATGCCCTCGGCACAGTGGCGTCGCTGGCCACCGTGACCATCAAAAGCCAGATCAGCGGCTATTTGATGAAGATCGATTTCAAGGAAGGCGATGACGTCAAGAGGGGCGATCTGATCGCGGAGATCGATCCGCGCCCGTATGAAGCGACACTTGCCCAGGCGAACGGAAATCTGCTGCGGGACCAGGCCCTGCTGAAAGGCGCGCAGGTCGATCTGACCCGCTATCAAGGCCTCGCTGCGCAGAATGCAGTGCCGCGTCAAACGCTCGACACGCAAGTGGCTCTGGTTGCGCAGTACCAAGGCACGGTGGAAGCCGACCGCGCGGCGGTCAAATCCGCCGAGGTCAACCTGCAATATTGCCGTATCCTGTCGCCGCTGGACGGTCGCGTCGGACTGCGTCTGGTAGACCAGGGCAACTACGTGACCCCAGGCGACGCCAACGGTCTCGTTGTCATTACGCAGTTGCAACCGATCAGCGTCCTGTTCACGGTGCCTGAGGACAACCTGCAGGCGATTGCGAAACGCATCCAGGCCGGCGCCGTCCTGCCCGTGAACGCCTATGATCGCAGCGGCAGCAACAAGATCGCCGACGGCACGCTGCTGGCCTCCGACAGCCAGATCGATCCCACCACGGGAACGATCAAGCTGCGGGCGCAGTACGCGAACGAAAACAAGCTGCTGTTCCCCAATCAATTCGTCAACGTCCGGCTGCTGCTCGACACCCACAACAACGTGACGACGATGCCGACGGCGGGCGTTCAGCGCGGAGTGCCGGGCACGTTCGTCTATCTCGTCAATGCAGACAACACCGTCTCCGTGCGCAAGGTCGTGCTGGGCGTGACAGACGGCGACCGTGTGGAGGTCACTTCCGGGCTGGTGCCGGGCGACCGCGTTGTCATCGACGGAGCCGACAAGCTGCGCGATGGCGCGAAGATCAACGTGCGGGCGGAGGCGCCCGCCGGTGCGCCGCCAGCCGCCGGTACGCCGCCAGCGGATCCGGACAAGTCGGGCAAGAAACGACGTTCGGATAGCGGACAAAAACAATGAATCCGTCGCAGCCGTTCATTCTGCGGCCTGTGGCGACCACCTTGCTGATGATCGCCATCGTGCTGTCCGGCATGCTCGCGTTCAGATTCCTGCCGGTCGCCGCTTTGCCTGAAGTGGATTATCCGACCATCCAGGTGCAGACCTTTTATCCCGGCGCCAGCCCGGACGTCATGACGTCCTCGGTCACCGCGCCGCTCGAAGTGCAGTTCGGCCAGATGCCGAATCTCAACCAGATGAGCTCGGTGAGTTCAGCCGGCGCTTCGGTCATAACGCTGCAGTTCGGGCTCACGATTTCACTTGATGTCGCCGAGCAGGAAGTGCAGGCCGCCATCAATGCCGCCGGCAACCTGCTACCCTCCGATCTACCCGCGCCACCGATTTACGCCAAGGTGAATCCGGCCGACGCGCCGATCCTAACGCTGGGGCTGACGTCGAAGACGATGCCGCTGACGCAGGTGGAAGACTTCGTCGATACGCGCCTGGCGCAGAAGATCTCCCAGCTTCCGGGCGTCGGCCTTGTCAGTATCAGCGGCGGCCAGCGGCCTGCGGTCCGGATTCGCGCCGATATCCGCAAACTCGCCGCCTACGGATTAAACATCGACGATCTGCGCACCACGCTCGGCAACGCGAATATCAACACGCCGAAGGGCAATTTCGACGGGCCGATGCGCTCCTACACCATCAACGCCAACGACCAGATCAGGAATGCGAGCGACTACCGCCCGCTGATCGTTGCCTACAAGAACGGCTCGCCGGTCCGGCTCAGTGATGTCGGCGAAGTCGTCGATGGAGCCCAGAACGACAAGCTCGGCGCCTGGATGAACGAGACACCGGCCATTATCCTGAATATCCAGCGGCAACCCGGCGCCAACGTCATCGCCGTGGTCGAGGGGATCAAGGCGCTGCTGCCGCAATTGCAGGCTTCATTGCCCGCCGCGATCGACCTCAATATCCTGACCGACCGGACCGTGACCATCCGCGCCTCGGTGGAGGATGTGGAATTCGAGTTGACGCTCGCCGTCATCCTGGTGGTGCTGGTGATCTTCGTGTTCCTGCGCAACGCGCGGGCAACCCTGATCCCGAGCCTCTCGGTCCCGCTGTCGCTGGTCGGCACGCTTGGCGCCATGTATCTGTTCGGCTTCAGCCTCAACAATCTTTCCCTGATGGCGCTGACCATCGCCACCGGTTTCGTGGTCGACGACGCGATCGTCGTGATCGAGAACATCTCCCGCTACATCGAAGAGGGCGAGTCGCCATTGCAGGCAGCTCTTCATGGCTCCGAACAGATCGGCTTCACGATTATCTCGTTGACGGTGTCGCTAATCGCGGTGCTGATTCCGCTGCTGTTCATGGGAGACGTGGTCGGCCGGCTGTTCAGGGAATTCGCGATCACGCTGTCGGTCACCATCCTGATCTCAGCCGTCGTGTCATTGACCTTGGTACCGATGGCCTGCGCCAAGCTGCTCAAGANCAAATCCGAGTCCCACGAGAACGCGTTCCAGCGCTANAGNCGCGAGGGGTTCGACTGGATCATCGAGGTTTATGGCAAGGCGCTCAATTGGGTGCTCGACCGTCAGACCTTCGTTCTGCTCATTGCATTGGGCACGTTCGCGCTGACCGCCGTGCTCTACATCATCATTCCGAAGGGTTTTTTCCCGCTGCAGGACACTGGTGTCATTCAGGCGATATCCGANGCNCCTCAGTCGGTATCCTACGCCGCGATGGCCGAGCGGCAACAACAGCTCGCCAGCCTCATTCTCAAGGATCCGGACGTCGACAGTCTTTCCTCATTCATCGGCGTGGACGGAACCAACACCACGCTCAACAGCGGTCGAATTCTGATCAACCTCAAACCGCACAACCACCGCAAATCCGATATCGGCACGGTGATGCAGCGCATCAAGAACAGCACCGCGTCCCTGACAGGCATCTCGCTCTATATGCAACCGGTTCAGGACCTGACGATCGAGGGTACCGTCAGCCGCACGCAATACCAGTTTATCCTGCAGGATGCCGATCCGGTGCAGCTGAACGAATGGACGCCCAAACTCGTCGACAGGCTGAATCAGCTGCCGGAGCTTGCCGACGTGGCCAGCGACATCTCGGCCCAGGGGCTCTCGGTCTTCGTTGAGATCGACCGCGACCAGGCCGCCCGTTTCGGGATTACGCCGGCGACGATCGACAATGCACTGTACGACTCATACGGCCAGCGCATCGTCTCCACCATCTTCACCAACTCCAACCAGTACCGCGTCATCCTCGAAGCCGATCCCAGTCTGCAAGCCTCGCTGCAATCGCTGTCCGATATTTATCTGCCCTCCTCGGTGGGTAGTACGCCGGTGCCGCTGGCCGTGATGGCCAAGATGCGGCAGCAAACCGCGCCGCTGCAGGTCTCGCATCTCGGGCAGTTCCCCGCAGCCACCGTATCCTTCAACCTGGCGCCGGGGGCGTCGCTCGGCAGCGCGGTGACGGCGATCAAGAAGGTGCAAGCCGAGATGGCTATGCCGGCCAGCGTCATCACCAGCTTTCAGGGCGCAGCGCTGGCCTTTCAATCGTCCCTCTCCAATCAGCTTTTCCTGATCCTCGCCGCGATCGTCACCGTCTATATTGTGCTCGGCGTGCTCTATGAGAGCTTCATCCATCCGCTCACCATCCTCTCCACGCTACCTTCCGCGGGAATTGGCGCGCTGCTGGCGCTGATGGTGGCCGGCGATGATCTGACGATCGTGGCCATCATCGGCATCATCCTCCTGATCGGTATCGTGAAGAAAAACGCGATCATGATGATCGACTTTGCCCTCGACGCCGAGCGCAATGAGGGCAANCCGCCGCGAGAAGCGATCTNCCAGGCCTGCCTGTTGCGNTTCAGGCCCATCCTCATGACAACCATGGCGGCGGTTCTCGGCGCNTTGCCCTTGATGATCGGGACCGGTGCNGGCTCCGAATTGCGGCACCCGCTTGGGATTTCGATCGTCGGCGGCCTCCTGGTCAGCCAGCTGCTGACCCTGTTTACCACGCCGGTGATCTATCTCTGGTTCGACCGTTTGGCGGTGCGGTTCGCCGGACGTCCGGGTGACGATGTCGCCACGCGAACGAATTGAACTGAGAGTTGAATTGAACTATGGGCCCATCGACCCCCTTCATTCGCCGGCCGGTTGCAACGACGTTGCTCACCTTCGGGCTTGCGGCAGCGGGAGTTGTGGCGTTTTTCAAACTGCCGGTCTCGCCGTTGCCACAAGTGGACTTTCCGACCATCTCGGTGCGGGCGTCCCTGCCGGGCGCCAGCCCGGAGGACGTCGCCACCACCGTCGCCAGCCCGCTTGAGCGTCATCTCGGGCAGATCGCCGACGTGACCGAGATGACCTCTTCCAGTACGGTGGGAGCGACCCGCATCACCCTGCAGTTCGGGCTCAACCGCGACATCAACGGGGCCGCGCGCGACGTGCAGGCCGCGATCAACGCGGCGCGCGCCGATCTTCCGACCAGCCTGCGAACCAATCCCACCTACCGCAAGGTCAACCCCGCCGACGCCCCGATCCTTGTCCTGACCCTGACCTCGGACACGGCGACACGCGGTGAGTTGTATGACGCGGCCTCCACCGTGCTGGCGCAAAAGCTGTCGCAGGTGGATGGGATCGGTGAAGTCGGTGTCAGCGGCAGCTCGCTGCCCGCGGTGAGAGTCGATCTCATTCCTCAGGCGCTATACAAATACGGCATCGGCCTCGAGGATGTGCGGGCGTCACTTTCGAGCGCCAACGCGCACAGCCCGAAAGGCGGCATCGACGTCGGCGATCAACGCTATCAGATCTACTCCAACGACCAGGCCAACAAGGCTGCCGACTACCAGTCGCTGATTGTCGCCTACCGAAATGGCGCAGCGGTCCATCTTTCAGACGTCGGCGAGGTAACCGACGGGGTTGAAGATCTCAGAAACGCCGGTCTCTCCAACGGCAAGCCGGCCGTCCTGATCATCCTCTATCGACAGCCGGGCGCCAACATCATCAGCACCGTTGATCTGGTGAAGTCGCTGATGCCCCAATTGAGGGCTTCGATCTCGCCTGCCATTGACGTCAACTTCGCGGTCGACCGTTCGACCACCATTCGCACGTCGTTGCACGATGTCGAGCGGACGTTGGTTCTCGCCGTGCTGCTGGTGATCGTTGTGGTCTTTGCATTCCTGCGAAGCCTGCGCGCAACGCTGATCCCGGTCGTGGCGGTGTCGGTATCGCTGATCGCGACATTCGCCGCCATGTACCTGATGGGCTACAGTCTCGACAATCTTTCGCTGATGGCCCTGACGGTTGCGACCGGCTTTGTCGTCGATGACGCCATCGTGGTTCTGGAGAATATCACCCGCTATATCGAGAATGGCATGTCGCCGCTGGAGGCCTCGCTCAAGGGCGCCAACGAGGTCGGTTTCACCGTGCTTTCGATGAGTATTTCATTGATCGCCGTCTTCATTCCTATCCTGCTGATGGGCGGTATTGTCGGCCGCCTGTTCCGTGAATTTGCGATGACGATCTCGATCGCGATCATGATCTCGCTGGTGATTTCGCTGGCGACCACGCCGATGATGTGCGCCGTGCTGCTCCGCGGCCATTCCGACCAGGGTCACGGACGGCTTTATCAGATCAGCGAGCGCTTCTTCGATTCGATGCTGGACTTCTACCGGCGGACCTTGACCGTCTCGCTCCGGCATCCCGCGGCGATCATGTTGATCCTCGCCGCGGTGCTGGGTCTCAATTTCTACCTCTACAACGTGATCCCGAAGGGTTTCTTCCCCCAACAGGACACCGGGCGGGTGATTGGCTCGATCCAGGCGGACCAAAGCATTTCGTTTCAGCTGATGCAGCAGAAGCTCGCGCAGTTCGTCACCATCATCAAGCATGATCCGGCGGTCGAAACCGTGGTGGGGTTCACCGGCGGCGGGCAGGCCAATTCCGGCTTCGTCTTCGCCTCATTGACTCCGATGGAGGAGCGCAAGATTTCCGCCGACGGCGTCATCACGCGGCTACGGCGCGAGATGGCGGTCGTTCCCGGCGCAACCATGTTCCTGCAGGCCGTGCAGGATATCCGCGTCGGCGGCCGGCCCAGCAATGCGCAGTATCAATACACCCTGCAAGCCCCCACCGTGGAGGAGCTTAACGAATGGACACCGAAGATCGCGGCGGCGTTGCAGGGCGAAACCAGCGTCCTCGCCGACGTCAACAGCGACCAGCAGAACAAAGGGCTTGAATCCAACCTGGTGATCGACCGCGACGCCGCCGCCCGATTGGGAATCAACGTCAGTCAGATCGACAACACGCTCTATGACGCGTTCGGCCAGCGCCAGGTTTCGACCATCTATGTCGCCCGCAACCAGTATCACGTTATCATGGAGGTGGCGCCGCGCTACTGGCAGGATCCCGAAACACTGAAGGACGTCTATGTCAGCACCTCGGGCGGTTCCGTCGGTGGATCGCAGGCGACCAATGCGGTGGCTGGAACGGTCGTTGCGCCCGGAACGTCGGCCTCGGCCAACTTGGCCAACGCCCAGGCCGCCCGAAATCTCGCGACCAATTCGATCGGTTCCACCGGCAAAGGCGTGGCCTCGACCGGTTCGGCGGTCAGCACCAACCAGGAGACGATGATTCCGCTATCGGCCGTGGCGAGCTTTACGCAAGGCGCGACCCCGCTCGCCGTCAATCATCAGGGTCTGCTGGTCGCCAATACCATTTCGTTCAATCTGCCGCCAAATGTGTCGCTCAGCACGGCAGTCGCCACGATCGCGGCCACGATGAACCGGCTCGGCGTGCCCGCAACCATTCGCGGAACCTTCCAGGGCACGGCGAAGGCCTTTCAGGATTCGCTCAGCAACCAGCCTTTTCTCATTCTGGCCGCCCTGGTCACGATCTACATCGTGCTCGGCGTCCTGTACGAGAGCTACGTGCATCCTCTGACGATTCTGTCCACATTGCCGTCTGCCGGCGTGGGCGCCCTCCTCGCCCTGATGGCGTGCAAGACCGAATTCAGCATCATGGCGCTTATCGGCGTCATCCTGCTGATCGGCATCGTGAAGAAGAATGCCATCATGATGATCGATTTCGCGATCGAGGCGGAACGAACCCGTGGACTGAGTTCGACTGACGCCATCTACGAGGCTTGCCTGCTGCGCTTTCGGCCGATCATGATGACGACCATGGCGGCGCTGCTCGGCGCTCTTCCGCTGGCGATCGGCATGGGCGATGGCGGCGAGCTTAGACAGCCGCTCGGTATCGCGATCGTCGGAGGTCTTGTTCTCAGCCAGGCGCTGACGCTTTATTCGACGCCGGTGATCTACCTGTACATGGAGCGCCTTCGTTCCTGGAGCCAACGTCTCCGGGACGGCGGCAGGGCACCGCTGGCGCCTGACAGCAACTTGCAACCGGGCGAATAGATGTCAACAACAGCCCCGATGACAGGTCTGTCCGTTCGTCGAGCCCCGTGCGATGTTGAAATCGGAGCGTTGGCCGCGGTTGAAATCGCAGCTTGAGTGGGTGGCTGATGAGTGACGTTGCGTTGAAGACAAATTCTGATGTCACGAGATTTGGCGGCAAGATCCGCATCGCGTCTGCTCTTGCCGCGTTGTTGCTCGGTCCGGGGNTGTCCGGCTGCATCCTCGGCAGCGAAAAGCCGGAGCTTGGCCTTGAGGTGCCGGCGACCTATCGCGAAGGAGGCCATCACGCACCCGACGCAGCCGTTCCGGCGCTGGATTGGTGGCGTGGTTTTCGGTCGAGCGAACTGACGAAGCTGATGGAGGCCGCTCAAATCTACAATCTCGATATCGCGGTAGCCATCGCCCAGATCATCCAGGCCGATGCCCAGGTCGGCGTATCGGGCGCCCCCTTGCTGCCGTCGGTCACCGGAACGGGAACGGTTGAGAACCAACATTTCGGGTCGTCTTCCGCCGCCCAGAGCAGCAGCGGCCTCGGCGGCAGCAGCTCGGGCGGCGGCTCGACGTTCAATTCTTTCAATTTCGGCCTTACGGCAAGTTACATGCTCGACTTCTGGGGCAAGAACCGCGCTACACTTTACGGGGCCGAGGAAAGTGCCACTGTAGCCCGCTACAATCGCGAAGTCGTAACGCTGACGACGATCGTGACCGTCGCCAATACCTACTTCCAGGTTCTGGCCGCCCAGGATGAACTGCGCGTCGCGCGCCGCAATCTCACTGCGGCCGAACGCATTCTTGCGCTCATCAAGACTCAATTCGCCGCCGGAACCGCGTCGCAACTGGACCTGTCGCAGCAGGAAGCGCTGGTGGCGACCGTGCGCGCCTCGATTCCGCCGCTTGAAGTAACGTTGAGGCAAAGTATCGCCACGCTGGCATTGCTGGTTGCGCGGGCGCCGGCGAATTTCAACGTCAATGGCGGAGGGTTTGCGCAGCTCACGGTTCCGCGCGTGACGCCGGGCCTGCCTTCGGAATTGCTCTACCAGAGACCGGACGTTCGGCAGGCCGAGGCGCAACTCGCCTCCTCCAACTTTAGCGTCGAATCGGCGCGCGCCGCGTTCTTTCCGCAGATCCAGCTGACCGCCACGACCGGAGTGCAAAGTGCTGCGCTCGCAGCGCTGTTCGGACCGGGCGCCTGGTACTACACCCTGGCCGCCGGATTGACCCAGCCGCTCTTCGACGGCTTCCTTCTGGAGAGCCAATTGAAGCAGGCAAAGGGCGTGCAACTCCAAAATCTGCAGGCTTACCGTAAGGCCGTGCTGTCAGCCTTCACCGACGTTGAGAAAGCGCTCGTTGCCCTAGCGCAATTCACCCGGCAGGAGAAACTTCAAGCCGATGCGGTGGCCGCCTCCCGCAAGGCATTCGATGTGTCGGAAACTCAATTCCGCGGCGGCACCGTCAATCTCCTCACCGTCCTGCAGACCGAGCAAACGCTTTTCACAGCGGAGAACACCTTGGTGCTGGTGCGGCTCAACAAATATCTGGCGGCCAGCAGCCTGTTCCAGGCGCTCGGCGGCGGATGGACACCGGACGGGAAACTGTCCTCGTTACAACCGTGAGAGGCTCTGCCATGAGAAGCATGGTGTTTGGCGCGGCGGCGGTTCTGGCGATTGCGATGGCCGGCGCCATGATTTCCCCCACGCGCGCGCAGCAAGGCTTACCCGCCGCGGCGCCGAACAATACGCCGCTGTATTTCGGGATGGATGCGGAGCAGGCCTCGCGAGCCCTGGGTACGACCCTGATCTATGTCAGGGGTCGTCCCGGCAACGAAATGTATCTCGCCTTGGCCAACGTCAAAGGCAGCGCGTTAGCGAATCGGAGCGACGGGCTCTATCTGCAATTCCGGCACGGCAGGCTCGAGGGCTGGAAGGGCGATTGGGGCGAGAACCGGCCTTGATACAAATGAGTACCTACCCATGAGCACGCCAAAAATTCTAACAGCCTTCGCAACTGTACTGGGCGCGTTGGCGCTGTTTGCCCAGGATTCAACCTTCGCCCAGGACGCAGGGCCATACGGACCGGCAGGTAGCCGGCCCTTCTTACGAAGGGATTTATCCTACCACGCCTGGTACTATGACGGCCGCGACGACAACCGCGACTTTCCGACCAACGGCTTCTTTCCCGGTGATTTTGCGGCCGATCCTGCGCACGCGGCAATCGGGGCTGCCGGACTGTTCGGCTCCGCACCCGACCAACGCGGATATTATCAAGCCGGTTGCGCGCGACAGAATCGTCCCTACAACGCCGCGACCGGCTATTTCGTGGGATATGACGGCGCGCGNCACCGCTGCCGTTGAGCGCATCGGACGCGGGCTCGACCGGCAGGCGCCGATTCATTACGACGCGCCCCTCCGTGCAAAAGGCCCCGCAAGGGGCCTTTTGACGTTTATACCGCGTCCTTTGCTGCCTTGACCGGGCGCGCTCTGACGATCTTTCGGGCCGGCTTGGCCTTGAATATCATCGGCTCCCCATTAAACGGGTTGGTGCCGGGGCGGGCCTTGGTTGCGGGCTTCTTGATCACCACGAACTTGGCGAATCCCGGGACCAGAAAAACACCGGACTTCTTCAGTTCCTTGTAACCGACGGTCGCCAGCGTCTCCAGAACGCCCTTGACGTCCTTCTTCGTCACTTCCGTCTCGGCAGAGATCTTCTCGATCAGCTGCGACTTCGTCATCTGTACTGCCATTTTGTCTCCTGTAAGTTGATTCGTGCCACGGACAGTATTGGCGAATCCCGCGTGAAAAACCGCGTAAACCGCGATCTGCACAGGTTTATTGGTGGGCTTGGCCGTCTGCCGCGTGAAAAAGGCGCCCTGATCGGCCGCCTTTTTGTACCAAAGCACGGCCTGCCATATCACATCACGAGCCGCGGCTGGATGGAGTTGATACCTGCCGGGCGACAGGCTTGCGTTCGATCGGATGAATATCGATCGCGCGCAGGCGTCCCATCCGCAGCACATCCATTTCGAGGTCGCGATCGATCCGATCGCGGTCGAGGGTACGGATCAGGTCATCGACGCCATTGATATCAACGCTGTCGAGGCGGATTACGACGTCACCCGGCAACAGCCCGGCCTGCGCCGCCGGTCCGTCCGGTTCGATTTGCATCAGCAGCGCGCCCATCTTGTTCTCGACGCCGGCGAGCACCGCATGCCGCCTGGGAATCGGGGCACTCTGGCCGGACACGCCGATATAGGCGCGCCGGACATAGCCGTGGCGGATGATCTCCGACAGCACGAACTGCGCGGTGTTGCTGGCGACCGCAAAGCAGATGCCCTGCGCGCCGCTGATGATCGCGGTGTTGATACCGATCACTTCGGCAGCGGACGACACCAGCGGACCGCCGGAATTGCCGGGATTGAGCGCCGTATCTGTCTGGATCACGTCTTCGATGGTCCGGCCGTTCGCCGAACGGATCGAACGGCCGAGCGCCGAGACCACGCCGGCCGTGACGGTCGATTCAAATCCGAGCGGGTTGCCGATGGCGACCACCAGCTGGCCGCGGCGCAGGCTTTTTGAGTTGCCGAGCGAAGCACAATGCAGATCACGCGCGCCGTCGGCGCGCAGCAACGCCAGATCGGTATCGGGATCGACGCCGAGCACGCGCGCGTCGGTGACGATGCCCTCATGATCCCGCAACCTGATCTGCTTCGAGGTGCCGACCACATGACTGTTGGTCAGCACCAGGCCATCGGGCGAAATAACAATTCCGGAACCGAGCCCTCCGCGCTCCCGCGATTGTGGAGCTTTCGAGCCGGTTTCCACCCGCACGACGGCGGGTCCGATTCGTTCGGTGATGCCGATCACGGCGTTGGAATAGGCGTCAAGCAGGGCTTGATCGTTGGCTGGAACGGGTTCGGGCGCGNTCGGCGGTGGTCCTCGCTCNGTCGTATCTCGGGTAATATCCAACATGGCTAAATCCTCTGACGTCAGATAGTTGCCACATTTTGCCATCGCAAGAGCCGCCCTCCTCGCC
>JGI24140J50213_10000882_pt1 | contig 13712 bp, 13 predicted proteins | sample BarGraIncu00222A_FD_50213 | JGI IMG/M metagenome (IMG submission 50213)
TCCGCCGGAGCGTGTGGTGCCTTAGGGGCAACAGTTGAAGCAACGTCCGCCTTCATCCCGCCTGCGCCCACTCTGCTTCGTCCCTTGGACCATTGGCTTGGGCCAGCATATCCGGGCAAAGCGAGAGGCCGAAGAGCACTTGAAAGCCGATTAATCACCTTCGAAAGCATTTTGCGAAAGGTAAGGGATGTTGTCCATGTTCGGAAGGCCGGAATGGCCGGTTTTTATGTCGACTCCCGAACATAAGAGGAACCTCCGGCCCAGCACGTCGTTCGCACTGTTGGAAGCTCCAATGAAGTCGGCAGCTTGGCTCGGATAGGTTACCCGCATTTCCCGTCCCAAGAATTAGTTTTTCGCACAAGCAGGGAGGCCCGCTATGGATAAGTTCATTCACCGGGAGAACCTGGCCCTCTTCAAAAAGCGACTCGGTGAGCCGCGCACCGACCCGGAGCGAGAAGTACTCATGAAGTTGCTAGGCAGATGAGGAGGCGAACGAGCCTCCGACGGCCCATACGAGGGGCAGTGCAGAAGTCCTCCGATCCGAATACAGGAATCAACCGACCGCTACAGGGGGAACTGACTTTCCNGCCAGCCGCTCAAATCGCGGATTCGCATAAGGTATATTATGGAATATTTATATCTATAATTAGATCAGATATTTAGACGGATCTACTGCCAAACCAATTTGGCTTGGGTGCCGAGCATCGGGGTAGCTGCAAAGCGCGCGCGAAATCGAGATCGCTGATGACCCCACGGCATCAGGTCCGTATAGGATGGCGTCTCAAAACAAAAACAGACCTCAAGGGAGAAGCCAGATGAGATTTTCACGACGCACGCTTCTCAAGGCATCCGCGGCTTCTGCCGTGCTGGGCGGGCTTGGCACGCCGATGATCGCACGCGCCGAGACCGCCGAATTTACCTACAAGTATGCCAACAACGCGCCGGACTCGCATCCGATGAACGTGCGCGCCAAGGAGATGTCGGCGGCGATCAAGGCCGAGACCAATGGCCGCTTCGACCTGCAGGTTTTCCCGAATAACCAGCTCGGTTCCGACACCGACATGCTGAGCCAGCTTCGCTCCGGAGGCATCGATTTCTTCACATTGTCCGGCCTGATCCTGGCAACGCTGGTTCCGGCGGCCTCGATCAACGGCCTTGGCTTTGCGTTCCCCGACTACGACACGGTATGGAAGGCGATGGACGGCGATCTCGGCGCCTATGTGCGCGGTGAAATCGCCAAGGCCAATCTCGTGGCCATGGACAAGATCTGGGACAATGGGTTCCGCCAGACCACGTCCTCGACCAAGGCGATCAACAGCCCCGACGACTACAAGGGCTTCAAGATCCGCGTGCCGGTCTCCCCGCTCTGGACCTCGATGTTCAGGGCGTTCGACGCCTCTCCGGCCTCGATCAATTTCAGCGAGGTCTATTCGGCGCTGCAGACCAGAATTGTCGAAGGCCAGGAAAATCCGCTGGCGCTGATCTCGACGGCGAAACTCTACGAGGTGCAGAAATATTGCTCGCTGACCAATCACATGTGGGACGGTTTCTGGTTCCTCGCCAATCGTCGCGCCTGGGAGAAGGTGCCCGATGACCTTCGCGCCATCGTTGCCAGGAACATCAACGCCGCGGCGCTGAAGGAACGCGAGGATACAGCGAAGCTGAACGCCAGCCTCCGTGGCGAACTGGAGGCCAAAGGGTTGGTATTCAATCAGCCTGACGTGACACCATTCCGGGAGAAATTGCGTTCGGCCGGGTTCTATGCGGAATGGAAGGGCAAATACGGCGACCATGCCTGGGCGCTGCTCGAAAAGTCCGTCGGCAAGCTGTCGTAACGCGTTGCCGGATCATGCCCTGAGCGCAGGGGGCCGTCATGGCTGATGCCGAACTGATCGAGCTTGTGGCCGGCGAGGTGGCTCAATCCCCTCGCCGTCCGGCTTTGGCGGCCGTCGAATATGTCCTGGGAATGCTGGTCGAGATCCCGGCAGCACTTCTGGTCGTAGCCGAGATCGTCATCCTGTTCGCAGGGGTCGTGGCGCGTTACGGGCTGCATAGTCCGTTGATCTGGTCGGACGAACTGGCCTCCATCCTGTTCCTGTGGCTGGCGATGCTGGGGGCCGCGGTGGCGTTCCGCCGCGCCGAGCACATGCGGATGACCGCTATCGTGGCCAGCGCAAGACCTTCCATGCGCGCCTATCTCGATCTGGTTGCGACCTGCGCCGCGCTGGCATTTCTCCTGATGATCGTCTGGCCGGCCTACGATTACGCCTACGAGGAAAGCTTCATCACCACGCCGGCGCTGCAGATCCTCAACAGCTGGCGCGCGGCCGCGTTGCCGGTCGGTATTGGCCTGATGGCGCTGTTTGCGTTGCTGCGGCTGGCGCGCGCGGGCGATTTCCGCACCGTGCTCGGCGCCATCCTGTCGGTCGCGGTGGTGATTGCGGCGTTCTGGCTTTTGAAGGGCTGGCTAAGGCCGCTCGGCAATATCAACCTGATCATCTTCTTCGTCGGCGTGGCCGGCTTTTGCGTATTTGCCGGCATACCGATCGCCTTCGGGTTTGGACTGGCCACCTATGGCTATCTGGCGCTGACGACGAATACGCCGTTGATGGTGCTGGTCGGCCGCATGGACGAAGGCATGAGCCACCTGATCCTGCTGTCGGTACCGCTGTTCGTCTTCCTCGGCCTGTTGATCGAGATGACCGGGATGGCGCGGGCAATGGTCGCGTTCCTCGCCAGCCTGCTCGGCCACGTTCGCGGCGGACTGCATTACGTGCTGGTCGGCGCGATGTATCTGGTGTCGGGCATATCCGGCTCCAAGGCCGCCGATATGGCCGCCGTGGCGCCGGTGCTGTTTCCGGAAATGAAGCTGCGGGGCGCCAAGCCGGGCGATCTCGTCGCCCTGCTCGCGGCTACCGGCGCGCAGACCGAAACCATTCCGCCAAGCCTGGTGCTGATCACCATCGGCTCGGTAACGGGAGTATCGATTGCCGCCTTGTTCACGGGCGGTCTGCTCCCGGGCGTGGTGCTGGCGATTACGCTGTGCACATTGGTGTGGTGGCGCTACCGCGACGAGGATCTGCGCCATGTCAGCCGGGTGAGCGGCGGCGAGATCGCCCGCGCGCTCGTCATCGCTCTGCCGGCATTGGCGCTGCCCTTCGTGATCCGCTACGCCGTGGTCGAGGGCATCGCAACCGCGACCGAGGTGTCCACCATCGGCATCGTCTATGCCCTCATCGTCGGCTTCCTGATTTACGGACTTTTGATCTACCGCAATTTTAATTGGCGGCGGATCGCGCCAATGTTGATCGAGACGGCGTGCCTGTCGGGGGCAATTCTGTTGATCATCGGCTGCGCGACCGGCATGGCCTGGGGACTGACGCAATCAGGCTTCTCCCGTGCGCTGGCCGCCGCCATGACCGGCCTGCCAGGCGGCGCGGCATCCTTTATCGCGGTATCGATCGTGGCCTTCGTCATTCTCGGCAGCGTGCTCGAGGGCATTCCAGCCATCGTGCTGTTCGGGCCGCTGTTGTTTCCGATTGCGCGCGCGGTTGGCGTCCATGAGGTCCATTATGCAATGATCATCATCCTCGCGATGGGCGTGGGATTGTTCGCGCCGCCGTTCGGAGTGGGCTATTATGCCGCCTGCGCCATCGGGCGTGTTGACCCGGCAGAGGGCATCCGGCCGATCTGGGGTTACCTGCTGGCGCTCCTCGTCGGGTTGATCGTGGTTGCGATCTTCCCGTGGATCTCGGTCGGGTTCTTGTAAGTGACATGGATGAGACAAAGCCTATGAGCGCAGTCCAAAACCAGCACGGCCTTGACCAATACAGCCTTGACCAATACAGCCTTGGCCTCGACAAGACGCCGGCGAATTATGTGCCGCTGACGCCGCTGAGCTTCCTGGCGCGTACCGCCGCCATCTATCCGAACCATGTCAGCACCGTTTACGAGGGCCGCGTTTTCACCTGGGCGCAGACCCATGAGCGCTGTCGGCGTTTCGCGTCGTTTTTGGCAGGCCGAAACATCGGCCGTGGCGACACGGTCGCGGCGATGCTGCCGAACATCCCCGCGATGAACGAGGTGCATTTTGCTGTCCCGATGGCCGGCGCCGTGCTCAACGCGCTCAACATCCGGCTCGATGCCGCCTCCATTGCCTTTCAGCTCGATCATGGCGGCGCCAAAATCATCCTGGTCGATCCGGAGTTCGCCGGCGTGATCGCCGAGGCGCTGACCCTGATGAGCGGGCCAAGGCCATTCGTCATTGATGTCGACGATGAAGCCTTTGCGAGCGGCAGGCGCATCGGCGAGATCGAATATGAGGACGCGTTGTTGCAGGGTGATCCGGGTTTTGCCGCACGGTTGCCGCCGGACGAATGGGACGCCATCGCGCTCAGTTACACCTCCGGCACGACAGGCAATCCCAAAGGCGTGGTGACCCATCACCGTGGCGCCTACCTCAACGCCGTCAGCAACATCCTCGCCGGCAATCTCGGCCAGCATCCGGTGTATCTCTGGACCCTGCCGATGTTCCATTGCAACGGCTGGTGCTTCCCGTGGACGATCGCTGCGGCGGCGGGCATCAACGTATGCCTGCGCAAGGTCGATCCCGCCAAGATTTTCGAGTTGATCCTAAAGCACGGCGTCACCCACATGTGCGGCGCGCCGATCGTCTATAATACGCTGATCAATGCGCCGGATGCACCGAAGCGCGCAGCCGTGCGGCCCGTGGTCGGGTTGATTGCGGGGGCTGCCCCGCCGGTTGCCGTGCTGGAAGGCGCTGAAAGCATCGGGATCAGGCTCACCCACGTCTACGGCCTGACCGAGGTCTATGGCCCGGCCTCGGTCTGCGCGGAGCAGCCGGGCTGGGACGATTTGCCCGCCGATCAACGCGCGCAGCTCAAACGCCGGCAGGGTGTGCCCTACCCGCTGCAGGAAGATGTCACGGTGATCGACCCCGAAACCATGCAGCCTGTGCCCCGCGACGGCGAAACCATCGGCGAGGTGATGTTCCGCGGCAATATCGTGATGAAGGGTTATCTCAAGAACGAGAAAGCCACCCGGGAGGCCTTTGCCGGCGGCTGGTTTCACACCGGCGATCTCGGCGTGCTGGATGAATATGGCTATGTCATCATCAAGGACCGTTCCAAGGACATCATCATCTCCGGCGGCGAAAACATCTCCTCGGTCGAGGTCGAGGATGTGCTCTACAAGCACCCGGCCGTGCTGTTCGCCGCGGTGGTAGCGAAACCCGATTCAAAATGGGGCGAGGTGCCTTGCGCGTTCGTCGAATTGAAGGACGGCGCCAGCGCTACCGAGACCGAAATCATCGCGTTCTGCCGCGGGCAGATGCCAGGCTTCAAGACGCCGAAGGCCGTGGTGTTCGGTCCGATACCAAAGACCTCCACCGGCAAAATTCAGAAGTTCATGCTGCGCGATCAGGTTGATTCGGCGAAGGCGATTTCGGCGTGAGCTCCGGGCACGTTTCAGCCCGCCTGCTCCAGCGTCAGACGCATGCCGTCATAGGCCGGGATGACATTCGCCGGCAGGCTTTGCCGCAGCACNTCGTANTCCAGATCGGAATGCATGTTGGTGATGACGGCGCGGCGCGGCTTGAAGCGGTCGATCCAGGACAGCGCGTCGTTGACGCTGAAATGGCTGGGATGCCCCGCATAGCGCAGCCCGTCGATGATCCAGAGGTCGAGACGTTCCAGAAACGGCCAGCTCGCGGGCGGGATGTCGCTGACATCAGGTGTGTAGGCGGCGTCACCGACCCGATAACCCAATGCCGGGATATTGCCGTGTTGCAGGATGAACGCCGACAGCGTCACCGGGCCGCCCTTCCCTTCGATAATGCGGCTTTCGCCGGCCTCGATGGCGTGACTGTCGAGGATCGGCGGATAGTCGCTGCCGGGCGGCGCAACAAAACAATATGAAAACCGCAGCAGGATGTGATCCGCGGTCGATTGATTGAGATAGACCGGAATGCGCCTGCGCTGATGCAGCACGACCGAGCGGAGGTCGTCGATGCCGTGGGTCTGGTCGGCATGCTCATGGGTCAGGAACACGGCGTCGATGTGGTCGACATTAGCGTCGATCAGCTGCTCGCGCAGATCGGGCGAGGTATCGATCACGATCCGCGTCGTTCCGCGATCCGATGTCCGCTCGGCGAGCAGCGAGCAGCGGCGGCGGCGGTTCCTGGGATTATCGGGATCGCACGCGCCCCAGCCAAGCGCCGGGCGCGGCACGCCGGCGGAGGATCCGCAGCCAAGAATGGTCAGGGTCAGCGTCATGCCGCGGCTTTCGCAGGTGGCGGCACCTTGCCGAACAGACGAAAGAAGTTCGCCGTGGTCTGGTCGGATACTTCCTGCAGTGAGACGCCACGCGCTTCCGCCAGCACCTTGGCGATTTCAACGACATAAGCGGGCTCGTTGCGCTTGCCGCGAAATTTACCGGGCGCCAGATACGGCGCGTCAGTCTCGACCATGATGCGATCGGCTGGAAGCTCGGCTGCGAGTTCGCGCAGCGCCAGCGATTTCTTGAAGGTCAGTATTCCCGTGAACGAAATCGAAAGGCCCAAAGCGATTGCTTTCATGGCGAGTTCCCGCCCGCCGGTGTAGCAATGCAGCACGGCGCGAAACGCTCCCTTGGCCATCTCGTCCTCGAGAATGCGGCCGCANGCCTCATCGGCCTCGCGGGTATGAATGACGAGCGGCAGTCCCGTCGCGCGCGCCGCGGCGATGTGCGCACGGAACCCCCGCTCCTGGGCTTCGGGCGAGCCGTTCTCGTAGAAATTATCCAGGCCCGCCTCGCCCAACGCCACCACTTTCGGATGCCGCGTCAGCTCGATCAGTTCATCGGCGGCAATACCGTCTTCTTCATCCGCGTGATGCGGGTGAGTGCCAACCGAACAATAGACGTTCGGAAATTTCTCCGCGATCGTCAGCAACCCGCCGAGACGCCTTACCCGCGTCGAGATGGTGACGATGCGCCCGATCCCGGCAGCGTCCGCTCGCGCGACGATGCCGTCGAGATCTTCAGCGAAATCCGGAAAATCGAGATGGCAATGGCTGTCGACGAGCATGGCTTTCCAACCGTTCAGACAGCGGTCGGTTCGATGTAGCGCGGGAAGATCCCGGTCGGCGCCGGCAGCGCGGTGCCGGCCTTGATCCGGGTGGCGCCGTTCAAAACCGCGAAATTTCGCTGATCGGAGGGAATGCCGAGCATATCGAGCATTTTCGACGACGATTCGGGCATCACCGGCTGCGTCAGAATCGCGATCTGCCGGATCACTTCGGCGGTCACATACAACACCGTTCGTTGACGCTGCGGGTCGGTCTTCGCCAGCGCCCATGGCGCCTCGCCGGCAAAATAGCGATTGGCTTCGGCAACTACCGCCCACACCGAGTTCAGCCAGTGATGGATCTGCTGGGTGCTCATCGCCATTCGAGCGATCGCGATCATACCGTCGGCCAGCATCAGGATCGCCCTGTCGTTGTCGCTGAAGGCGCCCGGCTCGGGCAACACGCCCCCCAGCTGCTTTGCGATCATCGACAGCGAGCGTTGCGCGAGATTGCCGAGGTCGTTGGCCAGATCGGCATTGATGCGCGCCACAATGGCTTCGTGATTATAGTTGCCGTCCTGCCCGAACGGGACTTCGCGCAGGAAGAAATACCGCATCTGATCGACGCCATACTGGTCGGCGAGGTTGAAGGGATCGACAACATTGCCGACCGATTTCGACATTTTTTCACCGCGGCTGAACAGAAATCCGTGCGCGAATACCCGCTTAGGGAGTGCGATGCCTGCCGACATCAGGAACGCTGGCCAATACACCGCGTGGAACCGAATGATGTCCTTTCCGATGATGTGCACGTCGGTCGGCCAATACCGCCAGTTCGCGCTGCTCTCATCCGGGAAGCCGATGCCGGTGATGTAGTTTGTCAGCGCATCAACCCAGACATACATCACGTGCTCGGGGTCGTTTGGGACCTTGACACCCCAGTCGAATGTGGTGCGCGAGATCGACAGATCTCTCAACCCGCCTTTCACGAAGCTGACGACCTCATTGCGGCGCGAATCCGGTCCGATGAAATCGGGTTGGTCATGGTAAAGCGCGAGCAGCCTGTCCTGATAGGCGGACAGCTTGAAGAAATAGCTCTTTTCCTCAACCCAATCGACCGGCGTTCCCTGTGGGCCGCGGCGCACATTGTCCTCTCCGACCACAGTTTCTTCTTCGGCGTAATAGGCTTCATCGCGCACCGAATACCAGCCGGCATAGCTATCCGGATAAATGTCGCCGTTGTCAGCCATCCGCCGCCAGATCGCCTGGCTGGAGCGATGATGTTGTACTTCAGTCGTTCGGATGAAACGATCGAACGAAACGTTCAGGCGCTGGTCCATCTCCTTGAACCGGCCGGCGTTGCGCGTAGCGAGATCGGCGACCGTCATTCCTTCCGCCTGCGCGGTCTGAATCATCTTCTGACCATGCTCGTCGGTCCCGGTGAGGAAGAACACATCCTTGCCATCGAGCCGCGCAAAACGCGCCAGCGCATCGGTCGCGATCGCCTCATAGGCGTGGCCGATATGCGGTGTGCCATTCGGGTAGGCGATGGCGGTCGTGATATAATAGGTATTGCCTGCGGTCGAGGTCTTCGGCTTTGCGGCTTGAGGGGCTGGCTTGCTCGTAGTACCGGCTTTGGCGCTTCTAGCGGCCCGTGGCTTTTTGCCCCTCGCGTTTGCTTCGCCCAGTCTCGCGCTTCCTTTGTTCACCTTTGTTTTCTTCGATGGTTTCCGCAGGGTCTTCTTCGCGGCCGGCTTTTTCCTGGCGGCTTTCTTCGCCGCCTTCTTTGCAGCCTTCCTGGCCGGCGCCGCCGCACGTTTGCTCTTCTTCGCGCGCCTTTTCGACGCGACGGCTTTGGTTGTGGCGCGCCGCGTTTTGCGGGCTTTCTTTGCGCTACGCTTCTTGACGCTATTTTTCTTAGGCGTAGCCACCACGATTTCCTTTTATTGCTCGAACACGGTTGTTGGGGATGACCACAAGCAGAGCGCCTAGCGCGTCGCCTCCGCAAGCAGCCCGAACACCGAGAAAACCAGCGGTTTTCGTTCCAGATTGTATTCCGCGGTGTCGCGCGCGGCCCGGTTGATCTTTTCCCACACCTCCGCCAGCCGTGCAAGACGGGGAAGATTCGCATTGGCATTGGCGTCGTCGGCCCGCAGGCGTTCGCTGACCCAGCGATCGATGCTGTCGACGAAGGCTGCGAGCGCCACCCTGTCGCTGCCGCCAAGCGCGTCCCCGAGCGCATGAAGTTCACGCGGATCGACCTGCGGCAGGGTGGCCAGCAACGCGGCGGTGCGCTGGTGAAGTTTGATGGCATCGCCACCGAGTAGCGTTAGCGCCCGGGCGACACTGCCGTCCGCTGCCGCGGCCGCCTCCGCGAGCGCGGGGTCATCGATCGCGATATTGGCGGCTTGCGCTGCTGCACTTATGACGTCCGCGGTGGCGAGCGGCCGCAACGCCAATTTGCGGCAGCGCGACTGAATTGTCGGCAGAACCCGCGCCGGCGCGTGACTGACGAGCAGGAAGAGCGATTGTCGCGGCGGCTCCTCGAGAACCTTGAGCAGTGCGTTCGCCGCGTTGGGATTGAGTTCGTCGACGGTGTCGACAATGCATACCCGCCAACCCTCTACCGCCGCGGTCGAGCCGAAGAACGAGATGGTTTCGCGAGTCTCGTCAACGGTGATCACCGTCCGCATCACGCCCTTGTCGTTGAGGCTGCGTTCCAGCGTGAGCAAGCCGCCATGGGCGCCGGCGGCGACATGGCGGGCGACGGGATCGGAGGGATCGACCCAAAGCGTCTCGGCGCGTTGCACATCGTCGGCCAGGGCATCGCGATGCGCGAGCACGAACCGCGCCATTCGATAGGCCAGCGTCGCCTTGCCGATACCCTGCGCGCCCCCGATCAGCCAGGCATGCGGGATCCGCCCGCTACGGTAGGCATTCAGCAACGCCAGCTCGGCGTCGCGGTGCCCGAATAACACGGCGGTTTCACGGGGATGGACGGCCGCGAATTGCGGTTCGATCTGACGGGCGCTCATGCCGGGTTGACCGCGTTGGCGACACTGACGGCAAAGAAACGATCACGCAACGCGGCCCATACGCTCGCGGCAACCGTATTGGCATCGGCATTGGCGTCGATCAGTACACATCGCTTTGGCTCATCTGCTGCGATCTCCCGGTAGGCCTCGCGCAATTGCTGGTGAAACCTGACGTCCTCCGCCTCGAATCTGTCAGGCACACCGCCGCCGCGCCGGGCGGCGGCGCGCCGCATGCCGACTTCGACCGGTACATCGAGAATGAGTGTCAGATCAGGCTTGAGATCGCCGATCGTGACCCGCTCCATCGCATTCATGATTTCGGGAGCGACCTTGCCCAGCCTGCCCTGATAGGCGCGCGTCGAGTCCGAAAAGCGGTCGCACAGCACCCAAANTCCCTGGCTCAGGGCCGGCTTGATGACGGTGCGCACATGATCGTCGCGCGCGGCTGCAAACAGCAGTGTCTCCGCGTCCGGGCCCAACAGCTTGCCCATGCCAGACAACAGGAGATGGCGAATGATTTCAGCCCCCGGCGATCCGCCCGGCTCGCGCGTGACGATGGCACGTACCTTGGCCGCGTCGAGACGTTCGGCCAATATTCTGATGTGGGTGGACTTTCCCGATCCCTCGCCGCCCTCAAAGGAGATAAATCGTCCGCGCCCGGGAGTTCTTTTGACCGCTGCCTCGGCCATGGTCAGAGCTTCTCGACGCCCGCGCGAAACATTCCGATGACAAGTTCGCTTACGCCATCGATCGCGCGGCGCATCGTCGAACCGGTGCCAACCGATTCCGCCGCATAGATTGGTGCCTCCACGGCGATGTTGCCGCCTCGCCAGACCTTGACCAGGCCGATGCGCTGACCGGGCTCGATCGGCGCCCGTACCGGCCCATTATAGACCACGCGGGCGATCAATTTATCGGTGCCGTTTTTCTGCACCATCACCTTGATCGGTTCGGGGCTTGCAAGTTTGACCGAACGGCTGTCGCCACCGAATACCTTGGCATAGCCAACCGGTTGCTGGGCTGCGAACAGGGTGCGCGCCTCGAAATTGCGAAATCCCCATTCCAGCATTTTTTTGGCTTCGGACGCGCGGTCTTCCGGATCTTCAAGACCGTTGACGACCACGATCAAGCGTATCCCGTTTTGCACGGCAGAACCGACCATGCCGTAGCCGCCGTCCTTGGTATAGCCGGTTTTGAGTCCGTCGGCTCCCTCAAGTGAAGTCAGCAGCGGATTGCGGTTTGGTTGCCGGATCTTGTTCCAGGTGAATTCCTTCTCGCCAAATAATTTGTAGAATTCGGGATAGGTCTGGATGATGTAGCGCGCAAGCTTGGCGAGTTCACGCACCGTCATCTTGTTGCCGGGATCAGGCAACCCGTTCGAATTCGCAAAAGTTGATTGCGTCAAGCCAAGCTCTCGCGCGCGCTTGGTCATCTTGTCCGCAAAGGCGCGCTCATTGCCGGCGATCCCCTCCGCCAGCACCATGCAGGCATCGTTGCCGCTCTGAATGATGGCGCCGTGCAAGAGGTCGTTCACGGCAATCCTGCTGTGAAGGATCGCAAACATGGTCGAGCCACCTGCGGGCGCGCCGCCCCTGCGCCAGGCATTTTCGCTGACAGGATATTCGTCGGTCAGCTTGATTTCGCCTTGCTGGATGGCATGGAAGACCACCTCGGCGGTCATCAGCTTCATCATGCTGGATGGTGCCCTCAGCTCATCCGCATTCTTCTCGAACAGCACGCTGCCGCTTGACGCTTCGATCAGGATCGCGGTCGGCGCGTCACCGTCGAAGCCGCCCTCTTCCTTTCTGGCGCCCTGCACACTGTTGTTGGCGGCGTACACCATGCCGCCCCAGCCGATAGCGGCGACGACGGCAGCCGCGATCAGGCGGCGCCAAACCGGTGCCATCGCGAAGCTGGATTTGCGAAAGGAGAATATTTCGACTGCCATCGGCGGTGCCATGAAGCTCGCGTTCTAACAGTTGGGAGTAGCGCAAACAACACGCCGCTTGCAGGTGCTCGCCGTGCCGGGCGCCAATTGCGGGGGTGTTCAAACACCCCTATCGTGCCGACCTGACGGATTATTCAACAAAATCTCCGAAACAAGGCGGAAAAGCGATGCCATCCTCACGCACCATTTCCGGCAACGGGATCGAGATATTCCTGCTTGAAAAGGGCGAAGGTCCGCTGGTGGTGCTTTGCCACGGCTGGCCGGAATTATCCTATTCCTGGCGGCGAACGATTCCGTCATCACTGGCTTGATCGGCGCCAAGCGCGTCGCCGACATGGAACGAGTTCTGCCCAACCTCAAGCAAAAGCTCATCATCGACGGCGCCGGGCATTGGGTCCAGCAGGAACGCGCCAACGAGGTCAACGCGGCCTTGATTGCTTTTCTGGGGGATTGCGGCCGCGAAAAACGGGCTCAATAGAGCCCGCGGCCAGCCAGCAATTCGCTCGGTCCATGCGGGTCGACCGGCGCATAGGCGGAAACCGGCCTGACGCCGGAGGCATAACGACCGTCGTTTTCGTAGGACACAGCGCGCGGGTTTTCGAGAACGCGACCGCTCGAACGCATGCGGGCGGAAGCGGACATTTCCGATGTCGCCGATATCGAGGCCTGATCCGCCGACGTGTTGCCGAGGCTATACGGCCGCCCCTCGGGCATCGGCACCTCGCCCCGGATCGCACGGCCCGAGGACGGCGCTTCCGGAACAAACGGACGCGCGGAGGCAACCCGAACCAGCGACGGCGATGGCGCCGGCACGCCGGTGCGCAGGGTCGCTATCAATTGACGGTCGTCGGATCCTTCCAGCGGCGCCCGGCCAACATATTCGACCCGCACCCGTGCGATGCCATTGCCCTTGAATTCCAGGAGGTCGGCGGCCCGGCTGGAGACGTCCATCACCCGGTTGCCGTGATAAGGCCCACGGTCATTGACGCGAACGATCAGCGATTTGCCGTTGGAAAGATTGGTCACGCGCGCATAGCACGGCATCGGCAGGGTCGGATGCGCGGCGGTCAGCGAGGCCATGTCGAACACTTCGCCATTGGCGGTCAGCCGGCCGTGAAAATCGTCGCCATACCAGGAAGCCAGCCCCTCCGCGCGATAGTGGGTGTCCTCTTCGGGAACATAGACCTGGCCAGCGACGGTATAGGGTTTGCCGACGCGGTAGATGCCACCGCCCTTCGGCACAGGGTCGCCAAACGCCACCACGCGCGGGCTGCTGGAAACGCCATATTTGGGGTCGACGCCGCCGGCAAATTTGCCCGAGGACGCGCAATTGGCGAGGACGAGGCATGCCGCCACGGCCGCAACGCCCCGCGCCGCCCGCAGAACCGGATCTGACCGTCGAATCCCCATGCGCCCCAATTACCATCCCGCCGGCCGCACGCCTACCTGAGGCGCACAGCCGCTACACGTCCCCAATGCAGCCCACTTCCGCACCAAGTCATGAATATATCGCAGCCCGAACGCGGCGAAAATGGGGAGAGCTTTGTGGTGGTGAATTAATGGTTGCGTTAGATGGCGTCCTTGGGGAGCCGTTCAATTCGCCGGAGCGCCATCCCGCAGAGCGTTCGGCGGCGAGGTGCACGGCGTAGGGGCAAAAAGCCCAGGC
>JGI24140J50213_10000883_pt1 | contig 13701 bp, 18 predicted proteins | sample BarGraIncu00222A_FD_50213 | JGI IMG/M metagenome (IMG submission 50213)
GTTCCAGGAACGGCCTGCTGGTCGTGCAGCAAAAGCAGATCCAGATCGCCGATCCTGCCGGCCTGCGGCAACTGATTGACCGCGCGCAGCTGCCTAGTTCGCGTCAGCAGTTACACGAGGCACACGCCAGCACCGGAAGCATTGCCCCCAGTTCGGGCTGAGATCCATGCCTCCGTGAATCGCCGCGAGCTCGGCGATGCGCCTCCGGTCGCGGCCTCCTTTGTGTTGTGCTGCTTCTACGTGCACCGTCCTTGCGCACGGATTTGAACGTCAGCTACGGGGCTGCAAAGCTACAGGCTTGAATGTCGTCTTGAGGTCGGCAGCGCCAACTCGCCCCATGAACTACAGACGTTCGACAAGCCTTCGAATCCTGCTGGCATGGCAGGTCGTTGAACGACCCCTTTTGGAGATCTCGTCTCTGGGAGACGGACTGTGGGCCACCTCTGCCGTGCTTTGGAACCGGTCGTTGGCGCCGCGATTTTCCGGCTGCTTGGACGGCTGGTAGCGGCCGCAAGCCGCCGACGGCGAGCCTCAGCCGCCGCGTCCGTCTGCCGCGACGAGGTTGTCGATCAATCGATCCAGCGTCCTCCCCAATCGCTCGCGCTCCTGCTCGCCGATCCCGCAAAAGAGCTTGCACTCCCGCTCCTTCGCCGGTACGCCGATCCGTTCGTAGAGCCGCCCGCCCTCGGCGCTCGGGCGCAGCAGCATGCGCCGCCTGTCGGTCGCGTCGAGCGTGCGCACAACCCTGCCCTGTCGCGCCAGCGCCGCGATCGCCCGGCTCACGCTCATCTTGTCGAGCCCGGTGAGCGCCGCGACCTCGCTCGCCGCGACGCCTGGATGGTTGGCGAGCACGAGCAGCACGCGCCACTCGTTCAGGCTCAGCCGGTGCGCCTTGCCGATCGATTCGGAGAACGGGCTGGCCGTCAGGTTCACGACGCGGACGAGCTTGAAGAAGACGGAGCTGTCCATCGGCAACGCCGGCCGGCACGGCCGCTGCCGCGCCGCCGCGTTGCGATCGCTCATGCCTTCCTCGTCTTTGCGACGACCTCCTCGATCTTCGCGACGAGCTGCGGCTCGGTCTGCGCCTTGTAGCGCGCGTAGGGGCGGCGCGCCGCGATCTGCCACACCTCCATCTCGGGCGGTGTTGGCACGTGCACGGCGACGCCGAGGGCGGAGACGCGCTCGACGTCTTCGGCGAAGAGCTTGCGCACGAGGGCGACCTGCTGCTTCGCCGCATCGAGCGCCGCTTCGCGGACGGTTCGCTGGTCGGCCGCCGACCAGGTCGCCCACACCGGCGCGGCGATCGCGAAGAGCAGGATGTCGTTCGAGTAGTTCCACTTCGTCACGTACTTCTGGCCGAGGGTGTTGATCTTCGCGGCGAGGAAGACCTCGAGCGGGTTCTCCTGCGCGTCGACGGCGCCCGAGGCGAGCGCCGGCTGCGTGTCGGCCCAGCTCATGAAGGTCGGGTTCGCTCCCATCGAGCTCATGATCTCGCCGTACATCGGGCTGCCGACGACGCGAACCTTGAGGCCCCTCAGGTCGTCGGGCTTGAGGATCGGGTGCTTGCTGTTGCTGATCTGCCGGTAGCCGGTCTCGCCGATCGCGAGCGGCTCGGCGCCGGCCTTGCGGACGAGGTCGAAGTAGTAGCTCGTCACCGCGTCGTTCGCCATCACCGCGTCCCACGCCTTGTGGTCGGGCAGGAGGAAGGGCAGCGTGAAGACGCCGAGTTGCGGCACCGTCGAGGTCCAGTTCACCGGCGCGCCGCAGAGGACGTCGATGACGCCCTGGCGCATCGCCGAGAACTCGCGGTCCTGCTGGCCCTGGACGAGCGAGGCTCCCGGGTACTGCTTGATGTGGATGCGCCCGCTCGTTCGCTCGCGCACGAGCGTGGCGAAGATCTCGCCGCCTTTGCCCCAGGCGAATGCCGGCGGTACCACCGTCGACATCTTGTATTCCCCCTTGTACGCGCCCTGCGCGTGAGCGAAACGCGGCAAGGTGATGGCGGCCACGCTGGCGGCGCCGAAGGAATGCAGAAGCACGCGACGGGTGATCATGAACAGCTCCTTGCTGGCTCGAGAGATCAGTAACCAAGGCGTCGCGGTAGCCAGAGCGCGACTTCGGGGACGAAGAGGACGACGAGCGCCGCCGCGACGAACGAGACGATCAGCCAGCCGACCCAGGGGATCGTCTCGTCGATGCGGACGTGGGCAAGGCGGCACGCGACCATCAGGTTCACTGCCATCGGCGGCGTGAACTGGCCGATTGCGATCTTCATCGTCAGGAGCACGCCGAACCAGACCGGGTCCCACTGGAAGGCGAGCATCAGCGGGTAGAGCAGCGGCAGGAAGACGAGAAAGATCGAGACGCCGTCGAGGACCATGCCGAGCACGGTCATGACGACGAAGAGCAGGATCAGCGTTCCGGTCGAGCCGAGGCCGAGGTCCTTGACGAAGGCGACGAGCGGGTCGGCGACGCCCAGCGTGTTGACGGCGTACGCGAAGATGCCGGCCAGCGAGAGCACGAGCATGATGACGGACGAGACCTCGGTCGCCTCGCGGAAGATCGGATACAGGTCGCGCCAGCCGATCGAGCGATGGATCGCGGCGCCGATGAACAGGCCGTAAGCGACGGCGACGACAGCCGCCTCGGTCGGCGTGAACCAGCCGACGCGCATGCCGCCGAGGATCAGCACCGGCGCCGCCAGGCCCCAGACCGCTTCGCGCAGCGACCGCCAGAACGGCGGCCGCGCCGCGTTGCGCCCGGCTTCGCCGAATCCGTGTCTGCGCGAGATGAGGACGGCCGGAACGATCAGCGCGAGCCCAGCGAGGATGCCGGGCACCATGCCGGCGGCGAACAGCGCCGGCACCGACGCGCCGGGAACGTTGACGCTGTAGACGATGAAGGCGATCGACGGCGGGATCAGGATGTCGGTCGCCGCGGCGGCGCCGACGACGCTCGCCGAGAACGCCGCCGGATAGCCGGCGCGCGACATGGCGATGATCATCACGCCGCCGACCGCGGCCGCCGTCGCCGGCCCCGAGCCCGAGATGCCGCCGAGCAGCATGGCGACGAGGATCGCGACCATCGGCAGCATGCCCGGAGCATGGCCGACGCACGCCTGCGCGAAGCCGACGAGGCGCGCGGCGACTCCCGAGCGATCGAAGATCGAGCCGACGAGAACGAACATCGGCAACGCGAGCAGCGGGTACTTGGCGATCGACGCATGCATGTTCTGCGGTGCCGCGAGCAGGCCCCACCACGGCGAGTCGCCATTCGACGCAGCGATCGCGACCATGCCTCCGAGACCCAGGGCGACGGCGATCGGCACGCCGGCGAGCATCAGCCCGACGAAGAGAACGACGAGCAGCGCAGTGATCATGCGCGGCGCCTGCGCCCGGCCCTAGAGCTTCTGCTCGAGCTCGACGGACGCGCTCGGCTCGAGCGGGTGCTGCCAGGCACGCCAGCCGGCCGAAGCGGCGCGCAGCGCAATGGCGAGGCACAGCGGCGGGATCGCGATCGTGAACCACCAGCGCGGCACGCCGAGCCCGACCGACGTCTCGTTCCAATGGATCTCGCCGGCGAGCGTCACGCCGAACAGCACGGCGAGAACGACGAAGACGAGCGCCGTTGCCGCGGCTGACAGGAAGCGCAACGAACGGCGCCGCCACGCGCCGCCGCCCTCGTAGAAATACTCGATGCGGATGTGCCCGTCCCGCCCGGCGATCGACGCGGCGCCGGCGAGCGTCATGACGACGATGAGAAAGACCGAGATCTCTTCGGTCCAGGCGAACGACTGGTCGGTGAAGTAGCGCGTCAGGACGTTGCCGAGCGTGATCAGCGTGAGCACGGCCATGCAGGCGACGCCGAGCCATTCCTCGATCTTCGGACGAGCGTTCATCGAAGCCCCCGGAGCCGCACGCGTTCGGCCCGCGACCGGGCGAGATGGTAACGATCGTTACCGATGCGCCGTTGCACGTTTTCCCGCAGGCTCGCCGTCGCCGAACGGCGCGCCGGCAGGCTCAGCCGGCCGAGGCGGGAGCCGCCGCGGGCAGGATGCGGCCGTCGCTGGCGAGGCCGCGGTCGAGGAGGATCCAGCGCCACTTCGACACGGCGCGAAACGGCCGCGTCACGTCGGGCGGCCCGGGAACCGGAGCGCCTTCGGCCATCTCGAGCGTGATCGAGCGCGTCGCGTCGCGGCCGGGCTTGCAGACCCAGTTGCGCCCGTCCGTGATCGTGCATTCGTCGAACTTGCCCGAAGGCTCCTTCGATCCGACGGACCAGAAGATGACTTCGTGGTGCGGCTTGAGCGCACGGTAGCGATACCGGTTGCCGGCGACGAGCTTGCCGGAGCAGCGATCGTCCTTCCAGGCGCCATCGCTGCATTCGACCGTGTAGATCGTTCGCTCGCCCTGCATCGTGACGAAGTCCGACGCCCATGCCGCGAAGACGAGGCCGGCGAGGACCAGGATCACGAATGCCCAGACTCGACGCATCGGCAACACTGCTGGCGCGCTCGACGCAGAGCGCGCTGCGGATTGTGCACCGCGCCGCGGCGGACGCTCGACCTGGCGCCTGGACGACCGGTATTGGACTTTGGGGCAATACCGCTGATCCGCTGAAGAAACGCCGCAAACAAGGTGGCATGCCATCGAGGAGCACTCATGAACAACGCACGCAGAAACTTCGCGCTCGCCGGCGTCGCGGTGGCCTTTGCCGCCGCCCTCGGCAGCGCTCCCGCACGGGCCGAGTCGGACGCGGTCGAGGCCGCCGGCCTGGTGCAGAAGGCACAGGCCACGATCGACTCGTTCGTGGGCAAGGCCGACTTCCCGACCCTCGGCCCGGCGCTGCGCAAGGCCCGGGCAGTCCTGATCTATCCGCAGATCCTCAGGGCCGGCTTCGTCCTGGGCGGCTCGGGCGGATCCGGCGTGCCGCAGGTTCGCGACGAGACGAGCGGCAACTGGAGCGGCCCGGCGTTCTACACGACGGGCTCGGCGAGCCTGGGCTTCCAGGCCGGCGCGTCGGCGGCAGAGGTGGTGATGATCGTGTCTTCGCAGAAGGCACTCGACTCGCTCTACACGAACAAGGTCAAGCTCGGCGGCGACGCATCGGCCGCGGTCGGCCCGAAGGGCGTCGGAACCGGCGCCGCGATCAACGCCGACTTCATCGTCTATTCGACGGTCAAGGGCGCGTTCGCCGGCATGGCGGTCGACGGCTCGGTCCTCAACGTGCGCGAAAAGCTCAACGCCGCGTACTACGGCAAGCCGGCCACGCCGGTCGACATCCTGGTCAAGAAGGACGTCAGCAATCCGGCGTCGGCCGGCCTGCAGGCGTCGGTGAAGAAGGCCGCGAAGTAGATTGACGCGGAGCGCCTGCGGGCCGGGCGCCCGGCAGGCGCGGCATGACGGCGGCGGGCCCGCTTGCCGCGGACCGACGACGTTCAGCGAACGCTCAGGCCTTCGGCGGTTCAGCGGGCTCGTGCCCCGGCGGCTCTTCCGGCGAGGGACCCGGAATCGTCGTCCCGTCGTCGGGTTCGACCGGCAACGCGTCGGGTTCGGGCTCGTCGGTCTGCGGCAGGCCGGGAAGTGTTGCCATCGTCGAGTCCGAAGCAGTGTCTGGGAGCGTCCTGCGCGAGGCCGGCTCGAATGTTAGACGACGCGCGGCAGCGGCCGAGCGATCATTCGCCGGCCCTCGCAGGCGAGTCGGCGACGGGCTTCGAAGAGGCGACGACCCCGGAGCGCGCCGGCTCGCGCAGCAGCTCCTCCTGCAGCTCGGCGGGCAAGGTGTCGAGCGGCTGCTCGCTGACCTCGATCTCGACGCTGGCGGTTTGCGCCGGCAATCGGGAGACGCGTGCGCTCCCTGACTCGGGCGCCACCGGGAGTGGCCTCGCGAGTCGCTCGCGCCCGGCTGCAGCAGGCTCGACGTCGTCCGCATCGCGCGGATCGGGCCGGCGCCTGCTCGGGACGAAATCGGACAGGCGGATCGGCCGCGTGAAGAAGAGGACCAACCATCGAAGCACAGGAAGCCGCATCGCCGACCACATCCTTTGGAGGCTGACCGTCACAGACCGCGCAAAGGCCTCGCTCTTCGCCGGCAGGCCCGATTCTGACTCGACCGGGACGTTCCCCGCCAGCGCTCGCGACATACGGCAAGCCGAAGAGTGGCAACATCGCTGCAGCACATTCGCATCGAACGGGAGCTCGCCGCCATGACCAGACTCATCGGCCTGTCGGGCAGTCTTCGTCAGGGCTCGCTCAACACGTCGCTGCTGCACGCCGCCGCGGAGCTGATGCCGCCGGGGGCGGAGTTGAGCCTTGCCACGATTCGCGGCATTCCCCTGTACGACGGCGACGTCGAGGCGTCGGAGGGCGTCCCCGACGTCGTGAGGGCCCTGAAGGATGCGATCGCTGCGGCCGACGGGCTGCTCTTCGTCACGCCCGAGTACAACAACTCGATTCCCGGCGTGATGAAGAACGCGGTCGACTGGCTGTCGCGACCTCCGGCGGACATCGCGCGCGTGTTCGGCGGCAAGCCGGTCGCGCTCATGGGTGCTTCGCCGGGCGGGTTCGGAACCATCCTGAGCCAGAACGCATGGCTTCCTGTGTTTCGGACCCTGGGCGCGCAGTTGTGGTCCGGGGGACGGCTGATGGTGCCTCGCGCGCAGGGCGTGTTCGCTGCCGACGGGTCCTTGTCGGACGCAAAGATACGAGAAGCCCTGCGCAGCTTTCTTCAGGGCTACATCAGGTTCGTCGAATCCACACATTCGCCGATATGAGGATGGCTCGACATGGCCCTCAGGCCGTACTCGGCGCCGCCGCAGGCTTGAGCGTCGGCACGAAGGCGTCGCTGAAGCAAAGGTTCTCGGCGAGTCCCTTCACGATGAAGGCGGGCACGGCCGCCTCGACCATCATGAGCGAGCCGCAGACGTAGACCTCGTAGTCGCGCAGGTCCGCGAAGTCGGCGAGCATCGCCTCGTGGACCAGCCCTTCGCGGCCGGTCCAGCCGTCGCGCGGGCCGGGTTGCGACAGCACCGGAACGACGTGGAAGTTCGCGTGCTCGTGCTGCCACTGCTCGGCGAGCTCGAGCGCGTACAGCTCGGAGCGCTGGCGCACGCCCCAGTACAGCCACATCGGCCGTGGCAGGCCGCGCGCAAACGCGTCCTCGACGGTGCTCTTGATCGGCGCGAACCCGGTCGCTCCGGCAACGAACAGGATCGGATGTGCGCTCTCGCGCAGCGTGAAGTCGCCGAGCGGCCCCTCGAAACGCACCGAGTCGCCGACCGTCATCTGCATGATCACGGCCACACGGCCCGCCCGCTGCATGCCGACCGGCTCGATGTCGCGAGTTATCTGCTCGTCCTGCTGGCGGCCGTCGTACGCGTCGGCGGGCCCTTGGTCGCCCCGGCCTGGTGGCTGCAGGCGATCGGCCTTTCGGCAGGCCTGTGGTCGGCCGGTTTCGGCCTGTACGCGCTGCGCTATTGGCCCGTGCTCAGCCGCCCGCGCCTCGACGGCGCGCCGGGCTGACCTCGCGGCTTGAGCTGCATCAAGCTTTTCGCCTTTCGTGGAATTATGGTACCGGAATACCGTTTCAGAACCGCTGCCATGCGCCAAGTCAGCCACCTGCTCGACAGCGAACACCGTCACGCACTCGACCTGCTCGGGCGGGTCGAGAACGCCTGTGTCCGCGCATCGCGTCCGGGAGCGTCGCGCGATCCGGACTTCGCCAAGCTCGCCGCTACCTTCAGGAGCCTCATCGAGGAGGACACCGGGCGCCACTTCGACTTCGAGGAACGCGAGCTGTTCCCGCGGATGGCGCAGTCCGGCGAAGGCGACATCGCCGACTTGCTGAAGCAAGAGCACGACACCATTCGCGCCGTGGCCGCCGAGGTGCTGCCGCTCGCCCGGGCAGCCGCCGCCCAGACGCTCGACGACGCCGGAATGGAACAGTTCAGGCGCGGCGTGCTGGAGATGGTCGAACGCCAGGTCGCCCACATCCAGAAGGAGACGATGGCGCTGCTCCCCCTGCTCGATGACCTGCTCGACGACGAGACCGACAGCGAGCTGTGCATGGCTTATGCGTCATCCTGAGCGAACCCGCGAAGCGGGCCGAAGCGTGGAACGCGAGGCGCCGAGACCGGCCTTCGCGAGGCGTCCATGACGCAGCCGCTGCCCGACGAAAGCGCGGTCTACGACGCGCTGCGCCAGGTCGACGACCCTGAAGCCGGGATGAATATCGTCGAGCTCGGGCTGGTCTACCGGGTGCAGACGAGCGCCGGGCGCATCGATGTCGACATGACAATGACGACGCCGGCCTGCCCGGTCGCCGAGCTGCTGGTCGATCAGGCGCGCGCCGCGATCGCCGCCATTGCACCCGAGGACACCGAGGTGCTGGTCGAGCTGGTGTGGGAGCCGATCTGGAATCCTTCGATGATGAGCGGCATCGCCCGGGAGCATTTCGGCTGGCCCGGCTGAATGATGGGCACCACGGCTCGCAACCTGAAGCCGGCACAGCGCGCGCCGCTGCTGCTGCTGGCCTTCGTCGCGCTCTTCGTCGGCACGGGCGCCGGGCTGGCGCGCCTCGCCTGGCCGATGCCGGAGCTGGCCATCGGCGCCGCGGCGCAGCATGGCCCCTTGATGATCAGCGGCTTCTTCGGCGTGGTGATCGCGCTCGAGCGCGCCGTGGCGATCGGCCGCGCCTGGGCCTACCTCGCGCCGCTTGCCACCGGTCTGGGGACGCTGTTCGGCCTGAGCGGTGCCGGCGCCCCGGCGGCCTGGCTCGGCGTCGCCGGCGCGGCGCTCCTTCTCGCCGCGTCGCTGCAGATGTGGCGCCGCCAGCCCGCACTGTTCACTCTTACGATGGCACTGGGGGCGGCCGCGTGGTTGGCCGGCGCGCTCTCCTGGGCTGCGGGTGCCGCCGTATATCAGGTGCTGCCCTGGTGGCTGGCCTTCCTGGTGCTGACGATCGCCGGCGAGCGCCTCGAACTGTCGCGCCTGTTGCCACCCTCCCGCCTTGCCGTCGCGTCCTTCGCAGCGATCCTGCTGGCGATCGTCGCAGGCCTGGGGACGCAGCAATGGGGCTCGGGCCAGATCCTCTTTCCTGCCGCCCTTCTGGCGCTGGCGCTCTGGCTGGTCAAACAGGACGTCGCCCGGCGCACCGTGCGCGGTCGTGGCCTGGCACGCTTCATCGCAGTCTGCCTGCTGTCGGGCTATGCGTGGCTGGCGATCGGCGCCGCGACGGCCCTGCTGGCGGGCGGCCTGACGCCCGGCTCGCCGGCCTACGACGCCGCACTGCACGCGATCCTGCTCGGCTTCGTGTTCTCGATGGTGTTCGGCCACGCACCGATCATCTTTCCCGCGGTGCTGCGAGTGCAGGTGCCCTATCACCCCGGCTTCTACGCGCCGCTCGCGCTGCTCCAAGGGTCGCTCGTGATCCGCCTGGCCGGCGATGCGAGCGCGAATTTCACCTGGGTCCGCGCCGGCGGTGCGCTCAACGCGCTGGCCCTGCTGAGCTTCGTGCTAGGCACGGCTGCCGCGGTGCTGAGCGCACGGCGGCGCCTGGCGGCGTGCTAGTCCGAGCATGGAAACGACAGTCTTCACGGTGCAAGTTCAGCCCGGCGACTGCGGGCCGGACGGCATCGTCCTGGTGCACAACTTCACGCGCTGGATGGACGCCGCGTCGCAGCACTATTTCGGCGAGCGCGGCGTGCCGCAGGGGTATCGGATGACCGACCCGCGAGTGCGGCTTTGCACTCAAACGCTGGAGTTGCAGGTGCGCTTCAACGCGCCTGCCACGCACCCCGATGTCCTACGCTTCCATACCCGGATCGACGAATGGCGGGCCGAAATCTTCTATCAATCGCACCGTGTGATGCGCGGTGACACGCTGATCGGCGAGGGGCGCGAAACGCGCGAATTCTGCTGCCTCGACATCGAAGGGCGTCTGCGGCCGATGCGGTTGCCGTCATGGCTGCGTTCGCGCTGCCAGTGAACCGGCGTCAGCGGAGTGCCGGAGCGCCGGTCGACGGCGGCTTGCCCGCCGACGCGCCGACCTGCTGTCGTTCGATGAGCCGCAGCATGGTCGCCAGCGTGATCGAGCTGAACGTGGCCTTCGCGTTCTCGTCGATCTCGAACAGCACCGCACGCAGTGCCGAGTCGACCGGAGTGGTCGCATCGGAGGCGCCCCGATGTCCCGTCGCCGGCGCCAGGTCCTCGAACAGCTGGATGATGTCCATCAGCGTCAACCGCCTGGCGTTACCGGCGAAGCGGTAGCCACCGCCGGCACCACGCACCGACTCGACGATGCCCGATCGCGCGAGTTCGGCCAGCACCTTGGCCAAGTGGTGCGACGAGGCGCCGTACTTGTCGGCGATCTCGGCCGTCGCGATGTGGCGTTGCGGATCGCTCGCGAACTCGAGCACGCTGTAGAGCGCGAGCGAGGTGTTCTTCTGCAGCCTCATGCCGCGTGCCCGCCCGCAGCGACAGGTCCGCGCTCAGCCGTCAAGGTCCATCTCCAGCGAAAGAAGCGAGCCGGCCATCATCCCCTGGCTGCGGAAGAACGACAGGATCAGCGTGTTGTCGCGGGCCAGCAAGGTGCGCAGCTTGGTGACCCCGATGCGCCGGAAACCCGCGCTGATGGCCCCGAGCAGTCGCGTGCCGACGCCTCCCAGCCGCACCCGGGGATCGACGTCGATGGCGAACACCCAGCCGCAGGGAGGCGATCCGAACTCCCAGTCGCGTACCTCGCCGATGACGAAGCCGACGACCCGGCTCTCGGCCAGTGCGACCAGGAACTGCTTGTCGCCGTGCAGGCCGCTCCCGTAGCGACGATAGACGGACGCCCAGTACTTGCGCTTCTCGAGCCCCGTCACCGTGGCATCGATCGCGATGACGTGGTCCAGGTCGGCGTGGCGCACCGGACGAACGACGAGATCTTCGCCGGGGCGGGGGGAAACCCCGGGGGTTGCTGCTGCGGTGCGGCGGGCGCGCGGCGCCCGGGCCGTCGACGTCTGCTTCATATGTTGGCCTAGATCAATCTTAATCCAGTATTCCGGTACCAGAATAGTAAAAAGGCAGATTTTCCCGTCTCGCCGCGTCGCCTGGTGCCGGCAACCGGTGAAGCGAATCGGTACAGCTGGCAAGGATCGCGGAGTTCATGCGTGCGACGGCACCCTCTGGAACAGGCGTCGCTCGTCCCGGTGTTCATGGTCGACAGGAGACAACATGCAATTCATCACTGGAGTTCGCAGTTCGCTGCGCGGCGGCGCCCTGGCGTTTGCCGGCGCCTTGGCCATCGCCGGCGGAGCCTGGGCGCAGGAGCCGATCCGCATCGGCGCCTTCCTGTCCGTCACCGGACCGGCGGCATTCCTCGGCGACCCCGAGCAGAAGACACTGGAGATGGTCGTCGAGCGCATCAACGCCGAGGGTGGCGTGCTCGGCCGCAAGCTCCAGCTCGTCGCCTACGACGACGGCGGCGACGCCGAGAAAGCGCGTACCTTCGCCAAGCGGCTTCTCGAGCAGGACCGCGTCGACGTGATCATCGGCGGCTCGACGACCGGCACGACGATGGCGGTCGTGCCGCTGGTCGAAGAGGCGCAGACGCCGTTCATCTCGCTCGCCGGAGCCGTCGGCATCGTCGAGCCGGTCAAGAAGTGGGTCTTCAAGACCCCCCACACCGACCGCATGGCGTGCGAGAAGATCTTTGTCGACATGCAGGCGCGCAAGCTCTCGAAGGTGGCGCTGATCTCGGGCAGCGGCGGCTTCGACAAGTCGATGCGCGGCGAGTGCCTGAAGGTCGCGCCCAAGTACGGCATCGAGGTGGTCGCCGACGAGACCTACGGGGCCGCCGACACCGACATGACGGCGCAGCTGACCAAGATCCGCGCCAGCAGCGCGCAGGCGGTGCTCAATGCCGGTTTCGGCCAGGGTCCGGCGATCGTCACCCGCAACTATCGCCAGGTCGGTCTGACGCTGCCGCTGTATCAGTCGCACGGCGTCGCCTCGAAGGAGTACGTCAAGCTGTCCGGCCCGGCGGCCGAAGGCGTGCGCCTGCCCGCCGCGGCGCTGCTCGTGCCCGAACTGCTGGCCGACAACAACCCGCAAAAGCCCATCGTGACGGCCTACAAGAGGGACTACGAGGCGCGCTACAAGACCGACGTGTCGACCTTCGGCGGCCACGCCTACGACGGCCTGATGCTGACCGTCAACGCCATCAAGCGCGCCGGCTCGACCGACAAGGCCAAGGTGCGTGACGCCCTCGAGTCGACGCGCGGCTACGTCGGCACCGGTGGCGTCGTCAACATGTCGGCGAGCGACCACATGGGGCTGGACCTCAGCGCTTTCCTGATGCTCGAAGTCAAGAACGGCAACTGGTCGATGGTCCGGTGACCGGGCCGCCGCGATGGGCAGCCAGTGGCTCCAGTACGTTGCCAGCGGTCTGACCGCCGGCGCGATCTACGCGCTCGTCGCGCTCGGCTTCTCGATCATCTACAACGCCAGCGGCGCGATCAATTTCGCGCAGGGCGAGTTCGTGATGATCGGCGGCATGAGCGCGGTCACGCTGGTCGGCGCGGGCCTGCCGCTGGCGGCGGCCGTGCCTCTGGCGGTGCTGGCGGCGGCGGCGGTCGGGCTGGCGCTCGAGAAGCTGGCGATCGAGCCGGCGCGCAACTCCGGCACGGTGACGCTGATCATCATCACGATCGGCGCATCGCTCTTCCTGCGCGGGCTGGCGCAGCTGGTCTGGGACAAGCGAGTCCACGCCCTCCCCGCCTTCTCGGGCGACAAGCCGCTGCAGTTCCTGGGTGCCACGGTGCTGCCGCAAAGCCTGTGGGTGCTCGGCGGCGCCGCCCTGGCGGTGGCGGGGCTGTCGTGGTTCTTCGGACGCACCTTGTTCGGCAAGGCGATGTTGGCGACCTCGTACAACCCGCTCGCCGCACGGCTGGTCGGCATCAACACGCGCACCGTGCTGTTCGCCAGCTTCGGACTGGCGGCGCTGCTCGGCGCGCTCGGTGGCGTGCTCATCGCGCCGATCGCCTTCACCTCGTACGACAGCGGAATCATGCTCGGCCTGAAGGGCTTCGCCGCGGCGATGCTCGGCGGCCTCGGCAGCTTCAGCGGCGCGGTCCTCGGCGGCCTGCTGCTCGGCCTGACTGAAGGTCTCGGGGCCGGCTTCGTCTCCTCCGCCTACAAGGATGCGATCGCCTTCGTGATCATCCTCGCAGTGCTCTTCTTCATGCCCGGGGGCCTCCTTGGCGCACGTCGCAGCGACCGTGTCTGAGCCGAGGTGGGCCGGCCTGCAACGCTGGGTCGCCACGCCGCGCACCGGCGGCCTGCTGGTGCTCGCGGCAGCGATCGCGCTGCTGCCGTTGGCGTTGGCCAACAACTACTTCTACGAGATCGCGATCCTGGTCGCGCTGAACGCGATCGTCTGCGTCGGCCTGAACCTGCTGATCGGCTATGCCGGCCAGATCAGCCTTGGTCATGCCGGCTTCTTCGCGCTCGGCGGCTACGGCTCGGCGATCCTGTCGGGCAGCCACGGCTGGCCGACCTGGCTGTCGATGCCGGCGAGCTGCGCCGCGGTCGGGGTGCTGGCGTTCGTCGTCGGGCGCCCGACGCTGCGCCTGAAGGGCCACTACCTGGCGATGGCCACGCTCGGCCTGGGCATCATCATCTCGATCGTCCTGTCGACCGAGGACGGCATCACGGGCGG
>JGI24140J50213_10000884_pt1 | contig 13687 bp, 11 predicted proteins | sample BarGraIncu00222A_FD_50213 | JGI IMG/M metagenome (IMG submission 50213)
CGGGATGACTGGGCCTTCCTNGGCCTTCCTTGGGCCTTCCTTGGGCCTTCCTTGGGCCTTCCTTGGGCCTTCCGACGCAGGGGCGCCGACCGGCATGAAGTGGTTCCGCTCGAACATCAAACATGGCTCGCGGCTGGCGCTGTTGGCGCTGGCGATCCAGTTTGCGCTTTCGTTCGGGCATTTCCACGGCGTCGCCGCGCAGGCGGCGCCCGCGCTTCAATCCGGCCAAACACAATCTAACCTCTCTTACACCGGCGGCCTCCTCGCTCCAGATGCGGTCAGTCGGGCGGGCCAGCAGCAGCCCGCGTCCGATCGCGATTCCGACAGGCATCCGAACGACCCTTGCGCGATCTGCGCCGTTATGGCTCTCGCCAACGCGGTGTTGTTTGCAACGCCGCCGGTGCTGCTGCTGCCACAGGCCGTCGAATTTCTTTACCTGACCACCGACGCTGAATTCGTCCATCTGAATTCCGCTCGGATCGGTTTCCAGCCTCGCGCTCCCCCGATCACCTGACATCGATTGATTGACCCTCCTGAGGGCTCGCCGCGCGACGCGCGGCAGGCCTGCGGAATGAATCGAAATCAGTCCGTCGCATGTCGACGGCAGCCCCTTCCGAAATTCGCAGACGACGAATCTGGTCGAGGCTTTATCGGGATTGAGACCATGTCAGCCTTTTCGAAGCCAATTTTGGTGGCCTCTGGAGCAGTCTCACTTCTGCTCGGTTGCTTCGGTGGTACCGCGCTATCACAAACGCCAGCGCCTGCAGGAAACGGCACGACGGCGCTTCCCGACATCGTGGTGGAGGCGCCTAAGCAAGTAGCCGGGAAACCGAAGGAGAGGCCGAAGCCGCGCGCGGTTGCCCGACGCGCAGTGTCCCCGCCGACGCCGCCGACAGCGTCGCCGACGCCAGTCTCGCCGGCCGAGCAACTGGCCGCGAAAGGCAGCACCTTCGATCAAGCGCGCAGCAATATCTTTACGACGATCGGCACGGCCTCCGACACCATCAGCCACAACACCATCGAGGACCTCCCCCAGGGCCCCAACGCCACCGTCGAGCAAGTGCTGCTGCAAGCCCCCGGGGTCTCGCAGGATTCCGCGGCCAGCGGCTCGCTGCATGTCCGCAACGATCATGCCAACCTTCAATACCGGATCAACGGGATACTGCTGCCCGATGGCGTCACCGGCTTCGGCAGCATCTTCGACACCAGCTTTATCGGCAGCATGTCACTTGTCACCGGCGCCCTGCCGGCCGAATTCGGGCTGCGCACGACCGGCCTCGTCGACATCCAGACCCGCACCGACCTTTTCAACAACAGCGGCAGCGTCAGCATGTACGGTGGCAGCCATGGCACCGTCACCCCGAGCATCGAATATGGCGGCACATTCGGCGGCAATTGCCCAACGACCACGACGACCACGCCGGGTTACGTGAAGGCGCTACCTGCCTCCACCGATTGCTTTGCCGGCGTCCAATATTATTTCACCGGCCGCTACCTGCAGAACACGGTCGGGATTGAAAATCCGACGCCGGCGTACAATGCGATTCACGATTTCACGCAGCAGGACAGAGGCTTTGCCTATATGTCCGCGTTCGTCGACCCAACCACCCGGATCAGCCTGATCGCCGGCACCGCGACCAATAACTTTCAGATTCCCAATGTTCCCGGTCAACCGATCGGACAGAGCGGGGTGCCAGTCACCAACGCATTCGGCGCAACCAGTTTCAACTCGGCACTGCTCAACGAAAACCAGACCGAGACTACCCATTTTGCCGTTCTGTCGGCGCAGAAATCCTACGAGGGCTTCGACGGGCAATTGTCCTATTTCACCCGCCATAGCAATCTGCAGTTCACGCCGGACCCGATCGGAGATCTCCTGATCAACGGCATCGCCTCGAATGTCGGCCGCACCTCCTACACCAACGGCATCCAAGGTGACGGTTCTTACCAGCTCAATTCGTCGCATACGCTCCGTGCCGGCTTCTCCGTCAGCAGCGAGCAGGTGTTCGTCGGTAATACGTCGCTGGTCGAGCCCTGCATGATTTGCGACGGCTCCGACAACGGCAATCCCATCAGCATCACCGACAACGTCTCGAAAACGGGCCTACTGATGGGAGTCTATGTTCAGGACGAGTGGAAGGTCACCAACCAATTTACGATCAACGCCGGGTTGCGCTTCGACCAAATGGATGAATTCGTCAGCGCCAACCAGTTCAGCCCGCGGTTGAGCTTTACCTACAAGCCTTTCGAGAACACCACGTTCCACGCTGGCTATGCGCGCTACTTCACCCCGCCGGAGCTGGTGGAGGCCGCGCCCGCCAATATCAGCCTGTTCAACAACACTACAGGCGCAGCATCCGGACAGACCGATGCGGTGTTGCCGGAGCGCTCGCATTATTTCGATGCTGGCGTCGATCAAAAGATTAAATTCGGATGCGCTTCAGACGGGAAAAACTGCTCCAATCTCGATCTCGGCGTCGATGCCTACTACAAGATTGCTACCGATCTCATCGACAACGGCCTTTTCGGCCAGGCCCTGGTGCTGAGCGGGTTCAACTACGCCCGCGGGTACAACGAAGGCATCGAATTCAAAGCCAAGTACAACAGCGGCAACTTCCAGGCCTATGCCAACGTCGCCGTGGCCCAGCAGAGAGCGAGCGACCCGGTGTCGAACCAATTTCTATTCGACAACTCGACGCCGCTTGCGACCCTGGGCGGCTTGACCGAGCTTCAGTACCTTCAGACGCACTTTATCTATACCGATCACAACCAGTTCGTTACCGCCTCGGCGGGGGCCATTTATCAGTTCTGCGGTCGGATCGCCACCGCGGCAGAAGCGTTTGGCGACAACGGACCATCGTGGTGCGGAATCAAGCTGAGCGCCGACATGATCTACGGCAGCGGCCTGCGCGCCGGTGATGCCAATATCGACACGGTACCGTCCTACACGCAGGTCAATGTCGGCATCAAGCGCGAATTCCTGCTGCCGAACGATCCCAAGCCGATGACCATTCGTTTCGACGTCGTCAACCTGTTCGACTCCATCTACGAGATCAGGGACGGCTCCGGGATCGGTGTATTCGCGCCGCAATTCGGGCCGCGCCGCGGCTTCTTCCTTGGTCTCTCGAAGAAGATATGAGGTCCAGCCGCCTAAGCGACCACCGCCAATCGTCCGTCAACCCTTTCGACGGCCATCAAAGGGATCAGGAACTGGCAATGTGAACATGTCACCTTTTCGAGCGATCTATCGCGTGCTTTTCGCGCTGGCGATGCTGTCGTTGGCGCAGCCTTCCTTCGCGCAACAGGAAGCCGCGCCAGCCGCGCCGCAGGCCCCAATGTCGTCACAGCCGCCAGCCGTTGCGGCGCAGGCTCCGGCTCCGGCTCCCGCGTCCGCAGTTCGGCCCGCGCCGGCCGCCGACGCGGCCACAACGCCCACCGATAGCAGCCGATCGCAGAAATCGACGACAGTGGCACTGCGTGAATTGTCGCCGTGGTCAATGTTCCTGTCGGCCGACATCCTGGTCAAAGCTGTGATGATCGGCCTTGCTTTCGCCTCGCTGGTGACGTGGACCATCTTCATTGCCAAGATGATCGAGCTGTCGCGGGGCCAGCGCAGGCTCCGCGCCGCTCTCGCCAAAATCACCGATTCAAGATCGCTGCCGGAGGCGCAATTCGCGCTTGGCGCAAAGAATAGCGTGTTGTCGTCGTTACTGTCGGCGGCGATGCGCGAGGCGCGGCTGTCGGCGGGAACTTCCAGCGACAGCGGCATCAAGGAGCGGGCGGCATCGAGCTTTGCCGAGATCGTGCGCGCGGAAGCGCGCCGGATCCGGCTCGGCATGGGATTGCTGGCCACCATCGGTGCGACATCCCCGTTCGTCGGGCTGTTCGGCACGGTATGGGGTATCATGAACAGCTTTATAGGCATCTCGAAATCGCAGACCACCAATCTTGCCGTCGTCGCACCGGGCATCGCCGAAGCGTTGCTGGCCACAGCATTCGGCCTGGTCGCGGCGATTCCGGCTGTCATCATCTACAATCATTTCACCCGGGTGACGAAAGGTTATCTCGAACTGGTTGGCCGGTCGTCGGGTGCCACGGGGCGACTGCTGTCGCGCGATCTCGATCGTACCCACGTCAGTTCACACGCAGCGGAGTAACATGAAAAGAACCAAGCTTACGCAATCTTTATTGGCCGCGCTCATATTCGCCGTCTGTTTTCACGGCGTATCTCAACAGCAACTTCGGTAGCGCGATTGAGGACACATCGATCGACGATTGTCGCTTGGTTGCTCTTTTCGCGGAAAAATCGCTGCATGCCATTTGCGGAATTTTGACGCCTTCGGATCTATCGCTAGCGCGCCATGCTCCAATCCGGACGAATCGCTCCGGAAACATCGGCGAACGCGCCATCGACAAGCTCCGCCACCAGCAGGCGACTGTAGTCGACCGGTCCCGGCATTCTCGTCCGCCCCTCCGGAATGGCCTTGAAGCCGACCCGGCTGTAATAGGCCTCGTCGCCGACCAGCACCACGAGCCGATGCCCCTTGGCTTTGGCGTCCTTCAAGGCGCGGTCCAGCAGCGCGCGGCCGATGCCGCGGCTGCGAAACGGCGGCTCGACCGTCAACGGCCCCAGCAGCAAAGCCGGCGTATCGCCGACGCAGATCGGCAACTGGCGCACCGAGCCCACCAGCAGCGTCCCGATCCGGGCGGTGAACGAAAGATCAAGCAGGTGATCGACATGCTCGCGAATCCGGTAGGCGCTCAGCACAAAGCGGCCGGGCCCGAACGTGCGCTGGTGCAGCCGTTCGATCGCCTGGGCGTCATTGGCGGTTTCGGCCAATATGGAGAGAGAGAGGTCGCTCATGGCTTGTTCATAGCGGGCTGGGACAAATAGGCCAGCAACTTCATCTCGCGGCGTCCGCGCGTCACCGTATCGAGCACCAGCCCCGAAGACACCGAAAGCACCGCCAAAATCATCAGGCCCATCGACAGCACCGCGGTCGGCAGCCGGGGAACCAGGCCCTCCTCGAGATAGGTGGCAATGATGGGGATCGCGAGGCCGATCGAAACCAGGGTCAGAAAGACCCCGATGGCTGTGAAAAAGCGCAAGGGCTTCTCAGACCGGTAGAGTTTCAGGATGGTGCTGAAAATCCGCAAACCGTCACGCCAGGTGTTGAGCTTGCTGAACGATCCCTCCGGCCGGGCGTAATAGGGCGTTTCGATTTCGGCGACCGGCAGCGCCAGCTCGAGCGCGTGGACGCTCAACTCGGTTTCGATCTCAAAACCATCCGAGAGCACCGGGAAGGATTTGACGAAGCGCCGCGAGAACACGCGATACCCGGAAAGAATATCCTTGAAGGTCTGGCCGAACACCGAGGAGAGAAATCCGGTCAGCATCCGGTTGCCGATGCGATGGCCGGGCCGATAGGCGCTCTCAACCTGATCGACACGAAAGCCCACCACCATGTCGAGATGATCGGATAACAGCCGTTCGATCATGCGCGGCACGCTGGCGGCGTCGTAGGTCGCGTCGCCGTCGACCAGCACATAGATATCGGCGTCGACATCGGCGAACATTCGCCGGACCACGTGACCCTTGCCCTGGCGACGTTCGCTTCGCACCTGCGCGCCGGCTTCGCGCGCGACCGCGACGGTGCGGTCCGACGAATTGTTGTCGTAGACGAAGATGTCTGCCGACGGCAGCGCTTTGCGGAAATCGGCGACGACGGTTGCAACCGCGGCTTCCTCGTTGAAGCACGGCACCAGAACCGCAACCCGCATCGACGATATTGTCATCGCCGGCACGGCCGCCTGACCTCGTCTGTCAAATCTATTTCCCGCATCATGGTCAAGCTCTTGCTGGCCGCCCTGGAAAATCAACGTTCACCGCTTCCGCCGATTGCATCAAGCCGGCAAACAGCAAACTCCACAACGAAAGCACGGCAACGGGGACGGTATAATAGGGCGTGAAAACGGGATGGCTCATGAAGAAGGCCAAATTCACCAGCAGATTTCCAGCCGCGACAAGAGCGGCTTGTGTTATGCCGTTACCGCGATTCAAACGCAAGATCAAAGCCGTCCACACGCTTGCGAGCACCAGCAAAACGAATTGCATGTCCGCGAGATAATGCCAGATGATGCCAAGGTTGAAGTCAGGCGGCACGGTATCGGCGGCTCCGTAAGTGGTAGAGAACGCGCTGCCGGCATTGATCGCATTCGCAAGCAGGGTCGGCGCCATCCCCGCCAAAAATCCTGCTCCGAACAAGATGCCCTGAACGACTGTCTCGATTTTACGGGATATTAAAAATGAAACAAAGAAAAATGCGAAATATCCGGAGCAAAGAAACAGATTCGGCAATCTGAAATCGACGGCCAGACCGATCAGAAATCCGACGAGCGCCGATAAAGCAAACCGATTCCGCCGCTGCTCCGCCGCAAAAAGCCTTGCCGTGAAATAGGCCACGAGGACGCAAATCACCATTGTCGGCGCCATCGAATAGCTCGCCTTGGTCGGGTTGATCATCAGGTACAGCGTGAGGCCGCCAAAGGCCGCCGCCAGCAGGATGGCGGGCCAGGTTCGCGCTAGCGAAATGGCAAGCAGCACAAAGCCGAAAACAATGACAGTCGCCAAAACGTAGAGCGGTATCACCTGGAATCCGGCGGGAAACAGCGCCAGCAAAAAACCAGTGCCCGGCGGATAATGCATCACCCGCCTTTGCGTCACCGGCATCAGGCTGTGGCAAGGAGCCGTCGCCGGATCGCTCCAGGTCGAAAAGCTGATCTCCTTCAATTTTGAAGCCAGATAGTGATCGTCATCCCGGGAAATATTGGTGTCCAGGCCATCAAGCCCGAATCTCTGGAAAAGATGAGCCTGCCGCAGATAGCAGATATCGTCGTAAACTCCCCTGCTCTCGCTCCAACGCGAGATCGTCCAGACGTTGCTGACGAGAATCAGAAAGCAGACCAGGCCGCATAGAATCTTGGCCGTCTTGATCTTGCTTTCATCGGATGCCTTCGATGACGTGAAAAAATCGACCAGCACAGTGGATTTCCTAGCGGCAAATTTCTAATGCCAAGGTTTCGAGCGCCAAGGTTTCTAACGCAAAGTTTTCTAACGCCAAGTTTTCTAACGCCAGGTCGCGGCGGGCGGCCGGCTCTCAAGTACTTCCGATATCCGAAGGCGCGTGCCCTCGGTAGTCTCCGCCGGCAGCGCCCCCACATCGAAGAACCCGCAAGCGACAATCTCGCGGTTCGGCTCGGGCAGGCGATCCTGCCGGAAATGCTTGACAATATAAACTGCGACATGGTCCCGGCGCGAAACATGGCTGTTGAAGTACAGGCCATGCAGGGCGGGCTCGCCGATCAGTTCAATTCGCCCCTCCTCCGCCAGTTCGCGCCGCAGCGCGTCGCCGAACGTCTCGCCGACTTCAACGCCTCCGCCCGGCAGGTGCCAGCCGGCGACATAGCTGTGCTTGACCAGGAACGCCCTGGCGTCGGCGTCCAGCACGACGGCGCGGACCCCCAACGTCATGCCACGGGCGAAGCGCCAATAGAGATGAAAAACCCGCCGCAGCACCGGCTCAAAGCTCTTGCGCAGGTCCTCCCGATTCATCGCCGCCGCAGCCCCGGAGTTCCAGCCATCGTCGTTTGATCCTTGCATCGCGGCAGCCAGCTTGCCAATAGATGGCGGGGTATAACAGGATATCACGGGATGATCGTGCAGGGGTTCTGTCTTGCGGGCGGCCCGACCGGATCGATGTGATGGCGGCATTCACGCTGGCCCATCTGTCGGACCCGCATCTTCCGCCGCTGCCGGCGGCGCGGCTGCGCGATCTCGCCAACAAGCGCGCGCTCGGCTATCTCAACTGGAGGCGCAATCGCCGCAAATTCCACCGGCGCGACGTGCTCGATGCATTGGTGTCGGATATTCGCACCCAGACGCCGGATCACATCGCGGTTACCGGCGACCTCGTCAATCTCTCGCTCGAGGCCGAATTTGCGCCGGCGCGGGCATGGCTGGAGAGCGTCGGCACTCCGGACCGCGTCACCGTGATTCCCGGCAATCACGACGCATATGTTCGCGCCACCCAACATCGCTTTGCCGAAACATTGGGAAATTATCTCGATGGCGACGATGCGCCCGATCGCGGCGCCACATTCCCATTCCTGCGCCGGCGCGGTCCGCTGGCGCTGATCGGCGTATCCTCGGCTGTCCCGACGCCGCCGTTGATGGCGACGGGATGGCTCGGGCGCACCCAATTTGATGCGCTGGAGCAGATCCTGACACGCCTGTCCGCCGAGCAGGCGTTTCGCGTGCTGCTGATTCATCACCCGCTGCGTTCGAACTCGCGCGCCAAGCGATTGACCGATTCGGATCAACTGCTGGCGCTCTTGAAACGGCATGGCGTGGAGCTGATCCTGCACGGGCACGACCACATCCATTCGACGATGTGGTTCGAGGGGCCAAGGGGCACAATCCCCGCGATCGGCGTGCCGTCGGCCTCCGCGGTCGCCCATGGCCGTTCTCCCGCCGCGGCCTATAATCTGTTTTCGATCGAGCGCGACGGCGACGCCTGGCGGTGCGAACAGACGGTGCGCGGCATCGATGATGCGCTTGCTATCCAGCAATTGCGGCAGGTGCGGCTGTCGTAGCTGGCGTCAGAAATTCCGCAAGCTCGCGAGCAGCGCGAGGCCGAACAGCGCCAGCGCGCCGACGACAAATCCGAACGCGAAGGGCCAGAACCGGCCNCGACGCGGCGGCTCGACAACGGCAGGTTCGGCCACCGGGGTCGCGACCAGCGCGTGTTCGCGCTCGATCATGCGGCGCGCCACATAATCGGTAACGGCGTCGACGATTGTCACGACATCATGGGATTCGGCGATCACGATGCGGCCAAAGCGCGTGTCCTGCACGAAGCGATAGATGCGCTTGTCGCGGCCCATCAACACATGCGCCACGACGTCGATCCACAGCCGCGGCGTATCGCCCTGGCTGATGCCGCGATCGAACAGGTCGACCTGATCTGGCACCTGCGCGAACAGCGGATCGAGCGCCTCGTTCAGAATTTCGAGCCGGGCGACTTCAGCATCGCGCAGATCCACGACGACGCCGGTGCGATCCGCGGCCTCGATCCGCGCCCGGCGCAAGGCATCGCGCAACCGGATCGGACGGGTTTCTCCGACCGCCTGGGTTCCGGTATTTGGCGCGTCTGACATCGCTGGGCGGCCTTTGTCCTGATGGAGCGAACGCCGTTAACCTATCAGTAACCGATCTGCCCGCAAAGGCCGTTTGTTCCCAATGGCTTGCACCTTCTGTAAGCGCCGGACGCGAGCGGCCCCGCCCGGATCGCCGGATGGGGCCGCTCTGGTCCTTGGGACGTCTTCTTATTAGGTGTGTGTGTCGGCTCGCTGGCAACAGGCTTCAGGCTGGGACGCGCGCGGGTTCTTCCACGATGGAAAAACGCACGCCGGCCTTGTGACGGTTCTCTTCCGAGACCACGCGCCAGGCGTCCTCGGCCTCCTTGCGGGTCTTGAACGGACCCTGAACCTGGGCCGAGCCCTCCACGAGCTTGTGGAAGTTCATCGAACCGAACTCGCCGCCAATCACCCAGAAATTGCTGCTCATGATAGCCTCCTGTTATCCATTAGCCGAACTGGTTCATCGTATTGTGGGCGCCGCCCGCCTTTAGCGCGGCCTCGCCGGCGAAATATTCCTTGTGATCGTCGCCGATGTCAGATCCAGCCATGTTCTGATGCCTTACGCAGGCGATGCCCTGACGGATTTCCTGACGTTGAACGTTCTTCACGTACCCAAGCATACCCTGCTCGCCGAAATACTCCCTCGCGAGATTATCTGTCGACAGAGCTGCCGTGTGATAGGTCGGCAACGTGATCAGATGGTGGAAGATCCCAGCACGCTTTGCTGAATCGGCCTGGAAGGTGCGGATGCGTTCGTCGGCTTCGATCGCGAGCGGTGTGCTGTCGTACTCCGCCTTCATCAGTTCGGCCCGATTGTACTTGCTGACATCCTTGCCGGCTTCCTTCATCGCGTCGTACACCTGCCAACGGAAGTTGAGCGTCCAGTTGAACGATGGCGAGTTGTTGTAGGCCAGCTTCGCGTTCGGAATCACCTCGCGAATGCGGTCAACCATCTTGGCTATCTGCTCGATTTGCGGCTTCTCGGTCTCGATCCACAGCAGGTCGGCACCGTTCTGCAGCGACGTGATGCAGTCGAGTACGCAGCGATCTTCTCCCGTGCCGGCACGGAACTGATAGAGGTTGCTGCTAAGCCGCTTCGGACGCATCATCTTGCCGTTGCGGTTGATGATGACATCGCCATTCTTGGTGTTGGCGGCTGTCACTTCCTCGCAATCGAGGAAGCTGTTGTACTTGTCGCCGATGTCGCCGGGCTTGTGGCTTACGGCGATCTGCTGCGTGAGACCGGCACCGAGCGAGTCGGTGCGGGTCACGATGATGCCGTCTTCAACGCCCAGTTCGAGGAAGGCATGGCGGCAGGCTCGGATCTTCGCCAGGAACACCTCGTGCGGCACAGTCACCTTGCCGTCCTGGTGACCGCACTGCTTTTCGTCGGAGACCTGATTTTCGATCTGCAGAGCGCACGCGCCCGCTTCGATCATCTTCTTTGCAAGCAGATAGGTTGCCTCCGCATTGCCGAAACCGGCATCGATGTCGGCGATCACAGGCACGACGTGGGTCTGGAAGGTGTCGATCTTTTCGATCAGCGCCTTTTCCTTCGCCTGGTCGCCTGCCTTGCGCGCCGCGTCGAGGTTGCGGAAAATGTCGTTGAGCTCACGGGAGTCCGCCTGACGCAGGAAGGTGTAGAGCTCGTCAATCAGCGCCGGCACCGATGTCTTCTCGTGCATCGACTGATCGGGAAGCGGTCCGAACTCGGAGCGAAGTGCTGCGATCATCCAGCCGGAGAGATACAGATAGCAGCGATCGGTCGTGCCGAAATGCTTCTTCACCGAAATCAGCTTCTGCTGCGCGATGAAGCCGTGCCAGCAACCGAGCGACTGGGTGTATTTGGTGGGATCGCCGTCATAGGCAGCCATATCGCTGCGCATCAGCGCTGCGGTGTACCGAGCGACGTCCAGGCCGGTCTTGAAGCGGTTCTGCAGACGCATGCGCGCCACGGCTTCGGCGGTGACGCCGTTCCAGGTCGGCTGGGTCTTGAGGAGCGCTTCAGCAGCTCTCACCTCGCTCAGATAGGAAGCCGGTTCCTGGATAGCCTGGTCGCTGATGCCACGTGGCTGGTAGTTCATGTGCGTAATCCTTTCGGTGTCGGCAAATCTGCAGCGTTTGTCTTCGCCACTCGTTCGAATCGACATTCGTGACAGTGCATTGCGAAACGTGGCGAGAGCTAAACGCTAAACTTCGAATTTCGTACAGGGAGCTTGTCATTAAATGGTGATGTGATGTAACATCGCGACTTGTGATAGTTGTAATTTTGTAACTTTTGTCACAAAATGTACCACAAACGATGTCATTCCGGGGCGATGCGCGAGCATCGAACCCGGAATCTCGAGATTCCGGGTCTGGTCCTTTGGACCATCCCGGAATGACCCCTGGATCAAGAGGCGGCCATGGCAGGCGATTCGGGCAAGAAGCTCTTTGTCGGTCCCCGGTTCCGGCGGATCCGGCAGCAATTGGGGTTGTCGCAGACCCAGATCGCCGAGGGTCTCGGCATTTCCCCGAGCTACATCAACCTGATCGAGCGCAACCAGCGCCCGGTGACGGCGCAGATCCTGCTGCGGCTGGCGGAAGCCTATGACCTCGATTTGCGCGATCTTGCCACCGCCGACGAGGACCGGTTCTTCGCCGAGCTGAACGAGATCTTTTCCGATCCGCTGTTCCGGCAGATCGACCTGCCCAAACAGGAACTGCGCGATCTCGCCGAACTGTGCCCCGGCGTCACCCATTCGCTGCAACGATTGTACGCGGCCTATACCGAAGCCCGCCGCGGCGAGACCCTGGTCGCCGCCCAGATGGCCGACCGCGACGAAGGCGCGCGCTTCGAGGCCAATCCGATCGAGCGCGTCCGCGACCTGATCGAGGCCAACCGCAATTATTTCCCCGAACTCGAACAGGCCGCGGAAACCCTGCGCGACGAATTGAACGCTTCGCCCGAGGACCTGTTCGCCACGCTCAGCACCCGGCTGCGCGAAAAACATTCGATCGTCACCCGCATCATGCCGGTCGACGTCATGCGCGAGACCTTGCGGCGGTTCGACCGGCATCGTCGGCAACTGCTGATCTCCGAACTGGTTGATAGCCCCGGCCGCGCGTTCCAGCTCGCCTTTCAGATCGGGCTGACCGAATGCAGCGGCAGTTTCGAGACCATCGTCAACCGCGCAGGCCCGCTCGACGATACCCCGCGCCGGCTCTACCGGATTACGCTGGCGAACTATTTCGCCGCCGCCGTGATGATGCCCTATCAGGCCTTCCATGCCGCGGCGGAATCTCTCAGCTACGATGTCCATGTGCTGGCGCAGCGNTTCAATGCCGGCTTCGAGCAGGTCTGTCATCGCCTGACCACATTGCANCGNCCGAACGCGCGCGGCGTGCCGTTCTTCCTGCTGCGCGTCGACAATGCCGGCAATGTTTCCAAGCGATTTTCCTCGGGCACNTTTCCGTTTTCGAAATTCGGCGGCACCTGTCCGTTGTGGAATGTGCACTCGACCTTCGACACGCCGGACCGCCTGCTCAAGCAGATCATCGAACTGCCCGACGGTGTCAGGTATTTCTCGATCGCACAGATGGTGCGGCGGCCGGTGGCGCCGCACCCGCAAGCCCAGCCGCGTTTTGCCATCGGCCTCGGCTGCGAAATCCGCCATGCCGCAAAATTGATCTACGCCACCGGCATGGATTTGGAGAAAGCCGAGGGCACGCCGATCGGCGTCAACTGCCGGCTCTGCGAGCGCGAAAACTGCAGCCAGCGCGCCGAGCCGCCGATCACGCGAACTCTGATTCTGGACGAGAACACCCGGCGGCTGTCGTCGTTCGCGTTCAGCAATGCCAGGGAGTTGTGAGTCGGACATCACCCTCCCCTGGAGGGGGAGGGTCGGCTCATATTGAGCGCAGCGAAATATGAGACGGGGTGGGGTGGAGACGTTTCGTTGTGTGGCTTCACCCCACCCCGCCGCTTCGCGTCGACCCTCCCCCTCGAGGGGAGGGTAAGAAAGAGCGATGCGACGAAGCAATCCATTCCTGGTTTTCGGCATGATGGATTGCTTCGCTTCGCTCGCAATGACGGCAAGATACACCTTCGCCATCCCGCGGCGCGGATGGCGCCCGGGTTGTGCATGAACGATCCGCCCGAAGAGAGGGCGTGGGGAATGCCGGGTGCCCGTTGCACCCGCAGCCGCGCGTGTAGAATAGTAAGCACGCGCGTTAGTCACCACGGTCGCACCGGGATTACCCGGCATTCCCGCACGCGATGGTTTTAACGGCTTATTTCGCGCTCTCCCCGGTGATCGGGCTTGTTTGTCACCGTCGCCTCGCGGATACCTCCGCGACGCTTGACGCCGGCGTCGAGGCGTCAGGACCACACGACTTTGCCGTCCGCGTCAGCGCCGTTCGTCCGCGCAAAATCTTTGCGCTCTCGTGCTTCCGCGTCCACCGCATCCCCTGCCCTACGTTCGTGACGATCGCGAAACGCCCCTGTCGT
>JGI24140J50213_10000886_pt1 | contig 13672 bp, 10 predicted proteins | sample BarGraIncu00222A_FD_50213 | JGI IMG/M metagenome (IMG submission 50213)
GTGAAGTCGGCCAATGCGTGGAGATCAGATCCGCAGATGCCTGTCGACAACGGGCGGACGAGGACATGACCCGAACCCGGTGTCGGATCTTCCACATCGACAACATCCAGCCGACCGTCTCGGGTCACTACAGCTCGCATGTTCCTCCCCCACACCGAGCGATCGACATCCTGGTGTCCCATCGCTTCGTTCGCCGGTGAGTTTCACACACCGGCTGGCGCTCGGGCCATTCGATGCCGGATCGAGCCGCCCGGCGCCGTTGATCCGGCCGTACCGACCGCCGCCACTACAGGGGCATCGATAGGGGGCGGACTCCCGCACTCGAAGGATCGAGCTGACCCGCCGCTTACGCCACCCGTCCGTGGGTGTGGGCCTTGCCGACCAGCTCGCCAAGCGTCAGGTTCATGTGACCGACCTCGGTAACCAGGCCATCGATGCGAGACGAGAGGAAATCGAATTTGACGTCGATCTTGTTGTCGAGCGCATCGACCCGGGCGCCGATTGCATCGACCCGGCGGTCGAGCACGCCGACCCTCCCACCGAGCAATGCCATCGCGTGAAGAATCAGGGCCGTAGCGATGCCGCCGCCCGCGATCACGACACCGATGAGAGTCCAGACCTGAATTTCCACTTCCATCACGATACTTCCCTGTCCGGAGGGCCGGAGGTGGCCCCCAACGCACAACCTCCGCGCCGAATGGCACCGCTCAGCCCGCGGATGCCTCCGTCACCCTCACCGCGTTTTCGGCGGCTTGAAACGCCACCGCCGGGTGGAACTGCCACTCACCCAGGCGCCGTTCGATCTCTTCCCTGTCGTATCCCGAGGCGGCGAGGCCAGCCGCCAGGCGTCCGGCGCGGCGGCGCATCTGTTCGGGTTCGGGGAGACGTTGTTCGGCCAGCCAGGCCCGGTGGCTCTGTTGGAGAGATTCGGGCAATCGGTTGAGGTGACGCAGGGGTAGCGGCGGGATGCGGGTACGGACAGCCAGGCAACCGGTTCCGTGGGACCGGGCCAACTCGAAGGTGGAGAGGCGATGAAGAGCGCGCCGGAACGGAGAGTTCTTTCCCATGCGGTCACCGAGGCCCAGGGATCGGGCCGTTTCGGAGAGATGGAGATCGAATCCATCCGCGTTGACATCGAACCGTAGGACATCCGGCGAAGAAGCCACGTCGTTGATGGGCCGAGGATTCCAAGCCAGTAGAGCTCGACGTAACGCGAACAGGGATGGACGCCATGCGGGTCGGCGATCGGATCTTTCCACGGAACGACCCGGAGGGTATCGGAGGTGCAGATAGGTGGTCGAGATGGGGGATTCGATTCGTCGTCGACCGGCGATTCGGCGTCGACCGGTGAGAATGTGACGGTGGATGTGGCCATGGGTACCTCCCGAGTGCAGGTATGGAGGTGCATTGATAAGTTCTGAAATGGCGAACCGCCAAGCACCGAGTTGACCTGCACAGGGTGCCGATCCGACCTTGCCGAGCACCTGGCCAGTTACCTGCTCGGGATCGAGGCAGATTCTCCTCCCGCGGCAATCGCCCGCCAGGTACTACCTCCGGTTGGCCGATCACTCGAAGCGATCAGAGCGTGTCAATCTCCGTGGAGGGCCCGATGAAGGGTGGTCGTGGCCAGCAAGAATGGCGGGGGGTAGACCCGCCAGCTGCTCGAAAGTGGCCATCAACGGGGAGGCGGTGATCTCGGCGCGTTGAGCCGGGTCGGTCGCATGGTGGTCCCAGAACCACCGCATGGCGGCAGTTGTCAGAAAGTAGCCCGAGGCGAACTTCTTGTAGGAGCCCGTTCCTCTTCGATGGGCCAAGTCGATCAGGTCGAGCAGTTTGGCAGTGGCAGTTTGGCAGTGGCGGTGGCGTCGACGAAGGCCTGGGCGGCCGATTCAAAAACGGGCTGGTAGGTCATCAAGGAACCCCCGTTTGATCATGTTCACGCCTGATTCGAGCGTAGCTGGCGCTGGAATCAGGACGCCGTACGCCGTCCATGTCGACCAGGCTGGCTTACCAGCGCCCACGGTGGACGACGTCGACGATCGGCCGGCTTTGGCGAGAGAGCGACGAAGACGGTGGATCGGGTTGGGCCGCCTCACCCAGCAGCACTGCCCCGAGCCACCGGTACCGGTCGGGAACGCCGAGAGCCGAGCGCAGGGCGGACTCACCCCGGAAATTGCCGAGGAAGGCAGCGCCGATTCCGTCGTCGGTTGCCCGGAGCAAAAGGGCCATGACGGCGTAGGCGGCGTCCACAAACCAGAAAGGCACCACCCATTCGACCTCCGCACCGTCGCTTCGGGCTTTGTCAGGCTCGCGATACCGGGACACGTAGGCCTCGGGATCCACAAAGGGCAGTACGACGACCGGGGCCCGAGATAGACCCTCAATTCGCCGCGAGGTGGAACGCCACACTTCATCGGTGGTGGCCTCCCAGTACCGCGCCGTCTCAGCTGGTCCTTCGAGGATGACGAACTCCCGGCCTTGGGTATTGCCGGCCGACGGTGCTCGTAGGGCGTCGGCCAGCATCGAATCCAANAAGCCCGAAGGCAGCTGCCGACCGGAGAAGTTCCTGGTCATCCGGCGCCGCCGGACCGCCTCGCTCAGTTCCATNTCGACATCATTGTCCGACGCCACCGTCACCNGACACCCGGATCGGGACCGCTGGCCTGGTGATCGGAGCCCATGCCGGTGCTGGAACTCCCAAAGACGGGAATGTTGACCCCGCTGGTAGGGTTTATACCTGTGTCCGATCGCAGTTGAGGAGTGTGGAGGGCCGGTCACGACCGGTTCACCTCCGCCGAACAAGGATAGTGATTGCTGTGCCTACCTTCAGAGAGATGTTGGCCGAGGCCAAGGCGGCGGTGCGGGAGATCGACCCAGCCCAGGCCGAACAGGAGCTGTCTGCCGATAAGGCAGTGGTGCTAGACGTGCGTGAGCCCGACGAGTATGAACAGGGTGCACTCCCTGGGGCGGTTCACATCCCGCGTGGCACCCTTGAGACCTCGGTGGAGGGGAGGATCCCCGACAAGTCATCCCACCTGGTGGTGTACTGCGCCGGCGGGACCCGCTCGGCATTCGCGGCGAAGACGCTTCAGGAACTGGGCTATACCGATGTGGCTTCGGTCATCGGGGGATTCAATCGTTGGAAGGATGAGGGNCGGGAGTGGTCGGCACCCCGATCGCTCACTTCCGAACAGCGGAACCGCTACCAACGCCATCTGCTCCTGCCCGAGATCGGTGAGGCTGGCCAGCTGAAACTGCTCGATTCGAAGGTGTTGTTGCTCGGCGCCGGGGGCCTTGGGTCACCGGCTGCCCTGTACCTGGCAGCGGCCGGCGTGGGGACCATCGGCATCATCGACATGGACGTGGTCGATGCCTCAAACCTTCAACGCCAGATCCTGCACAACACCGACCGGATCGGTGATCGGAAGGTNGACTCGGCCAAGAAGACTCTGACGTTGATGAACCCCGACGTGAATGTGGTCACCTACGACGTCCGGCTCGGGGCCGACAATGTCCTCGACATCATCGACGGGTACGACGTCATCGTGGACGGGACCGACAACTTCCCGACCCGATACCTGGTCAACGATGCCTCCCTGGTGAAGCGAATCCCGGTGGTCCACGGGTCGATCTTCCGNTTCGAGGGTCAGGCCACCGTNTTCAACCCGTACGTGGGCCCGTGTTACCGCTGCATGATCCCCGAGCCGCCTCCGGCCGAACTGGCCCCCAGTTGCTCAGAAGCTGGTGTGCTGGGTGTGCTGTGCGGGATCATCGGTTCGCTGCAAGGCATCGAAGCTGTGAAGATCCTTCTCGGCCTGGGTGAGACCCTTCAGGGAAGGCTGATGGCCTATGACGCCCTCGAGCAGAGCTTTCGGACCTTTAAGGTTCATCGCGATCCCAACTGCCCGACCTGTGGTCCCAATGCCGGTGAGATAGTGATCGCCGAATACGACGAACTGTGTATGCCTCACGTGGTGGCGCCACCCGCCGGATCGTAGACGTATCTACGTGCGGCTCGGGTGACGGCTGCTCGGGTTCAGGGTCGGGTCTCCGCCCCAAGCGCTTCGGGGTCCGGTGTCGCGCTGCGGACCTGATGAACCAATGATGGTTACGAGGTGGCGAGGCCCACCGTGGCGGCAAAGAGCTGCGTCCCAGGGAGTCCGCTGCTAATGGAGAGACCGACGTAGCCGGCGTCTTGAGCGGCAAACGGGGCCGACCCAGTACAACTGGCTGAAACTGGCACGCCGGGGGGGAAAAAAAGGTATTACGAGAGGACATATGAACACCGGAATGAAACCGTCGTAAAGGGTTGCCGTTACGACGGTTTCGCCGAGGAGGGGTGGAATCAGCGTTATCAACTGCAACGTGATGCCGGTGAAGGTTTCGGCCTTCGGAAGCACTTGTTCCAGGGCCGTGCCGGCGGTCCCCCCAGGAAGGGGCGTGGGCTGAGCCGCGAGGTAGCCGGATAATGGGAGATAGGCGCTGGGACCGATGACAGTCGGGTCGAGAGTCACCTGTCCGGAAGACTCGAATGTTGCCCCTGACCCACTGGGACCGGTCGGCCCGGCGGCACCACTGGGACCGGTTGCTCCGGTGGTTCCGGGAGGACCGGCCGGGCCGACGAGGCTGAGCCATGCAGGCCAAACCCCGGAGGCCTTGGGACCGTAGAGCTTGCCTGCTTGGGTGTCGACGTACACGTCACCGTCGCTTCCCAATGTGCTTGGAGGAGCGCCAGTCCCACTCAGCAGGCTGCGTCCGGCTGGTCCGGGCGCACCCGTCGCTCCGGTAGCTCCGGTTATTCCAGTCGCCCCGCTCGGCCCCGTCGCCCCGGTCGCACCCGTCGCCCCGGGCAGGCCGATTAATCCGGTCGGACCGATCGGACCCGTCGTCCCGGGTTGGAGTCCGGATCCTGGCTGCCTTGGATCGTCTGGGGTGGCCAGCGCATGCGAAGCGACCTGCCTTCCCCAACGAAGCCCCGGTGAACCTCAGGCTCCGGAAACCGTAACCTGTCACATATGGCACCGAAGACCACGCCCACGACGCCCCCCACGACGCCCCCCGCGCCCCCCACGCCGACCAACCCCGCTGAGCGACGCACGGACTCGGGGATCGAGATCCGGCCGGTCTACGGCCCGGCCGATCTGGACGGCTGGGATCCGACCCAACAGCTGGGCGAGCCGGGGAGTTACCCCTATACCCGGGGGATCCGCCCCGACATGTACAGGGGGCGCCTGTGGACCATGAGGCAGTACGCCGGGTTCGGTGATGCCACCGCGACCAATGAGAGGTTCAAGTTCCTCCTCGGGGCCGGACAGACCGGGCTTTCGTGTGCGTTCGACCTCCCCACCCAGATGGGGCTCGATTCGGATCATCCCCGCTCCGAGGGCGAAGTGGGGAAGGTTGGCGTGGCCATCGACTCGTTGGCTGACATGAGGCTGTTGTTGGCCGGCCTCCCGCTCGATGAGGTCACCACGTCGATGACCATCAACTCCACCGCCGCCATTCTCTTGCTCTTCTACCAATTGGTGGCCGAAGAGAACGGGGTCGACCCGAAGCTGCTCGGTGGCACCATTCAGAACGACATCCTGAAGGAGTACGTGGCACGGGGGACCTACATCTATCCGCCCCGCCCGTCGATGCGTCTGGTCACCGACACGTTCTCCTACTGCGCCGAGCACCTACCCGCGTGGAACACCATCTCTATCTCGGGGTACCACATCCGCGAAGCGGGCTCCACGGCCGTGCAGGAGATTGCCTTTACCATCGCCAACGGCATCGCCTACGTCGATGCCGCCCTGGCCGCCGGGTTGGATATCGACGCATTCGCACCCCGCCTCAGCTTCTTTTGGAACGCCCACAACAATCTGTTCGAAGAGGTGGCCAAGTACCGGGCCGCTCGCCGGATGTGGGCAAAGATCATGACCGAGCGGTTCGAGGCCAAGGACGTGAAGTCCACACTGCTCCGCTTCCATACCCAAACGGGTGGCTCCACCCTCACCGCCCAGCAACCCGAGAACAATATCGTCCGGGTCGCCATCCAGGCCATGGCCGCCGCCTTGGGCGGCACCCAGAGCCTGCACACCAACGGCTTCGACGAAGCCCTTGGACTACCCACTCAGAAGGCGGCAAAGATCGCTCTGCGGACCCAGCAGATCGTGGGGTACGAATCGGGAATCGCCGACACCGTCGACCCTCTCGCCGGGTCGTGGTTTGTCGAGTCGTTGACCGACGAAGTGGAGAAGGGGGCCTGGGAGTACCTCGAGCGGATCGACGCCATGGGTGGGGCGGTGGACGCCATTGAGGCTCAGTACATGCAGGGTGAGATCGAACAGGCCGCCTATGCCTATGCCAAGGCCATCGACGACAACGAGAAGATCGTCATCGGCGTGAACAAGTACGTCGACGAGACCAACGATCCCGCCGACGTGTTCCCCATCGACGAGGAGTTGCAGCGGTCACAAGTAGCGTCGGTGAAGGCGGTGAGGGCGGAACGGGACCAGTCCGGAGTCGACGCTGCTCTCCTCGATGTGGAGGCCGCCGCCCGAGGGACACAGAACCTGTTGGTGCCGATGAAGGTGGCGCTGGTTCGGATGGCCACTTTGGGCGAGGTTTCCGATGTACTGCGAGGTGTGTTCGGCGAGTACAGGCCGAGTGTCTAAGAGCGGGCGGGAACATCTGGACCCGCCCTCGCGGACGCGTCGCCCCTATCGGACGGCAGCGAGCGCCAGGGGATAGACCTGGTCGATGCCTCTGAGCCTCAGGTGTCGTGCCACGACGGTCATCGTCCAGCCCGTGTCGATGAAGTCATCGACCAGCAACACGGCCCGACCGGAGACTTCAGGCAATCTGCTCTCAACTGCAGAGGACGGTCCGTACGCACTCCACACGTTGCGCAGTCGGTGAGCGCTGTTGGCGCCGCCTCTTGCCGACATCCCATGGTGCGCTGCCTCCCCCAGATACGGCAGCCGACCCACTTCCGCCAGTTGGCTGGCCAAGCTCGTGACGAGCAGCGGACGACGGTTCGANCCGACGCTGACCACGGCAGACGGGCGCTCCGGCCACTCGTCCTTCCACTGGGACAGGACCTTGATCACCGCCTGGAACAAGCCCTCGTCCACCGGACCGTCAGGTGCGGTCTCTGCCAATAGCTTGCGGACCGCTGGTCCGAACCCGATGTCGGTCAGCCTGGTCAGGACCCGGCCCGGCTCGGCACCCTCACCGGGATCGATTCGTCCTCTCACGTCGACGCCGATCGCACCCATGTTCGACGGCCACATCCTCTTTGGCTCGATGACTACTCCCGGCCTCGCAATACGCTCCCGAGCCGCTTCCACGGACGACGCCGCTGTCTCCGAACGGAGGTGGAGGTCATCGCAGTTGTCACACCTGCCGCACACGGTGGCCTCCGCATCGTCGAGCTGGACACGCAGGAACTCCATACGGCACTGGTCAGTGCCCAGGTACTCGCGCATCGCCTGTTGTTCCTTGCGGCGAACTTCTGCGACACGCTGGTAACGATCGGCGTCGTACTCCCACGCCTCCCCAGTTGCTTGCCAACCACCCCGTACCCGGCGAACCGCGCCATCCACGTCCAAGACCTTGAGCATCGTCTCCAATCGGGAACGGCTCAGGTCGACGAGGGCCTCCAGGCCATTCGTGCTCATCGGCCCGTCCGATTCGGCGAGAGCAGCAATGACCTCCCGCACCTGGTCCTCCGGAGGGAACCCGACGCTGGCGAAGTACCGCCAGATGGCTTCGTCGTCGTCGCCGGGGATGAGGATCACGTCTGCCCGCTCGGTTCCACGGCCCGCTCGACCAACCTGTTGGTAGTACGCCACCGGTGATTGCGGCGCGCCGAGATGGACGACGAACTCNAGGTCAGGCTTGTCGAACCCCATGCCGAGCGCAGACGTGGCCACCAGTGCCTTGACCTTGTTGTCGATCAGCGCCTGTTCTGCCGCCAGCCGCTCATCTGCCCCGGTGCCCCCCGAATAGGCGAGCACCTCGTGCCCGGCACTTCGCAGGAACTCCGCGACGTCGTGGCTGGCCGCCACGGTCAGCGTGTAGATGATCCCCGAACCGTCCCAGTCATTCAGGTGATCGGCCAGCCACGACAGACGGTGGGCGTGGTCTGGCAGCCGCAGCACCGCCAGGTGGAGGCTCTCGCGATCGAGGGACCCCCGCTGGACGAGCACGTCGGATGACTCCCGCCCGAGGCCAAGTACGTCAGCCACGTCCTCCACCACCCTCGTATTGGCCGTGGCCGTGGTGGCGAGGACAGGGGTGCCAGCGGGGAGCTGCGGGAGGAACGTCCTGAGCCGCCGGTAGTCGGGTCGGAAATCGTGCCCCCAGTCCGAGATGCAGTGCGCTTCGTCCACCACGAGCAAGCCGCACGATTCGGCCAGTCGCGGAAGCACCTCGTCCCGGAATTCGGGATTGTTCAGTCGCTCGGGGGACAAGAGGAGCACATCGATCTCACCACGCTCGACGAGCTCGTAGACCTTGTCCCACTCTTCGGTGTTCGTCGAGTTGATCGTGGCAGCATGGATGCCCGCCCGTTCTGCGGCGACGACCTGGTTTCGCATGAGGGCCAAGAGGGGGGAGACGATGACGGTTGGTCCCGCCCCGCGCCGGCGGAGGAGCGCAGTGGCGACGAAGTACACCGCCGACTTGCCCCAGCCGGTCCGCTGGACGACCAGCGCCCTTCGGTGTCCGATGACGAGGGCTTCGATGGCATCCCACTGATCCTCCCGCAAACGGGCGTGATCCCCCGCCAATGCACGAAGGAGCTGCTCGGCCTCAGGGCGAAGGGTCGAACCGTCTGCGATGGTCATAGGGGAAACCGTACGCCGGAGGTGTACCGGCGCATCGGTCGGGCTCCAGGCTTCACCATCAGGCCGAGGAGGCGAGGTTCCCCACGCGGTTGCCGAGCTGATCGCAACCAGGTGCCCTGCATTCACCCTCTGTCGGCTCCTGTCCCTTGCGCAGTCCCACACACACTGCTGCCCGACCGGACCCGTCACAGCCATCTGCGGCAGAGGGGCCCCGGGCCCGGGCCTGCCCTGCGGCTGAGCCAGGCTGCCCGCCCAGCGTCGGGAACCTCATACGATGAAGCCGTCGAGTCTCGAAGGTAGGTCATGGAGCCAGTGCCGGAAGCGTGGGAGCGGGCTGTCGCGGTGGTGGCCCACCCTGACGACCTCGAGTACGGGATGGCCAGCGCCATCGCCCGCTTCACCAGCCAGGGCAAGCAGGTCTCCTACGTCCTGGTCACCAGCGGTGAGGCCGGCATCGACGGGTTGGCTCCCGGCGTGTGCGGTCCCCTCCGCCGGGAGGAGCAGCGACGGAGCGCCGCCGCCGTCGGTGTCGACCATGTGGAGTTCCTCGGCCACCCCGACGGCTCGGTCGAGTACGGCCTCGGTCTGCGCCGCGACATCGCCGGTGCCCTCCGTCGCCTCCGACCCGAGGTGGTCTTCGGCATGAACTTCGACCTCACCTGGGGCGAGAGCGGCTCGGTGAACCACTCCGACCACCGAGCCGTCGGCGTGGCCGTTCTCGACGCCTGCCGGGACGCCGCCAACCGCTGGATGTTCACCGAGGAGGGCGACCCGTGGCAGGGGATCTCCGCCGTCTATATCTCCGGAGGCCAGGCGCCCACCCACTTCGTCGACGTCGGTGACACCATCGAATGCGGGGTGGCCTCCCTCGAGGAGCACCGCGCCTACATCGACGGGCTCGCCCAGGAGTTCGACCCCGACCGGTTCCTCCGCGACATGGCCGGCTACGGCGGCATGGTGGCCGGCTGCGAGTACGCCGTCCTCCTCCAGTCGTTCAGCGTCTGAGGAGAGGCTCGGCCACCGTCACCGCGCCGACTCGATCGTGCCGCCCACGATGAACCGCCGCGGGAGCCTCGGGCTGGTGCGCCCCCNATACCTGGTCAACCAGGCCCCGGGCTCTCGTTGTTTATGAAGTTCATACCTTCCATTTAGCAGGGACTTAGACAGCCGTGGTCCAATGGCAGGGTGACGTTGCCCTTCGAGTTGTGTTGAAGTGGAATGTAGATGGACATGAGCGTGCATTGGAACCCTCCGACCGGGCCGAATGAGCCGACCGAAGGAACTTCGGCGCCCGCGGGCGGCGGTGCCGGCGTGCCTGCCACCCATGACTCCGGGTCGATCTACGGCGAGGCGATCGCCCTTCCTCCGGCCAACTCGAATCTGGGCGCGCCCTACCCCCCCGAGGGGATGCAAAGCCAGCTGCCTCCCACCGGCGCCACTCCCACGGTGGGCCCGCCGACGCCGCCGTTCGGGGTCTGGGCGGCACCTCCCGGGTCCGGGTGGGCACCCGGAACTCCGGCGGGCGCCCCGTTCGGTGACGGATGGCCGGGTGCGGCCGGAGGTTCCATTCCACCCCATGGGGGATGGCCCGCACCGGGGTTCCCCTCTCCGGTACCCCAGCCGCCCACTTCGAAGGGGCACAACGGACTGGTGGCAGCGGTGGCCACGGTGGCGATCGTAGTGGCGTTGCTGGCCGGCGCCGGGCTCGGTCATGTGGCGTGGACGTCGCAGAACACGTCGACGAGCCCATCGGGCCCTTCCTCGGGCACGTTCGGGGGCCCGAGCTCCTCTGGAGGCACCTCGCCGTTCGGATCCGGATCGACAGGAAACTCCTCGACCGGGGCAGGTGCCCCCTCGGACATCTCCAGCATCGCTTCCAAGGTGGACCCGGCCCTCGTGGACATCAACACCAACCTGAGCTACGAGAATGAGGAGGCAGCCGGCACCGGCATGGTGCTCACCTCGGACGGGGAGATCCTCACCAACAACCATGTGATCGACGGCGCCACCAGCATCAGCGTGACCGACGTCGGCAGCGGCAAGACCTACTCGGCCAAGGTGGTCGGCTATGACCGCACCGGTGACGTGGCCGTCATCAAGCTGGTCAACGCCAGCGGTCTGCGGACTATCTCTACCAGCAGCGATACCCCCGCCGTCGGCCAGGCGGTTATCGGCGTCGGGAACGCCGGCGGGACCGGTGGGACCCCGAGCGCAGCCGGGGGCTCGATCACTGCCCTCAGCCAGTCGATCACCGCCAGTGACGGCAACGGTGGGAACGCCGAGAGCCTCACCGGGCTCATCGGGATCAATGCCGGGATCGAACCCGGCTACTCCGGTGGACCATTGGTCAACACCTCGGGCCAGGTCCTCGGCATGGATACGGCGGCCTCGACCGGGTCCTTCTACCAGGTCTCGGCTGCCCATGCATATGCCATCCCCATCGGCACCGCCCTCTCCATCGCCAAGCAGATTGAGGCCGGTGACGGGTCGTCCACCGTCCACATCGGGGCGACAGGATTCCTCGGCATCAGCGTGCAGGACACGAGCAGTGGCGTCGGTGGGAGCGGTGGTGCAGGCTTCGGCGGAAGGCGCCCCGGTGGATTCGGGAGCAGCGGCAGTGGCGGCGGGAGCACCACCTCCGGAGCCGTGGTCGAAGGGACCCTGTCCGGATCGCCCGGCGCCCAGGCCGGCCTGGTGCAGGGTGACGTGATCACCGGCCTCGACGGGGAGCCGATCGCCTCGGCGAACGACCTGACCAACCTCCTCGGGGCCCACCACCCGGGCGACACCGTCCAGCTCCAGTGGACCGACCAGTCGGGCCAGAGCCATACGGCCGGGGTCACGCTGACCAGCGGGCCGCCCGCCTGACCACCCGTAGCACCGACGTCGCCTCAGACAGTCGACCGGCCGGTATGGGCATCGAAGGGTCGGGGCTGGTGTTGGTCGTTGTCCTACCAGCGGCTCCCGGCCGTAAGCTGCGCACATGTACTACGGCCACAGCTCGTGGATCGCCCTGGTGGTCTTCGGTGGCATGTTCGCCATGCGGTATGTCTCTGCTCAACGCCGCCGAGGGGGCTTCCGCGGAGGCCGAGCATCGAGGAGCTCGTTCACCGGCACCCAACGTCGGGGACCGACCGGAGTGACGACCGATTGCGATCGCACGGGCGGTACGGCCTCCACTGGTATGGCGCCGGGCTGGTTCAGGGACCCCTTCTTCAAGCACAACGAGCGGTACTGGTCGGGGACCGGATGGACCGAGCACGTGGCTGATGGCGGCGTGCCCGGAACTGACCCGCCGGCAAGCCGGGACCAGCTCGGCGACTGACGAGGGGGCCCGGGTTCGACGCCGCGTCCCAAGCCGACAACCTGGGTCCGATTCCGTCGCTCACTCTTTTGTAACCTGGTCCGACGGGCTCCCACCGGCCGACACGGCCGGCCGAGGCTGCTCAGCCGGCCAGCAGGCGATCCCGCAATGGCCCCGGACCGGCGGCGTCGATGACCGTCCACGCCATGGCCAGGGCGCCATCCCGAACGGCGGCGTCGGCCGAGGCGGTGATGCAGGCAGCGGCGAACTCNGGTTGATGATTCACCGACCCGGCGGCATCGATGCCGAGCAGCGGGTGGATGGTGGGAATCGCCAACGACACGTTGGCCATGTCGGTCGAGAGCGTCGGCCGTGGCGCGTCGGCGTCATCAAGGCGGAAAGACCGACCCAGCAGTTCGGCGTTGGCGCGGTAGGCGTTCAACAAGCCGAGATCACTCTCCATATGCGAGTAATCAGGAGCCAACCGCTCGTAGGTGACCGTCGAACCCGAGGCCAACCCACCCGCTTCAAAGCAGGCCCGGACCCGGGCCTCGAGGGTCTCCAACGCCTCCAAGGTGGAGGACCTGCACATGAACCGTCCGGTCACCCGGGCCGGGATGATGTTGGCCGCGGCTCCGCCATCGGTGACCACGCCGTGCACCTGGTCATGGGGCGGGAGCTGCTGACGCAACAAACCGAGGGCCACCTGGGCGATCACCATGGCATCCCCGGCGTTGATGCCTTCCCATGGGGCGGCCGAGGCGTGGGCGCCTCTCCCGGTGAAGGCCACATCGAAGTGGGCGACGGCCAGGCAGGCCGCCTGCAACCGGTCGGTGGGCCACGGATGGACCATCATGGCGGCCTGGACCCCGTCGAAGACGCCGGCGTCGAGCATCAACACCTTGCCCCCGCCACCTTCCTCGGCCGGGGTCCCCAGCACCCGCACGGTGAGGCCCAGATCGTCGGCCACCGCCGCCAACCCCAGGCCGGCGCCGACTGCGGTGGCGGCGATGATGTTGTGTCCACAGGCGTGACCCACACCCGGAAGGGCGTCGTACTCGGCACAGACCGCCACCGTCAGCGGACCTGACCCGAATCGGGCATCGAAGGCGGTCGGGAGCCCGGCCACCCCTTCGGTGACGGAAAAGCCGCCGTCAGCCAGGGCGCCAGCGGTCCACGTTGCCGCTTGCTTCTCCTCGAACGCCGTCTCGGGATGTCCGTGGATGGTGTGGCTCAGGCGGACCAGGTCGCCTAGCTTGTCGTCGATGGCCGCCCGGGCGCATTCCTTCAGATCTGCCATCTGTGCCTTCCGACCGGGATTCTGGGTATGCGGTGAGGTGGAGTGAGAAGTGAGGTGTGCAGTGAGGTGAGCGGTTATTCGATATGGGCGATGATGTCGCCCGGCCCTACCGCGTCACCGGCCTTCACCTTGACCTCTTTCACAGTTCCGCCCCTTTCGGCATTCACGTTGTTCTCCATCTTCATCGCCTCGAGGATGCAGACCGTCTGGCCGACTTCGACCGCGTGGCCCACG
>JGI24140J50213_10000887_pt1 | contig 13672 bp, 11 predicted proteins | sample BarGraIncu00222A_FD_50213 | JGI IMG/M metagenome (IMG submission 50213)
AGCTCCAACCGGTCAGGGTTGTTGCGGCGGTTCTTCTTGGTGATGTAGTTGCGGTCCTTGCAGTCCACGCACGCCATCGTGATCTTGGGACGGACGTCGGAACTCTTGCTAGCCACGGGGGAAACCTGCTCTCGGAACTCAAGAAGGACTGAACTGGGCTGAAAGATCTGGGTGGCCGCCCGCTCCCGCGCGGCGACGCTCCAGAATACGTGATGCCAGGGCAAACCCGAAATCGCATCAGTAGCGGGAGCGGGACTTGAACCCGCGACACCACGATTATGAGTCGTGTGCTCTAACCACCTGAGCTACCCCGCCAAGGGATCCGAAGGTTTGCCATCGACCCCGCCCGAGGCCGGCACGGTCTGTCGACCTGCTTCGAACAGAGCCCCCAAACGGAATCGAACCGTTGACCTTCTCCTTACCATGGAGACGCTCTACCGTCTGAGCTATAGGGGCATCCGGACGACATCTTCCCCGCCCGGTGATGCGTCCAGAAAGATACACGGTCCCGGACCCGGATCTGAAATCAGGGTCTGTTTGCCAGCAGCCCGCCGCCGCCTTCTCGAGCGCCCTGATCCGCGTGCCGCTCGCCCAGACCACCTGCTTCAGGACCTGATCAGCACCCTCGCACCCTGCCAGACGAGCTTCCAGCCGCTGCCGGCAGTGTCGGGAGAGTCAATAACCTCGTGACGGCTCACCCAGTCGATGATCAGCTGGCGGACCTCCTGCTGGGCGTTGTACACCACCGGGGCCGTCGTCACGGCCGGAAAACCTCCGCCGCCAGACTGCCGGTAGCTGTTGACAGCCACGACGAACCTCGACTCAGGGTCGATCGGTGCCCCGGCGTAAGCCAGGTTGACGATGCGGGAACCGGCACTGGCCGCGACGTCGATGTCGTAGGTCAGCGGAGCATCCAGGCCAGCCATGACGTCGTAGTCGTAGTCCGGGGTGCCGGTCGGCGCCGCGTCAGTGACGGCGTTCGTGAGCTCGGCTGGGGTGAACGGTCCGAGTCCGCTGACCTGTCTGAAGTACTCGGACGACTTCTCCAGGTGTGCCTTGACCTGCGCCCCGGTAAAGATGATGCCGAGCAGCGTGTTGTCAAAGATATAGAGCCCGGCGACGTCACGGACGCTGACCGGACCCGCCGGAATGCCGGCCTCGCGGTTGGCCGGCGCCGTGATCGAGAGCACCGGCAACGCGCAGCGGGCAGTGCCGACAATCGCGGCACGCACCGCCTGCGCCTGCACCATGTTGATGAGGTCCATGGCCGCGCTGTGCTGGTAGTGGGCCCGCCGACACGACATCGCCACCCGGCAGCTGCCAATCACCGAGTTGACGTACCTGACGACCTTGTCGTGCTCCGGGCGCAGCAGCTTGACGAGCTCGGGGTCCGGCTGCGCGGTGTTGCTGTTGAGCACACTGGACCTGACGCTCTCCACCACCCATCGGTGAGCGCCCCTGACCAGTGACAGGTCGATTAGCGACAGTCGCATGCCCCAGGCCAGCGGTTCGGTCAGCACGACCTCGCGACCGGTGCTTTCGTTGACGATCCGCCGCTCGGCGATCTCCTGGTGGGCGTGACCGACCAGGATCGCGTCGATTCCCGGAACCTGCTGGGCGAGCAGAATCGACGCGTTCTCGGGGAACGGCAGCAGGTCGCCGTATGACGAGGAGGTGCCGGCGCCCGAGTGAGCAGCCACCACGACAACGTCCGCTCCCTCGGCGCGAATCCTCGGAACCCAGATCGCGCCCTGCTCGACCAGCCCCGGAAAGCTCATCTCGCCCTCGACGTTGGCCCTGTCCCAGATGGCGATCCCGGGATTGGTCAGGCCGAGAACCGCGACCTTGATCGGCTGCTCACCGTCAACCCTGACGTCCTTGATCACATAGGGCCTGAAGGCAGGCGCTCCAGTACGGGCATCCAGGGCGTTGGCGCCCAGCAGCGGAAAGTCGAGCTGACCGGCGAAGGCACGCAACAACGGAATCCCGTAGTTGAACTCGTGGTTACCTAAGGCCGCGGCATCGTAGCCGATGTAGTTCATGGCCGCAGCCATCGGATGCACAGTGCCGTCGGTGATCGGGGCCAGACGCGCAAAGTAGTAGGTCAGCGGTGTCCCCTGGATCGTGTCACCCGCATCAATCATCAGGGTGTAATCGCGCCCCCGCCGTGAACGGACCGTCTCGATCAGGGTGGCCAGCTTGGCCAGGCCGATGTCGTTGTTGGCAGCGTCGTCGTACTCGGCATTGGTGTAGTAGTTCCAGTTGAAGACGCTTCCGTGCAGGTCGCTCGTGCCCATGATCGTCAGCCGGACGGGGGTACCGCGGCGATGGGGGACTACAGGCCGCGACTCCTCGCCGGGGCTCATGCCGGCTGCCGTCGGCGCGCCGGCGGCAGCCGGCACGGGTCGCCATTGCGGGGGACGGTGATCCGAACTGTCACGGTGAATGCTCCTGGGTCGGCCCTGGCCGGGTGTTCGGGGCAGTTCTCAAACCTGCTGGGCCAGACTATGCCGGGCGCAGGCGGGTTTGACCGGCCTGGACCCGCTCATTGATGGTGTTCGGCTACGCCCACCAAAGGCATCACCTGGTGGGCCGCCGGCTATCCCCGCGGCCCGATCCCGGGTTCTGGGGACCTGGCCTTGAGGGTCCCCAAGCCCACGTAGGCTCGAGCAGAGCGCCGGGTCCCTTGACGGGAGCCTGCGGCGCCCCTGATCAGCAAAGATGGAGGTCGAATGAGCGAGGTGGGCGTGAGCGACGACAGCGTTACCGACAACACGGTGACCGACAGGGTGACCGACGACAGCGTGTCCCAACCTCTACCTCACGAGCCGAGCGAGATCACCTTCGCGGAACAGTTCTACCCCGCGCGACCACGGCACCTGCGACCTAAAGCTCGCCTGCGCAGCGCGCAGGTCCCCACGGTCGAACAGCTGGGCGAGCCGATTGGCTCGAACCCGTCCTACGTCCGGTGGCTGCGGCAGGAGTCCATGCTCAACGACGCCAACGTGATCGCACGACAGTTCGTCGGCCGCGGAAGCATGTTCCAGAACCCCTTCGCCAAACCAGACCCCCGAGCAGCCATCGAGACCGCCTCGGTGTGGTTCACCGCTTACCCCATCTCGGTCCTTGGCAGACCCGGCCGCTCATTCCTGGCAACCCTGGGCGACCCGGAACTGTGGAAAGCCTTTCAGACCATCGGGATTCAGGGACTGCACACCGGTCCGGTCAAACGAGCCGGAGGTATCCGCGGCTGGTCGCCAACCCCCAGCGTCGATGGGCATTTCGATCGCATCAGCACTCAGATCGACCCGGCGTTCGGCACCGAGGCCGAGTTCCGCACGATGTGCGAGATCGCCGGCGAGCACGGTGGCATCATCATCGACGACATCGTTCCGGGGCACACCGGCAAGGGCGCCGACTTCCGCCTGGCCGAGATGAAGGTGACGAACTACCCCGGGATCTATCACATGGTCGAGATCGATCCGGCCGACTGGCACCTTCTGCCTGAGGTCCCGGAGGGCCGGGACTCGACCAACATCGACGTCGAGACCGAGGATCAGCTCGGCAAGTACGGCTACATCATCGGCAAGCTCCAGCGGGTGATCTTCCATCAGCCTGGCGTCAAGGACACGAACTGGAGCGCCACCGCCCCGGTCATCGGGCCGGACGGCATCGAGCGCAGATGGGTCTACCTGCACTACTTCAAGCAAGGTCAGCCCTCGATCAACTGGCTGGACCCCACCTTTGCCGGTGTACGCATGGTCATCGGCGACGCACTGCACTCCCTGACCGATCTTGGTTCTGGCGCCCTGCGCCTTGACGCCAACGGCTTCCTCGGTGTCGAGAAGAGCGCCGTCGGGCTGCCGGCCTGGTCAGAGGGACACCCTTTGTCAGAAGCGGCCAACCAGCTGATCGCCAGCATGGTCCGCAAGGTCGGCGGCTTCACCTTCCAGGAGCTGAACCTGACCATGGACGACATCAAGATCACCTCTGAGGCCGGTGCCGACCTGTCCTACGACTTCATCAACCGTCCCGCGTATCACCATGCGCTGGCCATGGCCGACACAGAGTTCCTCCGCCTGACGCTGAACTCGTCGCTGACCCTTGGGGTCAACCCCGTCCAGCTGGTCCACGCCTTGCAGAACCATGACGAGCTGACCTACGAGCTCGTCCACTTCACCACACTTCACAAGGACGACATCTACAGCTACCACGGTGAAGACATCACGGGCGGCGATCTTGCGGTGACCATCCGCGGCGACCTCTGTGATCGCCTCACCGGCCCGGCAGCGCCGTATAACCTCATCTTCTCGACGAACGGGATCGCCTCGACCACCGGAACCGTGATCGCCGCCGCCCTGGGATACACCAGCATCGAGAACCTCACCGATCAGCAGATCCGCAAGATCCGGCAGGCCCACCTGCTCCTGGCGATGTTCAATGCCCTGCAACCGGGGGTGTTCTCGCTGTCCGGCTGGGACCTGCTTGGCATGCTGACCCTCAACCCTGAAAGGATCGCGCCCCTGCTGGCGACCGGGGACACCCGCTGGATCCATCGCTCTGCCTACGACCTCATGGGGTCCCAGCCCGAGTCAGAGCAGCCGCGAGTAGGGATGCCAAAGGCCGTGAGCCTGTATGGGCCGCTGCCCGAACAGCTCAAAGATCAGGCATCCTTCGTCTCACAGCTTGGCCGGATCCTCGCGCTGCGCGAACGTTATGCCATCGCCACGAGCATTCAGGTCGATGTGCCCGGCGTGGCAAACAAGGCGATGCTGGTCATGGTCCACCGCCTTCTGAACCCCGCCGAGCACCAGGTCACCGTGCTGAACTTTGGCCAGGAGCCGATCGTTGGGACGATCAACTCAACCCATCTGGACCCCGGTTCGGTGGTGGTCGATATGTTCACCGACGAGGTCGTTGGTGAGGTGGACGACCTGCACAGCTTCAGCATCGCCCTGGACGGCCATCAAGGCAGGTCCCTGTTCGTCGCCCCGCTGACGCCGGAGAGCCCCTGACCTAACGTGGCCAACTGGGTCGTATGCGCCCTATGCGCCCTATGCGCCCTATGCGTCGGCGTCGACCGACATCGTGTTGGACCGAGATCTTTACGGGTTCTGAACGAGTTTCACAGGAACCTGTGAAGATCGTCCGGCAGTCTGCAGACATGAGCCACCAACCCGATCGACCCAGCCGCAGCGGCCCGATGCGTGGAGCACTGTCCCGGGACGCAGGACTGATGCGGATCCGGGCACTGACCAAGGGCGTCGCAGTGACTGCGGCGGTGGGTTCGGTCGCGCTCGGTGTGGTGCTGGCGCAGCCCGCACAGTCACAAGCCGCATCCTCCCCCGCCGCGGCAGCACCAGGGGCGAGCACCAACAACGCCAACACGGCCCCCGCCCCACCCCCGGACCAGAGCGGCCAGCAGGGCCAGAACAACCAGCAGGCGCCGCTGGCGGCTCCTGCCCAGCCCCCGGCAGACAACTCACAGCAGGCTCCGCCCGCGGCGGTTTCGGGTGGCTCCTGATCGAACTGCGCAGCGGTATCAAGGTGTGCATGGCCACCATGTCTGGGTAGGCAACGACACTCGGCGCACCCACCTCGGGTTGCCCGCGCACGCGGGGGGCCGCCAAGATAAAGTCGCAACGGTGAGTGGCCGCCAGGGGGCTCTCGATGAATAGCCAGGTGTGGTGGTTCGCAACCCGCTCCACCGGCATCGCCGCGCTGGTCCTGCTCACGGCGTCGATGGTGCTGGGAATCCTCACATCCAGCAGGTACGCCCGCCCGAAGCTACCGCGGTTCGTGACGATGGGCCTGCACCGCAACGTGTCCTTGCTCGTCTTGGTGTTCCTCGGGATGCACATCGCCACGACCGTCATCGACTCGTTCGCACCGGTGAGCTGGACCGATGCAGTCCTGCCGTTCGCCGGTGCCTACCGGCCGTTCTGGCTCGGGCTTGGCGCATTGTCGTTCGATCTGCTGATCGCCCTGACCGTGACAAGCCTGCTGCGGGCCCGGCTGGGATACCAGACCTGGCGCTGGATCCACTGGGCTTCGTATGCCTGCTGGCCGGTCGCGGTGCTGCATGCCCTGGGCACCGGAACCGACACGAAGCTGCCACTTTTCGATGCCGTGGCTGCGGTCTGCATTGGATCGGTCGTCCTCGCACTGTGGTATCGACTCGGGGCTGGCTGGCCCGAGCACCGCCGTATCCGGGTGAGCTCGGCGATCCTGTCCGTGGTGCTACCGGTTCTCGCGCTGGGATGGTGGGCCACCGGTCCGCTCCAGCCTGGCTGGGCCCTGAAAGCCGGCACACCTGTCTCCCTGGTACTGCGCAACAAGCCGGCCGCTGCCACGACCGGGAAGCCCACTTCGTCTACGGCGTCCTCCCCGCGGGCGCTGCCCAACCCGCCGTTCACGGCGCCGCTGGCCGGCTCGATCTCCCAGAGTGCACCCAATCAGAGCGGGGAGATCGCGATTCGCGTCCTCGCGACCACTGCCGGAGGCACGAATGGCTTGTTGGACATCGTCCTGGACGGGACCCCCTCCGACGGAGGCGGGGTGAGCTTGTCGGGAAGCCAGGTCAGCTACGGGACACCGTCGCAGCCCAAGCAGTACACCGGTCAGCTCACTGGCCTGAACGGCAGTGTGCTGCAGATCGACACGAAGGACACGAACGGTCGGCCGGTCGCGCTGACCGTCACCCTGAACATCCAGGGCGCCAAGGTCACCGGCCAGGTAGTGGCCAAGGCCGGCAGCACGCAGGGCGGAGGCGCCGGACAGTGACCCCTACCCTGCCGGCCGCCCCCACGCCGGTCGAGCTCGCGCCGGTAGGCCTGCCCCGGCTTCTGATCGGCGGTCCCGATCTGGCGCGAGCGATGCCTCTGGCCGAGCACATCGAGCGACACGGCGGTTTTCTCCTGCGCGGCTTCGGCGGTGATCATGGCCCCACGATGCTGATCGACGCTGTCGAGCGGGCTGGCCTGACCGGACACGGCGGGGCCGGTTTTCCGACGGCTCGCAAGATGCGCGCGGTCGCCGGACGCCGCAGGCCGGTGGTGGTGGTCAACGCCGCCGAAGGTGAACCCGCCTCTCGCAAGGACGCCTACCTCACACACACCCGCCCCCACCTCGTGCTGGACGGCGCCGTCCTGGCCGCCGACGCGGTCGGGGCCCGCGAGGTGATCGTCGCTCTGCACGCCGGGCCTTCCCCGATCCACGCGGCGGTGGCCGAGCGGGAGGCGGCTGGCCTTGACCCGGTCGCCATCACGGTGGTCCAGATGCCGAAGGAGTACGTGGCCAGCGAGGAGACCGCGCTGGTGCGCTTCCTTTCCGGGGCTCCCGCGCTACCCACGTTTACGCCGCCGCGGCCCTTTGAGCGAGGCGTCAACGGCCGGTCCACGCTCGTGCAGAACGCCGAGACACTCGCGCACCTGGCACTGATTGCTCGCCACGGGGACCAGTGGTTCCGCTCCATCGGAACCCCGCAGGCGCCCGGATCCTTGCTCGTGACGGTCGCCGGTGCCGTGCAACAGCCGGGAGTGTACGAGCTGGCATTCGGGATGCCCCTGCGGGCCGCATTCGAAGCCGCCGGCGGACTCACCGAACCGGTGCAGGCCGTCTTGGTCGGCGGGTACTTCGGGGCCTGGCTCCCGGCCGAGACGGCGCTGGCGCTGCGGCTGACCCCCGCCGACCTGGCAGCCGCCGGCGCCGCGATCGGCGCCGGCGTACTCCTAGCGTTGCCCACGTCGGCGTGCGGCCTGGCCGAGAGCCAGCGGGTGGCAACGTGGCTCGCCGGCCAGAGCGCCCGGCAGTGCGGCCCCTGCATGTTGGGTCTGCCGGCGATTGCCGAGGATCTCGGCCTGCTCACCCGAAGCGGCAACACCACCAACGTCAAGAACCGGCTGGAACGCCGTCTGGGCCTGGTGGAGGGACGCGGCGCCTGCCACCACCCGGACGGCACGGCACGCTTCGTGGCCAGCACGCTGGCCACGTTCTCAGCAGACCTCGCCCGCCACCGGCGTGGAAACCCCTGTCCGCCCACCCGATTGCCCTGGCTCCCGCTGCCTCAGGACCTGGCGCACTGATGGCCGAGCGACTGCGGGTCAACCCGATCATGTGCAAAGCCCATGGGCTTTGCGCAGAGCTCGTGCCCGAGCTCATCAGTCTGGACGAGTGGGGGTACCCCCTGCTTGATCCGCGGCCGGTACCTCGCGAGCTGATGACCTACGCCCGCCGGGCAGTGGCAGACTGCCCGACCCTTGCCCTGTTGCTCACGGAGGACTGAAACTATGGCTCTGACACGGATATGGGGAAAAGCCACGATGGGCGAACAGGGTGCTGACGGCGCCGATGGCAATGCCCGCCTGACCGGCGCCATAGGCCTACTCCTGCTGGTGGTGCTGTTCGTCGAGGGAATCACCATCCTGCAGGTTCGCCAGCTGATCACCGTCCACATCTTCGTCGGACTCGTGCTCGTCCCGCTGACCGCACTCAAGCTCGCCAGCACGCTCTACCGGTTCTTCCGCTACTACACCCACAGCCCCAGCTACGTGCGCCACGGACCTCCTGCCCCGCTGCTGCGCTGGAGCGCGCCCCTGCTGGTCATCCTCACCGGGGCGGTCCTGGTGACCGGTGTGGCGCTGCTCGTTGTCGGGCCGCAGCAGCACGGGCTGATCCTGAGCGCCCACAAAGCAAGCTTCATTCTCTGGTTCGCCCTGATGGCGCTGCACGTGCTGGGTCACATCAAGGACGCGGTGGTGCTGTCGCTGCGGGACTGGTGGCCGCGTGCCGACAGCGCAGTGCCTGCCGAGAAGAGGCCCAGCGGAAAGGGACAGCGACGTGGACTGGTGCTGGCCTCGCTGATAGCCGGGGTCGTCCTCGCTGTGGCCCTGCTTCCCCTCGCGTCGCCGTGGACGTCCCGGTCCATCCGCCATGACGGCGCCGCGCAGGTGGGACACCCGAGCGTCGCGGTGAGGCAGTCCTCGTGGCAGTAGGCCCGGGGGACATGGCGATGTCACCGCGGGCCCCGAACCCGCCCACCGGGCAACACGTCCTGGTCATCGAGGACGACCTGGCAATCGGGCGACAGCTGGAGCGCGGCCTGCTCAGGGCCGGATACAGCGTGAGCAGGGCGGCCGACGGAAGCCAGGCGCTCCTGGCCGGGCCCGCCGACGTGATCCTGCTCGATCTCGGGCTCCCGGACATAGACGGGCTGGAGCTGTGCCAACGGCTGCGCGCACGCTCGTCGGCGGCGATCATCGCGGTGACGGCGCGCAGCGAGGAAGCCACGCGGGTGGCCACCCTGGACGCGGGCGCCGATGACTACCTCATCAAGCCGTTCGGTTTCGTCGAGCTGCTGGCACGCGTTCGTGCCGTGCTGCGCCGGATCAACCCCACCGAGACAAGTCAGCTACGCCACGGCGCGCTCACCGTCGATCCGCGCACGCGACGGGTCTTCATGGGAGAGCGCGATGTTGCCTTGACGCCCAAGGAGTTCGACCTGCTGTTCACCCTGGCCGAGGATCCCGGTCGAGTGCTGACCCGACAGGAGATCCTCGAACGAGCCTGGGGCGGACATTGGTACGGGCCGAGTAAGGTGCTCGACGTCCACGTCGCCTCTCTGCGGCGCAAGCTCGGAGACCCTGCCCTGATCGAGACCGTGTACGGCGTCGGCTACCGGCTCGGGTCGACCGATTAACGGTCCATCATGACCCGACGTATCCTCGCTGCCTTCCTGGGTTTGACGCTGGCTCTGCTGATCGGCGTGGTGGTGCCGCTGGGCGTGATGACCGCGACCCATGACCGCGAGGCGTTCGCCGACCGGACCGTCTCAGCCGCCACCGCCCTGGCCAGCGCAGCCGAAGAACAGCTCGCCGACCACGAGCGCGGCAATGCGATAACCGGCACCCTCGGCTATCGACCGGCCCTGATCGGCAACGACGCGATCGCCGTCTACGGCAAGGACGGACACGTTGTCATAGCCGGCCCCGAACAGCTACGGATTACCCCGGCACAGGTCGCTGCGGCTCTGTCGGGCCAAACCGTCCAACAGTGGCAGGAGAGTCCCAGCGACGGCCTGCTCGTCCTGCGACCGGCTTACTCCGGTTCGCGAATCGTGGGAGCGGCAGTGGTGCAACGAGCCGCCCATCCCCTCAACGAACAGGTGGCCAGCCTGTGGCTCGGGCTCGCTCTGACCGCACTGGCCGCAATCCTTTTAGCCACAACCCTCAGCATCGCGCTGGCGAGATGGGTGGGAAGGCCCCTGCGACGACTTGACGCCACCGCCGACCGGCTCGGAGCCGGCGAGCTCACGGTGCGTGCCTCGCCCCTGACGGGTCCCCCCGAGACCCGACATTTAGCAGTCACGTTCAACGACATGGCCGGCCGACTCGAAGCCCTGATCGGCAGCCACCGGACTCTGGTGGCCGACATCAGCCACCAGTTGCGGACACCGCTGGCGGCGTTACGGCTACGACTCGAACTGCTTGTCGACGACGTGGACCCCGCCGCGGCGGCCGAGCTGGACGGCGCACTCGGCGAGATCGCTCGGCTCTCTCGTCTGGTCGACGGGCTCTTGGCCGTGGCCCGGGCCGAGAACACCCAACCCGCCCCGGTCACCGTCGACCTGACCCAGCTCGTCCGGGAGCGGGTGGCCATCTGGTCCCCGCTGGCGCAAGAACGTCACATCCAGCTCCTGACATCAACCGGCCAGGCCAGCGTCGCGGCCACCCCTGGACACCTTGAGCAGGTTCTCGACAATCTCTTGGCCAACGCCCTTGACGTGACCCCCAGGCACGGGCAGATCACCGTCTCGGTTCGCCAGCACCACGACCGCGTCCGGCTGGAGGTCATCGACAGCGGACCCGGCATGACACCAGCCCAACGCGACCAGGCGTTCCGCCGGTTCTGGACCCAGCCAGCCGACAGCCCGTCGCGCGACACCACGTCCAGCAGCGGACTCGGACTGGCCATCGTCCATCGCCTCATCACGGTCGATGGCGGCACGATCCAGCTGAGCAACATCCCCGGCCTTGGGCTCGCCGTGCAGATGGACCTACACGCCGCGCCCGGGTGAGAACGCAATACCGACATGTGGTTGTGGCACTACCGGGCCTGAGGCTCCGACTGACAGACTCGGGCAGCCAGGGGAGATGAGAAACCGGGCTTCCCTCTTGGGTTGGTTGATGATGGCTGGCTCACGGTGGCTGGCAGGAGGCGAGGACGAAATGACGTCGTGGGACGACACCCCCGTGCCGCCGGACACGTCGCCGTCCCAGAAGACCGTAAGGCCGCGCAGAGCCGTGGCAGCGGGCACCGACGTGCATCACGGCCTGCTGGTTGCGGCGGCATACGCGTGGCGGGTGATCGTGGTCGCGGTCGCGGTCTACCTGCTCTTTGTGGTGCTGGCCAAGCTGACGCTGATAGCCGTGGCAGTATTCGTCGCCCTGGTCATCACCGCCTTGCTGCGCCCGCTGGTCGACCTCCTCGCACGCGCATTGCCCCGCACTCTGGGCGTTGCCATGGCGCTGCTGCTGACACTGGTGGCGATCGGCGGGATCTTCACCTTTGTCGCCGACTCAGTTGCGGGGCAGACCACGAAGCTGTCGAACCAGTTCGTCAGCGGTCTGAACGAAATCGAGCGGTCACTGGCTGGGGCGCCCTTTCACTTGCGAGCCGTCGACCTGACCCAGGCCGGTCAACAGATCCGTGGCTGGGTGACCCGCAACGGTGGTTCTTTGGCGGGGCAGGCGCTGGGCGGGGCAAGCGTCGCGGCCGAGGTCCTCACAGGGCTAGCACTGGCCGTCTTCTGCTCTGTCTTCTTTCTCAACTCCGGCCCCCGGATCTGGGACTGGCTGCTCGCCCAGATCGGGGGGAACCAGCGCTGGGACGGCGCAGCGCGCGCCGGGTGGGCCACCTTCGCCGGCTACACCCGCGGCATCGTCATCATTGCCGCCACCAACGCCGCACTGGTATGCGTAGCCCTGTTGATCCTGCGGGTGCCGCTGGCCTTGCCCCTGGCCATGCTGACCTTCTTCGCCACCTTCATCCCTCTGATCGGGGCCCCTATCGCCCTGTTCGTTGCCACTCTCGTAGCCCTGGCTGCGCGCGGGCCCCTCGTCGCCCTGCTGGTGCTGGCCCTCATTGTGATCATCGGCCAGATCGAAGGTCATCTGCTCCAACCGTTGGTCATGAGCCGCGCAGTCAACATCCATCCGCTGGCCGTGGCCCTCAGCGTCGCCTGCGGGACGGTTCTCTACGGGGTCATCGGTGCCGTCGTAGCCGTACCGCTGGTGGCGGTCACCTGGACGGTCTGGAGCACGCTGCGAACCCGCCCCCCATTGGGGGACAACAACGCGGCCCGTCGCGCTGTGGAAGAATCTGGGGCCGACCCCGCCGCTGCCATCTGACGCGGCCTACAGGCTTGATCCGGACGAAAGGACCACAGTGACATTCAAGGGATGGTCCGACGCGATCCTCGACTTCTTCGAGGGTCTGGAGGCCGACAACTCCAAGACCTACTGGCAGGCGAACAAGAAGGTCTACGACGAGCAGGTCCGCGCCCCGATGCAGGAGCTCTTGACCGAGCTCACCGCGGAGTTTGGTGAGCCGAAGATCTTCCGTCCCAACCGAGACATCCGATTCAGCGCCGACAAGTCCCCGTACAAGACCCAAATCGGTGCCACGTTGTCAGGCCATGGTTACGTGCAGCTGTCGGCGGCTGGACTCGCGGTGGCCAGTGGCACCTACTCCTTTGCGTCCGATCAGCTCGCCCGCTACCGGCGCGCCGTGGCCCTGGATCTGCCGGGCGAGGCGCTGGCGAAGGTGGTGGACCACGCCCGCGGCGCGGGACTGACCATCACCGCCGCCAGCACCCTGTCAACAGCGCCACGGGGCTATCCGAAGGATCACCCCCGGATTGAGCTGCTGCGAATGAAGGGCCTGGTCACCTGGAAGCAGTGGCCAGTCGAGCCATGGCTGGCCACGGCCAAGGCCAAGGACAGGGTCGTGTCGGTCCTTCGCGACTCCGCGGACCTGGCCCACTGGCTCGACGTCCACGTCGGCGCCTCCGTAGCCGAACTCGCTTCTCGAAACGGCTCATGACCATGTCTGTGACCACCAGCTCAGCGAGCGGTGTCGTGGCCACCCCTGCCCGTGCTTGGCGGGCGCTGGGTGTGCTGCTCATCGGCATGTTCATGTCTCTGCTTGACGCCACGATCGTCAACGTCGCGCTACCGACGATCCGCACGAGTTTGAACGCGTCAGAGGCGACCCTGTCGTGGATCATCTCCGGTTACGCGCTCGCATTCGGGCTGGCCCTGATCCCGGCAGGACGGGTCGGCGACCGCTACGGTCACAAGTGGGTCTTCATCACCGGGCTGAGCCTGTTCACGGTGGCCAGCCTCGCCTGTGGGTTGGCCCAGAGCGACAACCAGCTCATCGTTGCGAGGGTCATCCAGGGGCTGGCCGGAGGCATCTACCTTCCCGCGGTGACTGCCTACATCCAGCTGCTTTTCAGTGGCCGCACTCGCGGGAAAGCCTTCGCCATCATGGGTGCCGTCATCGGCGTCTCCTCAGCCCTTGGCCCCCTGATCGGCGGGCTGCTCATTGAGGCCTTCGGCAACACCAACGGCTGGCGCCTGGTGTTCGTCGTCAACCTGCCCTTCGGCATCGC
>JGI24140J50213_10000888_pt1 | contig 13666 bp, 18 predicted proteins | sample BarGraIncu00222A_FD_50213 | JGI IMG/M metagenome (IMG submission 50213)
TGTTTGTCGGCCTAGTCATGTAAAAATTTCTGCCCCAGTCCAGTGCGGATCAAAAATAGAGAATCGTCTTCTACCCGCTGTGAGTACGAGCGAATTCTTGCTCCGCCTCGACGGGCAAATCACCGGTTTGCTTGTCCAGTCCCCTTTGCAAAAATATTCTGGTTCACTTTTGACCCAAATCACCTCTTCATCTTCGCCATCCCGGCCCAATACAGAGGGGCGTTTCGCGATCGTCACGAACGTAGGGCATGGGATGCGATGGACGCGGTGGCACCAAAGACGAATGGCGCTTACTGCGGACGGCGAAGTCGTGTGGTCCTGACGCCTCGACGCCGGCGTCAAGTTGGTGAAAGAAATTTCACCGACGACGGTGACAAACAAGCCCGATCACCGGGGAGAGCGCGAAATAGGCTGTTAAAACCATTGCGTGCGGGAATGCCGGGTGATCCCGGTGCGACCGTGGTGACTAACGCGTGTGCTTTCTATCACTGCGCACGCGGCTGCGGGTGCAACGGGTACCCGGCATTCCCCACGCCCTTTGTTGGGCGGATCGTTCATGCACAACCCGGGCGCAACGCGTCGCGGGATTGCGAAGGTGTATGTGAATTACAGCGACGTCATCGCGAGGAGCGAAAGCGACGAAGCGATCCAGATCGCTTCCGCGTTGCGGCGTATGGATTGCTTCGCTTACGCTCGCAATGACGGCTTTGCTTTTGTCGTCCCTGCGTCGACGAGACAACCTTGAAAATATTGTCGGGATCGGCCACGCCAAACCGTCCTCAGGCTATCCGTCGCTCCGGCACAAAAGAGGAAGCCCATGCTCTACGCCATTCTGGCCTATCACGTCGAAGAAGAAGTCGCCGCTTTTACGCCGCAACAGGATGCGGCGCTAATGAACGATCTGAATGAGGTCCACGAGCGCCTGCAGCAGGAGAGGCGCATGGGACCGGCGGCGCGGCTGGGCGCCACCAGGGGCGCCTGCGTGTTGCGCGGTCCGGGCAAGGGCGTAGTGATCGATGGTCCCTTCACCGAATCCAAGGAGCAGTTGCTGGGCTTCTACGTCATCGATTGTGCCGATCGCGACGCCGCCATCGCCGCCGCGCGCGACCTGCGCCGCGTCAATCCTTCCGCGATGTATGAAATTCGCCCGGTGTTGCTCTATCGCCCCGGCGTGCCGTTCCCGTTGACCGAGGCCGGCGTCGACGTAAATTGAACGCTCGCCTAAAAACAAAGGTTCGTGACAAGATTCCCGCGCTTATCCTTGATCGCATAGGGGCATTCCATCCGCTTCAGCGCTTTTTTGGCGTCTTCATCGCCGAGGGCCGCGGCGCGCTCATAATAGGCCTTGGCGGCGGCGCCATCCTTTGGCCCGCCGCGCCCCTCTTGCGTGAACGCGCCCATTCGCTCCAGCGCGCCGGGATGATTTTGCGCCGCTGCCTTTTCGAACAAACTCCGCGCCCCGATATCGTCCCTGGCGCCGCCGGTGCCATCGGCCAGCATCAACCCCAGCTGATACTGCGCTTCGGGGTTGGTCGCAGCGGCTTTCGCCAAAAGCTCGCGGGATCGCGCCGGATCCGAACCCGCGGCACCGGCGCCGGAGAGTGCGGCAAGATTGGTGACGCCGCGCGGGTTGCCGGCTTGCGCCGCGCGTTCGAACAGCTTGCGCGCCTGGCCTTCGTCCCTTGCGACACCCGCGCCGGTTCCGTAGAGCACGCCGAGCTCCACCATCGCCGAGGTCGAGCCCTTGTCGGCCGCTCTGCGCCAGGCACCGATCGCTTCCGGCGTTTGGCGATTGGCGGCATAGGCGCGGCCGAGCTGGTACAGCGCGCGCCGCGACGAGGCGGAAGCAGTTCTGCAATATTTGATCGCGGTTGCGATATCGGACGGCGCCACATCGGACGTGCCCTTGACGTCGGCCGGCTTGTCCGGATCGGCGGGATCGGCGGCCAGCCGGTCGCACAATACGAGATCGGCCGATTGCGCATTGACGAGAGATGGAGCGGCCAGCGACGTCGCCACAGCGATCGCCATCGCAGGGGCAATGCGGCCGATCGCAGCGAACGAGAGCGCGCGAAGATGTTTGGTCAGGACGCTCATTTTGAAGAAGAGAAGCTAGCGTCGAAGTGCGGGCGGATTCAAGGCTCAGCTCCGCAACCGCGCAGTATCGGAACCGCGTGCGCGACCCATCCGCGGCAAAAAAAGACCAGCCGGAGCAGGGCCGAAGCCGTGCACTGGGCTGGTCAGGATCGGAGGAGAGGCTCAAACAGGTCCGCGCGGATGCGGAAAGTCACGGCCCGGACGCCCCTGGATCCAGGCCGTGGGTGGNACGCGTCAGGCCGCNGCCGCCTTGGCCGAGGTCGGAACCGATGCGACGGTCTTCAGGATCTGCGACGCGATCTGGTACGGGTCGCCTTGCGAGTTCGGCCGGCGATCCTCGAGATAGCCCTTGTAGCCGTTGTTGACGAAGCTGTGCGGCACGCGGATCGACGCGCCGCGATCGGCGATGCCATAGCTGAACTCGTTGATCGACGCAGTCTCATGCTTGCCGGTCAGCCGCAGATGATTGTCCGGGCCGTAGACCGCGATGTGATCGGCGCGCGCCGCCTCGAACGCAGCCATCAGCTTTTCGAAATAGTCTTTGCCGCCGGTCTCGCGCATATAGGCGGTGGAGAAGTTGGCGTGCATGCCGGAGCCGTTCCAGTCGGTGTCGCCGAGCGGCTTGCAGTGATACTCGATGTCGATGCCGTAGCTTTCGGTCAGGCGCTGCATCAGATAGCGGGCCATCCACATTTCGTCGGCGGCCTTCTTGGACCCCTTGCCGAAGATCTGGAATTCCCACTGGCCCTTCGCCACTTCGGCGTTGATGCCCTCGTGGTTGATGCCGGCGGCCAGACAAAGATCGAGATGCTTCTCGACGATCTCGCGGGCGACTGGGCCGACATTGGAGTAGCCGACGCCGGTGTAATACGGGCCCTGCGGCGCCGGATAGCCGGAGGCGGGAAAGCCGAGCGGACGGCCGTCCTTGTAGAAGAAATATTCCTGCTCAAAGCCGAACCAGGCGCCGGCGTCGTCGAGAATGGTGGCGCGCTTGTTGGAGGGATGCGGGGTCTTGCCGTCGGGCATCATCACTTCGCACATCACCAGAGCGCCGTTGGTGCGCGCGGCATCCGGAAACACGGCGACCGGCTTGAGCACGCAGTCCGAACTTTTCCCCTCGGCCTGCATGGTCGAGCTTCCGTCGAAGCCCCACAGCGGAAGCTGCTCCAGCGTCGGGAATGAATCGAAGGCCTTGATCTGCGTCTTGCCGCGAAGGTTAGGGATCGGCGTGTATCCGTCGAGCCAGATATACTCGAGCTTATACTTTGTCATTGAGCTCTCTCATGGGTTGATGATGCGAAATGGGAAACCAAAAGCCTTTTTGGTCACCACAGTTGGACCCGGCCACCATCGGCCGTTCGTTACCTAGCAATTAAAGTGCCAAATCGCTGCGCTGCGGGAGGCTGGCCGGGAGGGGGAAATCGGTCCGGTGTCCGGCGCGGGTGTTGTTTTTGAGGTGCGGCAAAGGCGCGCGGGCCGCGGCCTCCGCCCAGCGCTGGAGGGGCCCGGTTACGCCTGATTACACGGCAGTCAGCGGCCTGTTTTGGGGTTTCGATTAAAGCCGCGCCAATGGCCGGCAATTTTCTTTAAGAAATGGCTGTCGTCTCGCAACCTTGGCGACGGCTCAAGTGTTAGCCAGTCCGCGATTGCTTCCCAGGGTGCAAAAGCAGAAATGCCCACAAATTATACAGCAAATGATTTTGTTTTCATCAGGTTGCACCCGCGGTGTGCACGGACGATATCCATTTCAGTAACCACTCGAGAACGAGTCGGGCGCAGCATCAGTCCAATGCGCCGCGGCGCCAAGGAGATACCAAGATGAATACCAGTTTTAACCACGGGTCCGCGAAGATCTACCAATTCCCCGTCGGAGGCCGCGCGGCCCTTGGCGTGCGCCGCCCCGACGAGACCAAGGCATCGATCGATCTTGCTTCGCGCGTCAGCGAAACGGTGTTCGGCGGTGCCTGGTATCATGAGGCGGCCATCCAGGAGTCCAAGCCGGTGCGTGAGTCCTGATGCCAACCGCACACGCGTTGCCAATGCGGACTTTGGTGCGACGTCAAAAGCGAAAAAAGGGTCGAAACAAGACGTTTCGGTCCCTTTTTATTTCTGCCCTACCGCGAAGCGCGATCCAATCCACCGGTCCGTTATTTAACTGCCGCACAACGTGGCTTATGCTGACCCCATGCAAGAATCTCCAGCCCGTCATTTCAATCTCGCCGGTGCCAGCAATTTCCGCGATCTGGGCGGCTATCGCGGCAGGGATGGCCGGGCTGTCCGCTGGCGGCAGATCTTCCGTTCCAACCATCTCGGCCATCTGACCGAGGCCGATGTCGACGTGCTGCGCGGCCTCCGCCTGAAGAGCGCGTTCGATCTTCGCGGCACCGAGGAGCGCGCAACCGCCATCTGCGTTCTTGAGGAAATTACGGTTCATTCGCTGCCGGTCGAGCCGACCGTGGTTGCCGATCTGCGGGCGCTGCTTGACGCCGGCTCGCCGCTGTCATCGACCGAAGCCGCCGATGCCATGCGCAATTCCTACCGTAGCTATGTGCGGCAAAACACGCCGAGGTTCAGCGCGCTGTTTACTCACCTGCTTGAGGATCATGCGCCGCTGGTGATTCATTGCACCGCCGGCAAGGATCGCACGGGTTTTGCCTGCGCGCTGATCCTGCACGCGCTCGGCGTGCCGGACGATCAGATCTCGCAGGATTATCTGCTGACCAACCGCTTCTATCGACGCGACCCCTCCTCCGTCAGCGATTTGCCCGAGGCAGTCACGCAGGTGCTCACATCGGTGGAATCATCCTTCCTGGCGGCCTCATTTGACGTCATCAGCGCCGATTATGGCGATCTCGAAAGCTATTTCCGGGAAGGACTCGGCGTTGGTCCGCGCGAGCGCGCCGCGCTGGANGCCAGTTATCTGGCGCCCTGATGCCCGACCTCACGGAGAGCGGAAACAGGACAAACCGCCTCAGGCCGCTGCCTCCATTTCAGCGTCAAGGTCCGCGATAACATCCTCGAAAGCCGAGATGGCCTGCTGAACCGCTGCGATCTGCATCAGCTCCCAGCCGCCGATCGGGCCGTTGCGGTTTTGCAGCGCGACAATCAAATCCCGCCGCTGCTCCTTAAGCTGAACCAGCGGTAAACCGTGATCAGGTAGATATCTCATGTTGCTTTCCAGCCCTTAAGTTGAACGACGTCAACGTATAACCGGGATGGCTCTGCATTCCGCTTACAAAACTCCGGCAAATTTTAGCGACCTCTGCGCCACGGCGGTTAGGAGGCCCTTTGCCCCGCCACGGCATTGCAATTCATTTTCGCCCGGCGGTACTGTGAAATCCCCTCATTTGCCTTGCCGGAGACGCCATCATGAACGGAAAAGTCGTTGTCGTGACCGGCGCCTCGGGCGCGCTCGGCAAGGTGGTCGCGGAAGTGGCGCTGGCGCGCGGCGCTCGGGTGGCTCGCATCGATCACGCGCCGTCGCAGACGCCAGCCGCGTCCAATCGAATCGAATTCGGCGGCGTCGATCTCTCGGATCCGGCCGAGGCCAAAAAGGCCATCGACGCTGCCGCGGCGCATTTCGGCGGGCTCGATGCGCTGATCAATATCGCCGGCGGCTTTGCATTCGAGGCGGTCGCCGAAGGTGATCCGAAGACCTGGCAACGGATGTATGCGCTCAACGTACTTACCGCGCTGAATGCCTCGCAATCGGCGATTCCGCATCTGGAGGCTTCCAACGCCGGACGGATCGTCAATATCGGCGCGATGGGCGCGTTGCAGGCGGGTACCGGCATGGGCGCCTATGCAGCATCCAAAGCGGGAGTGCATCGGCTCACCGAGGCGCTCGCAGCCGAATGGAAGGGCCGGATCACCGTCAATGCCGTGCTGCCCTCGACCATCGACACCCCAGCCAACCGCGCCAGCATGCCCAAGGCCGATTTCAAAAAATGGGTGACGGCTGAAGAACTGGCCGAGGTAATCCTGTTTCTCGCCAGCGATGCCGCCAGCGCCATCACCGGCGCGCTGCTGCCGGTGAGCGGGCGGGTATAGCGCCTCGCCCGCATTCAGTCCGGAACCAGCAAACGGAGCCTCGATTTGAACCGGATGCTCTGCTTGCCGGCGAGCGCCATACCGTGAGTTTCGGCGGAGACATCGTCATAGGTTCCGGAAAATCCGATGGTCACGACCTTGCGTTCCCATACTGGCCGGGCCCCGAATGTCGGCGAATGTTCCTGGTTGGTCACTTCGCCCTTCCATTTGCCGTTTTCGCAGGTGTAGGTCCCGAACGCATAAAAAAACGAGTCGCCACCGCGCAACGTGCCGTCACGCACGACCATGACGCCCTGATTGCCACCCTCGACGCTATCGAGCATCTCGATGACGATGTGGTAGAGTCCATTCCTGATCATAATACGTGTCGTGCCCGTCTCGTCCCGTACCTACGATAGCCGTTCCGGCGCGGTTTGATCAAATTCCCTGCGGCAATTCGGGTTAGACTTGGACACTGAGTCGCAGGCGCGACACCGGAGCCACCGTGGAAACCGCCCTTTATCTGCCCGTCAAGCGCTTCCTCGAAAACCTCGGCTTCACGGTCAAGGGCGAAGTCGGCGGCTGTGACCTCGTGGCGCTCAGCGGCGATGAGCCACCGATCGTGGTGATCGGTGAGCTCAAGCTTTCCTTTAATCTTGAAGTGTTGCTGCAGGCGGTCGACCGCGCCGGCGCCTGCGATGAGGTCTGGCTCGCCGCCAGGATGTCCATGCGCGGCAAGGGTCGGGAGAGCGACGCGCGCTATCGGAATCTGTGCCGCCGGCTCGGCTTTGGCATGCTCGCGGTCACCAACACCGGCAATGTGGAGGTGATCGTCGAACCGCCGACGACAAGCCCGCGCCGCAATCCGAAGAAGCGCGCCCGCCTGATTGCGGAGCATCGGCGCCGCAAGGGCGACCCGGCGATGGGCGGAAGCACCCGCGCCCCGATCATGACCGCCTATCGCCAGCAAGCGCTGGCCTGCGCATCGGCGCTGTCGCGGGGGCCGCGCCGTGTGCGGGAACTGCGGCCCGAGATACCCGACGCCCAGAAAATCCTGCTGCACAACGTTTATGGCTGGTTCGATCGCGCCGAGCGCGGGGTTTATGTCCTGACCGATGCCGGGCATGCCGCGCTGAAACGGTGGCCGCAAACACCGGTGGATTTTGTCGGTGCCGGCGATTCAATTCCGTGACGACGAAAGCGATGTGGAAAAACGCAGGGGGAAAACGTGATCGTAGTGACCGGTAGCGTGACGGCGCGACAAGAAACCTTCAACGAGGTTCGCCAGTTGAGCCTGGAGCATGTGCGTCGCTCGCGCAACGAGCCTGGGTGCATCTCGCACGCCGTGCATGTCGATTGCGAGGATCCAATGCGGCTGGTGTTCATTGAGCAGTGGGCCGATCGGGCCGCGTTACTGGCGCATTTTGCTGTGCCGGCCTCGCGCGACTTCGTTCGCGCGCTGCAGCCGCTGGCGGCGGCCGCCACAACCATTCAGCTNTACGACGCCACTCAACTCGAAAAACTCTGATTCAAGAATGCATGGCTGGATTGCCATACCATTTTCATATTGCAATGCAACATGTAGCGCCCTAGGTATCCAAAAGATCAAACGAGAGACACCATGAGCGAAGATTGGAATACCAAGTATGGGACCCGGCGCGTTCGGCGCGATCCACCGACGCTGGATGAGGCGATCTTCGCGGCGATCGGGATTACCGACGATCAGGCGGCGCAGGCCGAGATCGCCGCTTCGCTGATGGGACTGCCGATCGAATCCGTCACCGCTGAAGTCAGGAAAGCCGGGCGCCTCTCTGCTCGCTCTTCGACGCGGGTAATCGCCGGCGAACAAGGCGCGCAGCGCTCGGTTGTGGTCGAGCGCCGCGTGATCAGGAAGTTCGGCAACGACAAGCGCACCGGGACCTGATGCGCGCCTAGACTAAGGCGTCGCCGGCTTAGCCATTCGCACGATCAGAGATCAACGAATGGCTGAGTGCGGACGCCTCTGGTCAGGCTGTTCGTCCCCAACCGTACATTTGAAACAGCAGTTTCCAATACGCACGGTTGAAATTGGCCATTGCGCGCCAGGCGTCGACCGGCGTTACGATGGCAAGTCTTGCGGGTTCGAGCTGCCGCTTCAAATCGATGCTTCCGGTGGATTCGCCGTGAAGGAATGTCAGATGCGCACCGAACTTGTTGGCAAGCGCCCGCATCGCATGGTTCTGCGCCCCGGTGGTGATGCGCAGGCTTCGGTAGCCCTTCAATCGCGCTTCAGCGATTAGCTTTCTGAACAAGATGCTGCCGACGCCCCGCCGTCGCACGCTTGCTTCGACGCTGAAGGCGATCTCCGGCAACGAATCCTCGGATTGCCCGGGCGGATGTAGTTCCGCCGCGCCGCGCACCACACCGTCTTCGATATAGGCGATGATGACCGTGCCATCGCCAGCGCATTTCGCGGCATAGCGTTCGATGAAGCTGTCATCCATAAAGCCGTGGAAGCGATCATACCGGCTGGTCGGATCGAGCCGCAACAGGTGGTCGCGTAGCAGCGGCAGTTCTTCCTGCTGACGCAGGGTTCGAACGCTGCCCCTGGCAGACATCGGACGGCTGATATCGTCGTGGCGCATCTCATAACTCCTCTTGGATAACCCTCAAGGAGGCGTCGAATCCCTAGACCACGGATATTGTGCATCGCACCATGAAATTCAAGGCCAATTTCCGCCTCAAATAGCGGCACAGCGCTTGCCACAGCTCGCCATGGTTAAGATTTCCTTGACGATTGCATTGGTCGGCTCGCTATTTGCATCCACAGGATTTCAGCTAGGCTTGGTAGCCCGCTATCGTCAGGATTCCTGGAGGTCCATCGTGGCTGTGGTGCTCGACACGAGTTCTTCGGTTCCGGTTCGGCGGCTTGCAGTCTGGCAGGACATCGTCTGCGATACTTTTGTCGGGCTCGATTGCCGGTCGGACATGCGCGACGGGTTTTGGGGCTCCGTTTCGCAATCGATGATCGGACCTGTGACGTGCACGCAAGTCGATTCCTGCGCCCAGCGGGTGCTGCGCACACCGTCGCGGATCGCGCGCGCCAACGAAGATTTCGTGCTGGTGACCCTGGGAACCAGCGGTGTGAACGGCGTGTTTCAAGACGGCCGCGAAGCTGTCGTGTCCGCGGGGCAGTTCGTTATCTACGATACTACCCGCCCCTACGAGTTGCACTTCAACGACGGCTTTTCGCAGACAATTTTCCAACTGCCCCGGAAGCTGCTGCAACAGCGCATCGGCTCGTTCGACACGTTGACCGCGACCACGTTCTCCAGCGACCTTCCGCTAGAACGACTGGCCTATGAGTTCCTGCTCAGCATGAGCAAGACGATCGATCACGTCGATCCCGCCACCGCGATCCGCCTGCTCGACCAGGCGCTGGATCTCGTCGCAATGGCCTTCGCCGACAGGCTGCACGGGCGTTCGCCGGATCAATCGTTTCACAGATCCGCGCTGCTATATCGGCTCAAAAATTTTATCCTTACACATCTGCGCGACCCCGAACTGTCGATGCCGCGTGCGGCGGCGGCTGTTGGAATTTCACCACGCTATGCCAGCGACTTGATGGCCGCTGAGCAGATCTCGTTCCGCAGTTATGTCCAGATGCAGCGTCTGGAACGATGCAAGCGCGATCTGTCGGACCCCGCGCAAATGGCTCGGCGCGTCGGCGACATTGCATTCGCATGGGGCTTCAACGACCTTGCCCACTTCAGCAGGATCTTCAAGCAGAGGTTCGGCGCCTCGCCGCGCGAATGGCGCGAGCATCCGACGCAGTAATCCGTTTCCCGATCCGGCTCCTCCTGTCATGCACGTCGCCACCTTGCGCTGGCAACGCGGCTGAACGCGGTCGCATTGGGCTGCCAACTCGCCAGTTAAGACAAGTTTTCATTCCGCCACGGACAAGCGGCGCGGCCCGCTGTGGCCGTAACCTCCGGACAGACGATGGTTGGTCTCCCAATGCGAAAGGATGACATCGATGGGTCTCGTTCATCAGAAATACCGGGTTGCGGTGGTTCAGGCGGCGCCGGTTTTTCTCGATCTTGATGCGACGGTGGACAAGACCATCGCCTTGATCGATCAGGCTGCCGCACAGGGCGCGAAGCTGATCGCGTTTCCCGAGACTTTCATCCCCGGATATCCGTGGCAGATCTGGCTTGGAGCTCCCGCATGGGCGATCGGCCGCGGCTTCGTGCAGCGCTATTTCGATAACTCGTTGTCTTATGACAGCCCGCAGGCCGAAAAAATTCGCAAGGCCGTGAAACGCGCCAAGCTCACCGCGGTCATCGGCGTATCCGAACGCGACGGCGGCAGCCTGTATATAGGGCAATGGCTGATCGGTCCCGATGGCGAGACCATCGCGAAGCGCCGTAAACTGAGGCCGACCCATGCCGAACGCACCGTGTTCGGCGAGGGTGACGGCAGCGACCTAGCCGTCCATGATCGCGCCGACGTCGGCCGGCTCGGTGCATTGTGCTGTTGGGAGCATCTGCAACCGCTGTCGAAATACGCGATGTACGCCCAGAATGAGCAAGTTCACGTCGGCGCCTGGCCGAGCTTCTCGCTGTACGACCCGTTCGCGCATGCGCTTGGCTGGGAGGTCAATAACGCCGCGAGCAAGGTTTACGCTGTCGAGGGCTCGTGTTTCGTCCTCGGTCCCTGCGCATTGGTCTCCCAGGCCATGATCGACGAGCTTTGCGACTCCCCCGAGAAACATGCGTTCCTGCACGTCGGCGGCGGCCATGCGGTGATCTATGGGCCGGACGGCAGTTCGCTGGCCGAGAAGCTGCCACCGGATCAGGAAGGCATTCTGTATGCCGACATCGATCTCGGCATGATCGGCGTGGCGAAGAACGCCGCCGATCCCGCGGGGCACTATTCCAGGCCCGATGTCACGCGGCTGCTGCTCAACACCTCCCGCGCCAACCGCGTCGAGCATTTCACCCTTCCGGTGGATGCCAACGTCATGAGCGAAATCAAGCTTCAGGCCTGACCATTCAATTTCAAGAGGAGCCCGTCATGGAATCCGCAATCCCGGATCATCTGCGAAGCGCCCGCACCCGTCACCGGCGCGTCCCCGACGATTATGCACCGCCCTACCCGTCGTTCGTGGCGCGGCACAAGCCGAGCGTCGAGCAAGTGGTGATGGCCTATTTCGGCGTCCAAACCCGTGACGCGCCCTCAAAAGCCGCGTTGCAGGCGCTCGCGTGGATCGCGTCTTGTTTCGCATCGAATGGCGGCCCAACGCATTGGGACCGGGCACGGTATGTCGACGAAGCCGGTTTCACCAACATTGTGACGGTTGCCTATTGGGACGATCGCACAAAGTTCGACGGCTGGTTTCCGGCAGTGCGCGACGGCTGGACCGGCGACCAGCGAGCCATCGACGGATGCGGCACCTTCATCGAGGTGCTTCATCCCTCGGTGGAGGGCTATGAAACCCTGTTCTCTTCCCTGGGGCGATCCGAAGGCGTCGCGGTCCTTGCCGACAGCATGAGCGGCGAGATTCAGGAACATGCCTATTGGGGCGGCATGCGCGATCGCATCCCGCTGTCCCAGACCAGCGAGATGGCGCCGGCCGGTGCGGCGCGCGCCATTCGTGATGGCTCGCGCGTTCGGGTTATCCCGCACGACAATGTGTGCCTGATCCGGTCGGGCCAGGATTGGGGCGACACCGAAACAACCGAACGCAAAATGTACCTCGAGGACGTGGAGCCGGTGTTGCGGGAAGGCATGGACTTCCTGCGCGACAGCGGTCGCTCGATCGGTTGTTACGCCAACCGCTATATGACCGTCGTGGCGCCCGACGGAACGCCGACGGAAAAATCCTATGGCATGAGCTGGTGGAAAAGCCTGGCGGCGCTGGAACGATGGGCCGAATCGCATCCGACCCATGTCGGGATTTTCGGCGCCGCCATGAAATATCTGTCAACCCTGGGCCCGGCCGCGAAGCTGCGGCTCTATCACGAGGTTACGGTCGCCCGGGCCGACGAACAGTTTTTCGAATATCTGGACTGTCACCCGCAAACCGGAATGTTGAACGCCGTTACCGCAACATAGGGTGCTGTCGCGCGTCCTCCGCTCTCCTACAGCACCATCTGGGTCTGGGTCACCACCGCGACCAATTTGCCGTCCTCGGTCTCCAGCCGCGTTTGCCAGACCTGGGTGCGCCGGCCACGATGCACCGGCGTCGCGGTCGCGATCACGGTGCTGCCCTCTTTCGCGCTGCCGATGAAATTGGTCTTGCTTTCGATCGTGGTCGTGCCCTTCGCATCGTCGGGCAGATTGATCACGGTCGCCGCAGCACCAACCGAATCCGCNAACGCCATGATGGCGCCACCGTGAATCGTATGCCCGAGCGTGCAGAGGTCNGGCCGTACCAGCATCCGTGCCACCACACGATCCTTTCCGGCTTCGGTGAATGCCACCCCCTTCAACTCGGCAAACGGCATTTTCATTGAATTGATTCTCTCGAGCGGCGTCATGGTCGGCATTTCTCCCCGGCTTTATCGGTCTCGTCATTCCGGGTTCGCGTCTTCGATGCGCCCCGGAACGACGGTTATATCTCCGTCAAATGTTCTTGAAGCGATTACCTGCGACGTCAAGCCCGGCAATGCTTTTGAAGGCGGCGTGACAGGCGAGGCATTTTTCTGCATATCGTCGGTGATGCGCCAGTTCCCTCCCCGCCGGATCGTCTGTCTCACCGAGGAGACCGTGGAGACGCTGTATCTGCTCGGCGAGCAGGATCGCATCGTCGGTGTCTCCGGTTATGCGGTGCGGCCGCCGCAGGTCAGAGGCGAGAAGCCGCGGGTCTCGGCGTTCATCTCGGCGGATATCCCGAAGATCCTCGCGCTCGAGCCTGATCTTGTGCTCGCCTTCTCCGACCTGCAGGCTGAAATCGTCGGCGATCTGGTCCGCGCCGGCGTTGCCATCCATGTCTTCAACCAGCGCGACGTCGCGGGCATCCTGGCGATGATCCGCACCCTGGGCGCGCTGGTCGGCGCGGCGGAGCGTGCCGATCAACTTGCAACCACGTATGAAAAGCGGCTTGCCCAAGTAGCATCGATCGCCCGATGCTCGCCAAAACCAAAGGTCTATTTCGAGGAGTGGGACGATCCCCTGATCAGCGGAATCGGTTGGGTCTCCGAACTGATCGAGATCGCCGGCGGCGAAGACATCCTGCCGAAGTTGCGGTTTCAGCAGGCCGCCAAGGATCGGATCATTTTGCCCGATGTCGTGCGCGCCGCCGCCCCCGATGTCATTCTGGCATCGTGGTGCGGCAAGAAAGTCGTGGCGGACCGGATCAAAAAACGGCCGGGCTGGAACGAGATTCCGGCGGTCCGCGACGACCGCATTGTCGAGATCAAATCGGCGCTGATCCTGCAGCCCGGTCCGGCCGCGCTCACCGACGGGCTGGATGCGATTGTCGCGGCGTTGTGGCCGGTTGATTGAGTGTTCCTTTTTGCCGCCTTTGCCAAGCCCTTGCGCCGTCAAGCCTTTCCCC
>JGI24140J50213_10000889_pt1 | contig 13646 bp, 16 predicted proteins | sample BarGraIncu00222A_FD_50213 | JGI IMG/M metagenome (IMG submission 50213)
GATATCGAGCGCCACCAGCCCGACACTGTCGCCGTGACGAGAGTCGCGCTCGATCTCGCCACCGAGGGTGTCGTAGAACAGCCGGTGGTTGAGAAGCCCCGTGAGCGGGTCGGAATCGGCGCGCGCGAGCAGGGCCTCACTGTCCGCCACCGCCAGCAGAGTGCGCACGGCGAGAAGCGCGGACACGACACCGACGATGACAAGCCGGAAGACCCGTTCCGTGGGGCTGTCTGTTGCGAAAGCTGCGAATCCGAAGGCGGGGATGGCAAGCAGCTCGATGGAGGGCAGGACGACGGAGGCGACCCAGCCGTAGGACGGCTCCAGGACCGCGACGGGACGCAACAGCCATGGGCGCTGGCGATCGGCGAGACGGTGGATCACCGCGGAAACGGCGAGACACAGGCCGCTCACCTGGATGCCGTCCACAACGATCGTTGACCACCCGCGGGTCAGGTCCTCGACGAACGGAGAGTAGGCGACCGGCGTCAGCAACAGTGCGAACGCGAAGGCACCCGCCGCGCCCGCGATGCGGCGCTCCCAGGACTGCCAACGGTCGTAGCGCGTGCCGATCACGACTCGCAGCGTCCCCGCCAGCACGAGCGCCCCGATGATCGGATATGCCGAGTAGAGCGCTCCCGCGAGAGTCCGGTTGCCGGCGCTCGCGAACACGGGTCCGATGAGCCAGTCGTCCAGGACGCCGATGAAGACGACGCACGCGGCCACGATGTCGACGGTGAAGCGGGCCCGCGCCGCCCAGGTCGCCTGCCGGAACCTCGCGAGCGATGCCAGAAGGACGACCAGAAGCAGAACGGTCAGGGCGTCGAGCGCCGTCGAGAGCGACGCAAGCGGAGGGGCCGCGTGGCCGCCGAGCGAATCGAAGGCCCATACCGCCTGGCTGAGAGTGAGACAGATGGCGGCCGCTGCGAGGAAGGCCCAGAAGCGATGCTCCACCGCGGTCGCCGACGAAGCTCGCGCGACCCACGCCCCGCGTGCGAGCGCCAGAGAGACGACACACCACACGAACGCACCGGGCGCTTGCCCCCAGCTCGACGCGACGCGCGGCGCGCTCACGACAAGGAATGCGGCGATCGTGAGGAGGTAGCCCGGCATTATCCAACGGCGGACGGTCGCTGCGGGGAGTCCCGGGACCAGCAGAAGAGGAGCCGCGTCGGCTCCGGCGACCGCGTCCCCCCCGTGCCGCTCGGGCATCCCGCTGCTCCGTGATCTCGCCCCCGTCCCGCTGATGACGGGACCGTGATGTGCGAAGCGTAGCAGAGCGCCGTGACATCGTCGCTGACCAGGCGTGGCAGCGGCGTGGACCGGGCGCCGCTACAGGCCCCCGGGCGTGCGCTGGTCGAGCATCCCTGACTGGATCGCCTGCCGGAACGCCTGGGAAGGGATCGTCGTGTCCCATGCTCCGGCGACCTTCGCCACTCCCCAGCCGCCGAGCCACAGCGCGACCACGAGCAGCGTCCACACGCGGGGGTCGATCCGGGCGCCGCCGGGTGCGCGCGCCTCGAGGGCGCCGATGACGGGACAGGCGCGGACGCAGTCCATGCAACCGTCGCACTCGGGGTGACGGATCGGGCGCGTGGAGTGCTCGACGTCCACCAGCGCGTGGCAGGCCTTGCTGCACTTGCCGCAGGAGATGCAGGCCTCCTCGTCGCGCCGCACGGTGCACAGCGAGAGCGTGCCGACGGCGCCGTAGAGGCCGCCGAGCGGGCAGAGGTAGCGACACCAGACGGATCCGAAGAGCGTGGAGGCGATGAACGCCACCGCAGCGAGCACGATGAACACCGGGCTCATCAGCGACTGGATGATCTTGATGTCCGCGACCCACATGTAGGGCAACTGGCGAAACGCGACGGCCTGATCGAGCGGTACCGTGAGGAGCCACAGCATCAGCAGGCCGGCGAAGGCGTAGCGCAGGCCGCGCAGGCCCAGGTCGAGCCATCTCGGCATGCGCAGCGTCCGGCCGAGCGTGCGGCGCCCGAGCGCTGCCGCGAGCTCCCAGACGGTCCCGAGAGGGCAGATCCAGCCGCAGAAGCCGCGCTTGAAGAGCACGGACAGCGCCAGCGCCATAAGGATGATGACGAGGCCGGCGGGCAGGAGCGTGTCCCACCCTCCACCGCGGACCCACGCGAAGAAGCTCGTGAAGTGCCCGACCGGCAGGAGTCCTGCGACCGCCTCGGGTCTCGGCACGTACGGCCCGGTGCCGCGCGCCCATGATTCGAACGCCACCAGGCGCGTGCACGCCCAGACGAAGAAGACCAGGAAGGCCCCGCGAACGAACAGCCGGGAGGTGACGACGTCGAGGACGCGACGGAGACGCTCACGCATTGAAAGACCGCTTTCGTCGGGGACGGGCCGCGTGCCGGCTACCGGACCGACGGTGCACAAGGATACGACACCGACCGGTCGTATACTTGAGGACAAGCCGCCGGGCGGCACATGTGCCGCCCGCGCCTGACCGGGAGGACCGACCATGAAGATGTACCGATGCCGCATCTGCGGCGAGACCTACCTCGGCGCCGAGGCCCCGAGCCACTGCCCCTTCTGCGGCGCCCACCGGGAGCTGATCGTGGACACCGCCGACTTTCCCGAGGACATCAACGCCGTCCAGCTGACCGAGGTCGAGCGCGCCGACCTGGACACGGCCATCGAGCTGGAGCGCTCGAACGCGCGCTTCTACCTGGCGATGGCCCAGCGTGACGACAACCGCAAGCTCGCCAACGCCTACAAGCGCCTCGCCGCCGTCGAGACCGAGCACTGCTCGCTGTTCTGCAAGCTGTCCAAGCAGCCGAAGCCCGCCGACCTGCGCGAGCCCGGCGACGAGCTGGGCTCGTGGGACGCGGACATCGATGAGTCCGCGCGCCGCGAACACCGGGCGAGCGACCTGTACGCCGAGTTCGCGGGACGCGCAACGTCGCCGCGCCTGCTCGAGGTGTGGACGGCCGTCTCCGCGATCGAGGCCGACCACATCGAGCTGGACGCGCTCGCGAAGCGCTACATCTAGCTCTCTACGCACCCCGCGAACCGCGAGCGCCCCGTGCCGTCAGGCATCGGGGCGCTCGCATCTTCGGCATCGCTATGGCCTACGGCAGGTAGCTCACGATCCTGCTCCGCTTGAAGACACGCACGATGAGATAGAGCAGCGCGGCGTCGGCGAGAGCGAACAGCAGCGCCGTCGCGGCGATCAGCCCTGAGGACAGCACCATGAGCCCGCTCGCTTGAGCGGCGACGAGTCCGATCACGGGCAGGATCACCGACCCGCCGATCGCGTTGGCCTCCTGGAACCCGCGTGCCTTGGCCGAGACCAGGACGACGATCGAGATCACCAGCAACGACACCGCGGGCACGAGTAGCAGCATCAACACCCACCAGCTCGGCGTCGGGAAGAACAGCTGCCCCACGACGGGGATCCCGAGCAGATCGACGATCGCGGTGTAGACCGCGAAGCAGCCCCAGGTGAAGACGATCGTGGGGATGAACGCCGCGGAGATCTTGCCGACGACCAGCTCGGAGTCGGACACGGGCGTGTAGAGCAGCCCCTCCAGCGTGCGCCGCTCCTTCTCACCCGCGAAGCTGTTCGCGGCGACGACGGTTGAGACCATGACCGGGACCAGCAGGAAGAAGCCCGCGAACAGGTACACGACGGCCACGTAGGCCGCCCGGCCCGCCGAGGTGAGGTGGGCGATCGCCGGTATCGCGGAGTCGGGGAACCCAGAGAGGAACCCTTGCAGTCCCTCCACCGAACCCGGCGTCAGACGCAGCGCCAGCAGGAAGAGCGTCGGGTAGCCGACGACGACCACGAGCGGCACGATGATCAGCGGGACGACCAGCTGCGCGGTCGAGAACGTCTCGCGCATGTCTTTGACCGCAACGGTCCACGCACGGCTCCAGCGCATCTAGACCGCCTGCCTCTCGGCCGGCGCCGGGTGGTTCCCCACGAGCGCGAGATACGCCTCCTGCAGCGTCGGGGGTTCCTCGGCGACGCCGAGCAGGTCGAACGGCAGCGCCACGACGCCGCGCACGAACGACGGCACGGCGCCCTCCTCGACGAGGTCCGCGGCGAAGCCGCCGTCGAGCGACAGGACCTCCCTCACACCGGGCAGCGCCGAGAGGTCGCCGGCGGTCATGGCGGAGCCGGCGGCGGGGGTGACGCGCACCCGTACGCGCGGGACCGCTGCGCGCGCGACCTGCTCCGGCGGACCTGCGGACCGGATCCGGCCGCCATCAAGCACGGCGACGCCCGTGCACACGCCTTCCATCTCGTCCAAGCGGTGCGACGTGATGAAGAAGGTGGTGTGCGCCTCCCGGCTGACGCGGGTGATGTAGGTCATCAGCTCGTGCGACGCCTCGGGATCCAGCCCTGCGGTGGGCTCGTCGAGGTAGACGAGCCGCGGGTGGGCCACCAGAGCGCGCGCGATGAGCAGTTTCTGCTTCATGCCCTTCGAGAAGCGCTCGACGCGCTCCCCGCCCCGGCCGGTGAGACCGAACATATCGAGGAGCTCGTCGGCGCGCGACCGCGACGACGGCGTGTCCATGCCGTAGAGACGCCCGAACGACGCCAGGTTCTCCCGAGCGCTCAACCTCTCGTAGAGGTTGGTGTCCGTTTGTACGCCGACCTGAGGTCGAACCGCCTCAGCCTCGTGTCGAAGGTCATGCCCGAGCACCTCAAGCTTGGTGACCGAGGTCGGATCGAGGACGCCGTTGAGGATGCGAACGGTGGTGGTCTTGCCGGCGCCGTTGGGGCCGAGGAGACCGAACACGGCTCCGCGCGCGATGGTGAGGTCGACCGAATCGAGCGCGACCAGCGGGCCGAACGACCTGGACAGCCCGCTGACCTCTATCGCCGGCCCGTCGATCTCCCCCCGCGCGTCCGTCACTCCCTACAGCTCCTTCGTCCGGAAAGCCCAGGCTGCCAGCGCGACGAGCACGCACGACAGCACCAGTGATGTCACCACGGGCCACAGTATCGCGAATCCCTTGCCGGTGGCGAGAACCATCGGCGCATTCGCCAGACCCACGGGCGAGTACTTGGCCAGCGGTTCCCACAGCCCCGCGATGGAGATGACGGCGAAGACCCCGAGCCCGATGCCCGCCGCGCCGGCCTGCGACCCGAGCAGGGAGGACAGCAACGTCATGATCGCGATGAAGAGAACGCCGAACGCGAGGAACGCCATCGCCGACCCCCACAGCGGTCCGCCGTCGGCTCTGCCGAAGATGAGCGCCGTCCCGCCCCAGGTCACCAGCGTGCCGAGGGTGACGGCCACGGCCAGGAACACCGCGTGCACGAACGCCTTGGCGACGACGAACGCCGTGCGCGAGACGGGCTTCGTGAGGACCAGCACCGCGGTGCCGCTCTTGCGCTCGCTCGAGATGAGCCCGCCGTAGATGATGATCACGGCGAACAGCACGATCTGCGTCAGGTTCTTCGCCCACTGGGCGTAGGAGTCCAGATAGGTCGGCTTCGGGATGGCCTTGATGATGGCCGCGGCTTGGGAACCGCCCACCGCGCCGATGATCTCGGGCGTGTACTTGGCCAGCAGCGGTCCCGTCAGCGCGAACATCAGGAGCATGCCGGGCAGCACCCATATCCTCCACGTGCGCACGATCTCCGTCGCTTCCTTGCGGACGAACGCCGAGAACCCGCTCATTGCTGCCCCCCTCCGACCAGTTGCACGAACACTTCCTCGAGCCCCATCTCGCCCGCTTCCATCCGCAGCAGCGGCAGCCTGCGCGCCGCGACCATCACGGGGACCTCGCGCGACGCCGCTCCGGCGTCGCTGACCGTGACCGCGATGGTGCCGTTCGTGTCGCGCTCGACCTTCGTCGCCCACTCCGTGCGACCGATGGCCTCCGCCAGCTCGTCGGCGCCCTCACCGACCTCGATGACGACCTTCTCCGCGCCGTAGCGCGCCTTCAAGTCGTCGATCGGCGCCTGCGCCACCACGCGGCCGTGGTCCAGGATCGCGACCGTGTCGCAGATGCGCTCCACGTCGGCCAGGATGTGCGTCGAGAAGAACACCGTGGTGCGCCCGCGCAGCGACAACAGCATGTCGAGCACTTCCTTGCGCCCCATCGGATCGAGCGCGCTGGTCGGTTCGTCGAGCATGAGCAGCCTGGGAGCGTTGATCAGCGCCTGCGCGACCCCGAGCCGCTGCTTCATGCCGCGCGAGTACCCGCCGATCCGTGTGGTGACGCCGGTGAGGCCCGCCAGCTCGAGCAGGACGCCGGTGCGCTCGTCGAGCACCTTGCGCCCGATCCCGAACAGCCCCCCGGCGAAACGTAGGAACTCCTCGGCGGTCATCCACTCGTAGAAGCCCGGCACGTCCGGCAGGAAGCCGATGTCGGCCCGCACCGCGTTGTCGGCGGTCGCGATGTCATGCCCCAGCACGCGCACGGTGCCCTTGGTCGGACGCGCGAGCCCGGTCAGGATCCGCAGCGTGGTCGTCTTGCCCGCCCCGTTCGGCCCGAGGAACCCGAAGATCGAGCCCTCCTCGACCTGCAGGTCGACGCGGTCCAGCGCCCGCTTGTGTCCGTAGGACTTGGTCAGCCGGCGTATCTCGACAGCCGCGGTCATCGCGGGTCAGCGTCCTTCCGGGCGCCGTAGAGCGCGTCGGCGGCGTTCTCGGCGCGCGACGCGGCCGGTCGATGCGACGCGATCTCGGCCACCGGCGCCGGCTTGCGGCCTGCGACCAGGTAGATGATGAGACCGAGTATCTCGCCGAGCACGATGATCGCGATCCAGCCCCATTTAGGCAGCGTCAGCTGCTCCGCGGCACGCTTCACCACGTCGACGACGGCGAACACCTGCAGAGACAGCTGCACCACGATGAGCACGCCTAGGGCGACGAGCGCAGGAACCGGCAGTGCCAGAAGCTTGTCCATCACACACTCCCCTTCTTCGATGTCCCGTCCAAGTCGCGCCGCATCTCCGCGGCCCGACCGATCCGTGCGAGCGTTACCAGCATCGCGAACGTCAGCACCAGACTCCCGCCCATCACTGCCAGCAGTACCCCGCTCTCGCTGGCGCGGTACGACGTGGCGACCGCCTGTGCGTAGGCCGCGGTCGAGATCGAGCAGAGCGGCATCGCCAGTGCTCCGGCGGCCACGCGCGACAGCGGCGGGCGACGGCGCAGCCAAGCGCTGCCCAGGATCGCCAGACCGATCAGCGTCATAACGACCGGCAGGATCAGCGCCGAGCTCTTCGAGTCGAAGCGGTCCGGCGCGCCGCTGATGCCCCAGTGGACCGCGACCTGCGCCGGCAACGCGCTCTGGAACAAGGTGACGAGCGTCACGAACGCGAGGGTCATCAGCACGGGCAGAGCGGCGGAGACCGCGAGCCACCGCTCCGGCACCGACCCGAACGGCGTGTCCTCGTCGTCGGGCTTGATCAGGCCGAGCTTGACGGCGACCGCGCCGAGGTTGAGGTCCCAGCCCAGACCGAACACGCGCGGCACCAGGACGTTCGGGTTCATCGGGTCCCACCAGCGAAGCGCAGCCCGCTCGGCCGTCGGTATCCGCAACTCGTACGGCACGCCCAGCAGTGTCCCGGTCAGCAACGAGCGGTCCCCGTCCGGCTCCGACGTCGACGGCGCAGGGCTGGCGACGACGTCGGCGCACTGAGCCGCGAGCGCCTCGGGAGGTCCGAGCTCGGCCAGGATGCGCGCCACGTCGGCGGCCGTTCCGTCGGTTGCGGCGAGTTCCTCGTAGACGTGCGCCCGAAGGTCGTCGACCGTCTCCTCGCACTCGTCAGCGGCGGCCACGAGCAGCGCGCCGTGCACCCGAGCGAAGTAGGTCTCGACCAGCTCTGCCGACTCGGGGGTCAGCCCGCCCGTCGCTTCGCGTTCCAGTGGATTCATCGTGCCGCCCCCTTTTCGAGCAGGTCGTCCATCGCGTCCGTGACTCCGTCCCATGCCTTCGCCATCGCGGCGAACTCGATGCCGCCCTCCGTGGACAGNCGGTAGTACTTGCGGGGCGGCCCTACCGGCGACTCGCGCCACACGGANTCGATCAGCCCCGACTTCTTGAGCCGGGACAGCAGCGGGTAGACGGTGCCGGCGCTGATGGCGAGTCCCGGATGCGACGCGAGCCGCTCGACGATCTCGCCCCCGTACGCCTCGCCCGCGTGCAGCAGCGCCAGGATCGCCAGCTCGACGACCCCCTTGCGGAACTGCGAAAGCCGGCTGTCGGTGTCGTTCCCCATCGCTCCGCTCCTCGTGCCGCCCGATGCTGTTGCGTGTATCACCTGCTTCCTTGTATCACACGCTAGTTGGTGACGCAAGGTACCATTTCGTGATGGAGAGGAGGGGAACGGTCTGGTCGGAAGGGTCGAGTCGGTTCGGGTCGAGCAGAGTCCGATGGTTCCGCAGGGAAAGCGCCGCCGAGGGCCGTGAGGATCGATTGCGAGCGCCGGACGAGACCGCGAAGCGGGCTCGTCCGAAGTGCGAGCCTCGATCCTCACGGCCCTCGGCGGCGCCCGCTACCGCAGCGACGCCACCCGCTCGAACGCCGCGCGATACTCCGGCGCCAGCGCGCCGATAGTGAAGCGCTCGGCCAGCGCCCTCCCCTGCCCCGCAGCGGGTCGCTCCACTATCAGCGACCGCAGTCTCGCCACCAGCGCCTCGCCCGACCCGTACCGCATCTCCTGCGGGTAGATCTCGGGGTAGGCCAGCCGGTCCGGCACCAGCGGGAAGCAGCCCGCGTAGGCCGCCTCGACCATCGCGAGGCCGAAGAACTCGTTGACGGCGGTCGACACGGCCACGTCCGACCCCGCGAGCAGCCGCGCATACGCGTCGCGCCCCTCGGGCTCGCCGATGTGCGCGAGCCGGTCGCCCAGCGCATCGGCCGCGGCCGCGAACTCCGCGCTCGTCTCGGCGAACGCCTGCCCGGCGACGGCGACCTCGAAGTCGAGTCCCTCATGCGCCAGCGCCGTGACCGCGGCGAAGAACGCGCCGGGGTCCTTGTCGTGCTCCCACCGGTGCGGCCACACGATGCGACAGCGCTTCCCGCGCGCCGGAGGCGCAGCGTCGAACGGCGAGGGGTCGAACGGCGGCGCCAGGACGCGGCTCACGTCGGCGATCCGCCGCGCCAAGCCCTTCGGGTGGTGATCCGGGAACTGCCGTATGAACGGGGCGATNCCCTCCAGGAAGGTGTCGCGGTTCCAAACGGTGTTGAACCAGCACTCGTCGGCCGCCAGCGCGCTCGTGATGTTGGTCAGCGGGAACTGGAGGTCCCACTCGGCGACGTGACGGTTGGGGTAGACGAGCTGGTTCTCGTGGAAGTACACGACGGTGGGCACGGACGCCACCGCCGGCCCCGCCAGTCCCTTGAACTCCGCCAGGTTGAGGAAGGTCGATGCAAATGCGGCGTCCCAGCGCGAGCGGGCGCCGGCACGCGCGGGCTCGCCGTCGGGGTACAGAGTGCGCCACTCGGCGTCGAGCCGTCGGGCCTCGTCCGCGAAGGTGATCGCCGCGCCTCGCATGCGCCACTTCCACTTGCGGGCGGGCAGCTGCAGCAGGTCGTGGTCCCACCCCAGCGCCGGGAGCAGGCAGTCGAGCACGGCGCGGTGCGAGCCGCCGTTGTAGGGCTCGAGCACCAGGAGCCGGCGCCGCGCGCACGCACCCCCGGAACGCAGCCGCTCCGCCTCCTGCCCTGTCGCACCACGGAGGCTGAGGTCCGGGTCGGCGATCGGGACGTACGGAGAGGCGGAGCGGTGGTCAAACGGAGACGCGAGCCCGGCGGCGCACATCAGCGCNGCACGCGGGGACACGTGGGTCCTCCTACTTGATGCCGTCCTTGACGCGCTCGTAGCCGACGTCGCCNTCCGCGATCTCTTCCATCGCGAGCGTGAGGGGCTTGGTGGAGGTGATCTGAGCNATCTGCGTCGCCGACATGGTCAGCAGCGCCTGGTCGCGGACGCCGTGCAGCATGTCGTTGATCTGCCGGGCGCGCTTGGCGGACACGGTGCACAGGGTGTACTTGGAGTCCACCTTCGACAGGAGGACGTCGATCTCGGGCTGGATGACCATAGGTGATCACAGATCCTTTGCGTCTGGTTCGGACACCGAGCGGATGTAGTCGGCGAGATCGTCCACCGCTCGAGGAACATCGTCGTTTATTACCACATGGTCGTACGTACCCTCAAGTTCGAGTTCGTGGCGAGCGGTGTCCAGGCGAGTGCGTATCTGGTCGTCGGACTCGGCGCCCCGATGACGGATGCGCTTCTCGAGCTCCTCCGTCGACGGCGCCTTCACGAAGATCAGCCGCGAGCGTCCCATCTGCTTGCGCACCTGGAACGCACCCTGCGGATCGATCTCCAGTATAGCGTCCATCCCGTGGGCGAGACGACGCTCGACGGGACGGCGCATCGTACCATACCGGTTACCGTGCACCTCGGCTGTTTCGAGGAACTCTCCCGCGCGCGCACGCGCCGCAAACTCGGCGGGTGTGAGGAAGTAGTAGTCCGCGCCGTCCCGCTCGCCCAGCCGGGGCGTACGCGTGGTGGCCGAGATGGAGACCCATAGGTCGGGGACCCTGTGCATGAGCTCGCGCACGAGGGTCCCTTTGCCGGCCCCTGAGGGCCCGGAGATTATGAAGAGATGGCCCAGACGCATGGCCGCTTCCGTCACCGTCCGCTACTTGCCCAGGCGCTCCATGAGCATCTCACGCTGACGGGCACCCAGCCCCTGCACGCGACGGCTCTCGGAGATCTCGAGTTCCTGCATGACCCGTGCGGCCTTGGCCTTCCCGAACCCCGGCAGCGACTCGAGGAGGGCCGACACCTTCATGCGCGCCACGATCGGATCGTCGGACTTGCCCATGACGTCGGCGAACGTCATCGCACCCGCCTTGATCTGGGCTCGGACAGCGGCACGCTTCGCCCGCGCGTCGGCGGCCTTCATCAAGGCAGCCTTACGGTCGGCGTCGGACAGGTTCGGTAGCGCCATCGCTCCTCCTTGTGGTTCCCGTGGACCCGGATCGCTCCGGGTGCCCCCTGACGCGTCATCGAGACCGCAACAGCGGAGTCGCGTTCAGACGCGTCGCGCGGCCTCGATGGTACCGCCTACCTGCGACGATGCCAACCGTTACTTGGCGAGGGTCCGGCTTCCGGGGGCGTAGAGCGGCACTTCCGCGGTGCAGAGACCGCAGTCGACGGGCTCCCAAGACTCGACCTGCAGTCGAAGCAGAGGGAACAGCTCGACATCGAAGGCCTTCGGACCTCCGCGATCGATCAGAGACGCGACCGCGACCGGCACTCCGCCCGCCGCGCGCACCAGTTCCACGACCTCCGCAACGCTCCCACCTGTGGTTACGACGTCCTCGACCACGAGAACGCGAGCTCCCGCGGGCACGTCGAACCCTCTACGGAAGGTCATGGCTCCACCCTCGCGCTCACTGAAGATGAACTTCACACCCAGGGCCTGCGCCACGGCGAACCCGATGATGATCCCGCCGACCGCCGGAGCGGCCACCAGGTCGACCTGCCGTTCGCCGAGTCGTTCCACGATAGCGTGCGCGAGGCGCGTCACGAGGGCCGGGTCCTCCAGCACGCGGGCGCACTGGACGTAGCGGTCGGAGTGCCGACCCGAGGTGAGGCGGAAGTGCCCCGTCAGGATGGCGCGAGCTTCCTCGAGAGAAGCGAGGACCTCCTCGTCGGTCATGGCGTGCGTCATGCTGCGGCTCCCCTACTCGTTGTCCACGATGGCTTCGAACGCCGCGGCCGGGTCGTCGGCGCCCGTGATGGGCCGGCCGATCACCAGGTAGCTCGCTCCCGCCGCGAATGCGGCCTCCGGCGTCGCGGTGCGCGCCTGGTCGCCCGCGTCGGACCCGGACGGGCGGACGCCCGGCGTCACGACCAGCGCGTCGGGTCCCAGCAGCGCCCGCATCTCCGCGGCCTCGCGCGGCGAGCACACGACCCCGTCGACTCCCGCCGTCCTCGCGAGCGCGGCGAGCCCGACCGCCTGGTCCGACGGCGTGTCCGACACGCCGACCGAAGCGAGCGTGTCGGCGTCCATGCTGGTCAGCACGGTGATCGCGATGACCGCCGGGCGAGACACCCCCGCGGCCAGCGCGCCGGCGGTGGCCCCGCGCACGGCGGCCTCCATCATGGCGGCGCCGCCGGAGGCGTGCACGGTGATGATCCCGGCGCTCAGCGCGCCGAGCGAGGCCGCGGCGCCCTCGACCTGGTGCGGGATGTCGTGGAGCTTCAGGTCCACGAACACCTCGAAGCCCAGTTCGCGCATCGCGGCCACGGCCCGAGGCCCTTCGCGGTAGAAGAGCGTCATGCCGACCTTCACCCACTTCGCGTGCCCCTGGAGCGAGTGCGCACACTCAAGCGCCGATCCCAGATCGGGCTGGTCCAGCGCCACGATGATCCGGTCCCGCATCCCGGTCCCTTCCGATGCTCCCATGTCTCTCACACTTCCAGCGCGCCGATGAGGTCGCTCACGCGAGCGACCCCGTGACGCGCGCAGTACTCCGTCAGCCCATCGAGCACGCGCATCGTCGACGTCGGGTCGACGAAGTTCGCGGTCCCCACCTGCACGGCGGAGGCGCCCGCGAGCAGGAACTCCACGGCGTCCTCCCCGGTCATGATGCCGCCCACACCGATCACCGGGACGGCGACCGCGCGCGCGACCTGCCACACCATCCGCAGCGCCACCGGCTTGATCGCCGGGCCCGAGAGGCCTCCGACGATGCGCGCGAGCTTCGGCCGGCGAGTCTCCGCGTCGATCGCCATCCCGAGCAGCGTGTTCACCAGCGACACGCCGTCCGCGCCCGCGTCCTCGACGGCGCGCGCGATCTCGGTGACGTCGGTCACGTTCGGCGACAGCTTCACGATGAGCGGGCGCTTCGTCACCGCCCGCACGGCAGCGGTCACCGCGGCGGCCGGGGCGCACGAGGTGCCGAACGCCATGCCGCCCTCGTCCACGTTCGGGCACGAGATGTTCACCTCGTAGGCGGCCACGCCGGCCTCGGACTCCAGGCGCTCGACGACGCGCGCGTACTCCTCGAGCGAGTGCCCCGAGACGTTGACGACGACAGGCACCCCGCGCTCGGCCAGCCACGCCAGGTCGTGGGCGCAGAACGCTTCCACGCCCGGGTTCTGGAGCCCGATCGAGTTGAGCATGCCGCTGGCGGTCTCCGCCACGCGCGGCGACTCGTTGCCGGTCCACGCGTCGAGCGAGACGCCCTTGGTGACGACCGCACCCAGCCGGGACAGGTCGACGAAGTCCGCGTACTCGCGCCCGGACGCGAACGTTCCGGAGGCGGTCATGACAGGGTTGCGCAAGCGCAGTCCCGCGAGGTCGACGCTCAGGTCCACGTTAGTGACGCGGGGGGACTTCTGCTCCATCCCAGCACACCTCCTCAGCGTCGAAGACGGGACCGTCCACGCACGCGCGCTTGCGTCCGTCGACGGTGGTGACGACGCACGACAGGCAGGCGCCGATGCCACACGCCATGAGGCGCTCCAGCGACACCCTGCACGGAACGCCCGCCTCGGCGGCCTGCGCGGCGACCGCACGGGCCATCACCTCGGGGCCGCAGACACACACCAGGCCGGGTGGATCGGTCTCGAGCAGGCGGCGGCTCACGACGGTCACGAACCCGNGCTCCACCGCGCTCCCGTCGTCGGT
>JGI24140J50213_10000890_pt1 | contig 13643 bp, 17 predicted proteins | sample BarGraIncu00222A_FD_50213 | JGI IMG/M metagenome (IMG submission 50213)
CGAGGGCACGGTCAGGGTTCCGCTATGTCGTCGTGGCTTCGGGCGCTGCCGCGGCGAGGCGGGCCCGCGCTCCGTCGAGGTGCTGCTGGCAGATCGCGGCGAGCGCCTCGCCACGTTCCCAGAGGGCGAGCGACTCCTCCAGCGTCGCCCCGCCGGCTTCGAGCCGCTGGACGACCTCGAGGAGCTCGGCGCGCGCCTCCTCGTACCCGAGTGCCTCCGCCGCCATGCCCGTCACCCTAGCGGCGCGACGCGGCGGGCCGGCAGCTCGCCCACGGCGAGGCGGACCCGCAACGCCTCGTCGACCGCGACCTCGGCCTCGTCGCGGACGACCAGCCCGTCGGCCCGCTGCACGACCGCGTAGCCGCGTGCCAGCGTCGCGGCGGGGGACAGCGCGCGTACCCGGGCGGTGGTGTGCTCGAGCTCGTCGCCCGCCCGCTGGATCCGGTGGGCGAGGGTGATCCTCGCTCGCCCGGTGAGCTGGGCGACCTCGGCCGCTCTGGGGGCGACGATCCCGGCCAGTGGATCCGCGAGGACCGGCCTCGTCCTGAGCGTGTCGAGCCGGCTGGCCTCCCTGGCCACGAGGTCGGCGACGGCCCGCCGCAACCGCTCCCGCGCCTGGCCGACGCGGGCCAGCTCCTCGCGCACGTCGGGGACGACCCGGCGAGCCGCGTCCGTCGGCGTCGACGCGCGCACGTCGGACACCAGGTCGAGCAAAGGTGCGTCCTGCTCGTGCCCGATGGCGCTCACGACCGGAGTGAGGCAGGTGGCGACCGCACGTACGAGCGCCTCGTCCGAGAACGGCAGGAGGTCCTCCACCGAACCGCCACCGCGGGTGATGATGATCACANCGACCTCGCGGTCCCGGTCGAGCCGGGCGACCGCGTCGATCACCTCGGCGACCGCGTAGACCCCTTGCACGGCAACGTTCTCGACCCGGAAGTCGACCGCGGGCCAGCGCTGCCTGGCGTTCTCGAGCACGTCGCGCTCGGCCGCAGACCCGCGGCCGCAGACCAGCCCCACCTTGCGCGGCAGGAAGGGCAGCGGGTGCTTGCGGCCAGCCTCGAACAGCCCCTCGGCGGCGAGGACAGCCTTGAGCCGCTCCAGCCGGGCCAGCANCTCGCCGAGCCCGACGGGGCGGATCTCGATCGCTGCCAGCGACAGCGTGCCGCGGGTGAGGTAGTAGTCCGGCTTGGCGTGCACGACGACGCGGGCGCCCTCGACAAGGGGCGGTACGACGCTCTCCAGCACGGCACGGGGCACCGTCACGGAGATCGACACGTCCGCGACGGGGTCGCGCAGGGTGAGGAAGGAGGTGCCGGCGCCCGGCCGCCGGGACAGCTGGGCCACCTGGCCCTCGACCCATACCCGGCCGAGCCGCGAGACCCACTGGGCGATGTGCATCGCCACCGTACGTACGGGTATCGCCTGCTCCGGCGAGGTCTCGAGGGGCATGGCCGCAGCGTAGGCGCCTACCATGGAGGCATGCCCACCACCTCGGACGCAGGGACCGCGGCCGTCGCCGACGCGACGACCCGGCGCGTCCTCCTCGCGTCGCCCAGGGGCTACTGCGCCGGCGTCGACCGAGCAGTGATCACCGTCGAGAAGGCGCTCGACCTGTACGGCGCGCCGGTCTACGTACGCAAGCAGATCGTGCACAACCGGCATGTCGTCGAGACCCTGGAGGCCCGGGGGGCGGTGTTCGTCGACGAGACCGACGACGTCCCCGAGGGCGCCCTCGTGGTGTTCTCGGCGCACGGGGTGGCGCCTTCGGTCCACGAGGAGGCGGCCCGACGCGGCCTCCGGACGATCGACGCGACCTGCCCCCTGGTGACCAAGGTCCACCACGAGGCCCGTCGGTTCGCCGAGGAGGGCTTCGAGATCCTGCTGATCGGCCACGAGGGGCACGAGGAGGTTGTCGGCACGTCCGGCGAGGCGCCCGAGCACATCACGCTCGTCGACGGCCCGGGTGCGGTCGACTCGCTCGAGCTGGCCGACCCCACCCGGGTCGCATGGCTCTCGCAGACCACGCTGTCCGTCGACGAGACGAACGAGACCGTGGGCGCCCTGCGCCGAAAGTTCCCGCTGCTGCTCGATCCGCCGAGCGACGACATCTGTTACGCCACGCAGAACCGGCAGGAGGCGATCAAGGTCGTCGCCGCCGAGTCCGACCTGGTGATCGTCGTGGGTTCGCGGAACTCGTCGAACTCGGTCCGCCTCGTCGAGGTGGCGCTCAGCGCGGGAGCAGGTGCGGCCCACCTGGTCGACCATGCGGACGAGATCGAGGACGCGTGGCTGACCGGGGTCGAGACGGTCGGCGTCACCAGCGGCGCATCGGTGCCGGAGATCCTGGTCCGCGGGGTGGTCGACTGGCTGGCCGTGCGGGGTTACGGCGACGTCCAGGAGGTCAGCTCCGCCGAGGAGCACCTGCTCTTCGCGCTGCCTCCCGAGCTGCGCCGAGACCTCAAGAAGCAGGATCCGACGGCATAGGGATCGGCCTGGGCAGCGGACCGGCCAGCGGCCCGGGCAACGGCCCGGCGGCAGCCGCGGGCGGCGGCTCAGCGGCCCAGACGGGAGCCTCGTCGACCTGCGTCGGGGCCGCGGCCCGCATGGGGGCCGCCGCTTGCGTGCGCGGGCGGCGCTCCTGCCAGACTCGGTAGACCACGATCACGACGGCGAGGCCGGCACCGATCCAGAGCATCGGACCGTCGTCGAGCAGGCCGTTCATCCCGGCCACGACCTTGGTGAGCAAGGGACCGGGGCTCGTCAGCAGTTGGTCGATCATGACGAGCAGGGCGAAGACCAGGGGTGGGGTGATGATGGCGGCGGCGACGTCGGCTCGCCGCACCTGGAACGCGGCGTAGCAGCTGGCGGCGATGAAGACGACTCCGAAGATCCAGCCGAGCCCGTTGCCGGTGAAGACGTCGATGAGCAGCCCGAACAGCGACGCCGCGAAGACGATCACGACCACCCCGAGCCCGGTGAGGCCGGCCGAAGGAGCCGGTCGCGCCGAACGGGCGGGGCGGGTAGGCGTACTCATGAGGGCCAACGCTACGCCCCGCCGCTCCTGCGCTCCGCCGTGCGGGGCAGGCTGAACAGGCTAGGCGGCGCGTCGGCGTCCACCCCGTAGCGAGGGTCGTCCTCGATGGCTGCGACCACGAGGTCGCTGGTGGCCGGACCGACCAGCTCCGGTGCCTGGACCTGCCTGGTCGCGATCTCGACCTGGGCCGGCGCGAGGAGCTCCTCGTCGGTGACGCGGAGGTCGCTGAGGCGGCGAGCGGTGACCAGGACGCGGCTCTCCAGCGACGAGACGGTGTTGTTGTACGCCTTGACGGCGCCTTCGATGCCGGCACCGAGCTTGGCCAGGTGTCCGCCCATGGTGGCGAGCCGTCCGTGCAGCTCGCGGCCGAGCTGGTAGACCTGCTGNGCGTTGGCCGCGACGGCCTCCTGTCGCCAGGTGTANGCGATCGTGCGCAGGAGGGCGATCAGGGTCTGCGGCGTCGCGATGACGACGTCGCGGGCGAACGCGTGCTCGAGCAGGGTCGGGTCCTCTTCCAGGGCTGCGCTGAGGAAGACCTCGGCCGGGACGAACATCACCACGAACTCCGGGGACGGCTGGAACTGCTCCCAGTACGCCTTGGCGCTGAGCCGGTCGATGTGGTCGCGCAGGTGCCGGGCGTGCGCCTTGAGCCGCCCCGTACGGGTGGTGTCGTCCTTGGCCTCCATCGCCTCGAGGTAGCCGCTGAACGCCACCTTGGCGTCGACCACCACGTTCTTGCCGCCGGCGAGGCGCACGACCATGTCGGGGCGGAGCATGCCGTCCTCGGTCGTCACGTTGGCCTGCTCGGCGAAGTCGCAGTGCTCGACCATGCCAGCCGACTCGACCACCCGACGCAGCTGCATCTCGCCCCAGCGCCCGCGGGCCTGGGGGGCGCGCAGCGCTGTGACCAGCTGGGCGGTCTCGACCCGGAGCTGGTCGGACGTGCGGTTCATCGACTGCACCTGTTCACGCAGCTCGGCGTAGGCCCCCACCCGCGTCTTCTCGACCTCGGTGAGCTGCACCCGAACCTGCTCCAGGGACTCCGACAGCGGCCTCACCAGGTTCTCGACCGCGACGCGGCGCTGGTCGAGCTGGGCCGCGGTCTGCTTCTCCGCGGTCGCGAGGCGCTCGTCGGTGAGCTGGACCAGCCGGGCGCTCGTACGGTCGAGCGCGTCCTGGGAGAGCAGGCGGAACCGCTCGCTGAGCTCCTCCTGCGTCCGCTGGAGGTCTGCCAGCCGCTCCACGCCGGATTCCTGCGCGTGGGCGAGCTCGGCCGTCAGCCGGGTCGCGTCGTGCTCGGACTGCTGGGCGCGGTTGCTCCAGGCCGTCGCCTCGGTCGCCAGCCGGAGCGCTTCAGCGCGCGCGGAGTCGCGCTCGGCCTGCAGCGTCGCCTGCGCCCCGGCCTGCCGGCCGGCCTGCTGGGACCGCGTCGTTGCTGCGCCGACGAGGGCGCCCACCACGGCGCCCACTCCGAGACCGAGGAGCAGGAGTACCACGCTGAGCATGTCCATCCTCCGAGTGTGCAGGGGCGCACCGACAGATCCGGGGAGGGCACGCCCTGGGCGCGTACGCCCTGTGGAAAAGTCCTGGTCGGAGGGCGCCTAGACTCGCGGCCCGTGAGCCTTTCCATCGGGATCGTCGGCCTGCCCAACGTCGGCAAGTCCACGCTGTTCAACGCGCTGACCAAGAACGACGTGCTTGCGGCCAACTACCCGTTCGCGACGATCGAGCCCAACGTCGGCGTCGTCGGCGTACCCGACGACCGGCTCGAGGTGCTCGCCACCATCTTCGGGTCGGCCAAGGTGCTGCCCGCGGCGGTCTCGTTCGTCGACATCGCCGGCATCGTCAAGGGCGCCTCCGAGGGGCAGGGGCTGGGCAACAAGTTCCTCGCGAACATCCGTGAGTCCGACGCGATCTGCCAGGTGATCCGGGTCTTCGACGACCCCGACGTCGTGCACGTCGACGGACGCGTCTCGCCGCGTGACGACATGGAGACGATCAACACCGAGCTGATCCTGGCTGATCTCCAGACGATCGAGAAGGCGTTGCCCCGCTTGCAGAAGGAGGCACGCATGAACAAGGAGCGGGCGGCCGTCCTGGGGTCGGTCGAGAGCGCCAAGCAGCTGCTCGACGGCGGTACGACGCTGTTCGCGGCCCCTGTCGACCTCGTACCGCTCGCCGAGCTCCACCTGCTGACCGCGAAGCCGTTCATCTACGTCTTCAACCTCGACGAGGACGAGCTCGGCAACGAAGCGGTGAAGACCGAGCTGCGTACCCTCGTGGCCCCGGCCGAGGCGATCTTCCTGGACGCGAAGATCGAGGCCGAGCTGGTCGAGCTGCCGGACGAGGAGGCCCTGGAGCTGCTGCAGTCCCTCGGGCAGCAGGAGTCGGGCCTGGCGCTGCTCGCCCGGGTCGGGTTCGCCACGCTGGGGCTGCAGACCTACCTCACGGCGGGGCCGAAGGAGTCGCGGGCGTGGACGATCCACAAGGGTGACACCGCGCCGATGGCCGCCGGTGTCATCCACACCGACTTCCAGCGTGGCTTCATCAAGGCCGAGGTGGTCTCGTTCGACGACCTCGTCGCCGCGGGCTCCATGGCCGAGGCCAAGGCGCGCGGCAAGGTACGCATCGAGGGCAAGGACTACGTGATGGCCGACGGCGACGTCGTCGAGTTCCGCTTCAACGTCTGACGGTGTCGCGCTCAGCCTGCTGACCTGCACGTACGCCGGTTCAAGATCGCGGAGTCCGCAGTCAGTCCGCACGACGCGCAGGAAGGGGTTGCGGACCAGTGAGTCGGCTCAAGCTCCAGACCGGTCAGGGGTTCTCCGTGCCGATCGACAGCGATCGGATGGGAATCGGTCAGATCGTCGGGACGTACGGTGCCCACGCCTACTACTTCGCCAGCTTCGACGCGGTCGAATACGTCGACGACAACGCGGCGGTTGTCCAGGTAGAGAGCCCACTGGTTGCTCGCTGTCAATCAGCGCCCGTAGACCTCGCGGCGGTGTGCCACTCGGAGCACGAGGACGATCAGACGGTCGTCCTCGACTGTGTACACCATCCGGTAGTCGCCGACGCGCGCTCGCCAACGGCCCTGTTCACCGCCGCGGAGCAGCTTGACGCCAGGGGGCCGGGGGTCGAGGGCGAGTAGTTCGATCGCACCGATGACGCGGAGTCGTGTCTTCTTCTCGATCTTGGCGATCGACTTCGCCGCCGACGTCGAGATCTCTACTGCGTAGGTCACGCCAGCCCGAGGTCGGCCTTGACCTTGGCCCACGGAATCGTCGGGGCTCCCGCCATGATCTCGGCCATGACCGCGTCGGCGGCGGCGAGATCCTCGGCGTCCTCGTCGGATTCCAGGAGCCGCTCATACTCGGCCGTGCTGATGACGACGGCCTGACGCTGGCCGCGCTTGGTCAAGAAGACGGGCTCGTGCGCAGATGTCTCGACGAGCTCGCTAAACCGCTCGCGTGCCTCGGTGACGGGCATCTCAGTGGCCATCCGTCAACTGTACGTCTCGAAGTGCGAACTGTACAGAGTGTCTTCTGGTCGGTCCGCCGTTAGGGCATCCGCTTCAACGCGTGAATCGATGGGGCCCCGGGCCACGCGTGGCACAGCACTGGCATTGCTATGGCACGCACATGGTGCCATAGTGGTGCCATGGATCTCGCTCCGTACATCTCCGAGCTGCGCGACCAGCTCCTCGTCGCCGCCGAAGCGGGCGGCGCGGACGCTAGGTCAGTCGCCGAACGCCTGACCGCGACGCTGGAGTCGGCCTTCCGTCTGGCACTGCTCGATGCGCTCTCGGCGGCTGCCGCGGAGATCACCCGGGAGCTCGCACCCGGGTCCGTCGAGCTGCGGCTGCGCGGTCGCGACCCGGAGTTCGCGGTGGTCGTGCCGCCCGTTCCGGAGGTCACCGACAGCGCGGGACCGACCTCGCCGACGTGGGACGACGACTCGCCCATGACTCGGATCAACCTGCGGCTCGGCCAGGACCTCAAGGACCGTGTCGAGGAGGCCGCCCGCTGGGACGGTTTGTCGGTCAACGCCTGGCTCGTCCGCGCCGCGGGCAGCTCACTCACCGCGGGACCCACCGGACCGGCCGCCACCCGGGGCTCCGCACGCGGCGCCGACCGCTACCGCGGATGGGTGCGCTAGCCGCCGACCGCTGGCCGCCGGCCGCCCCTGACCCGACTCGTTCCGATCGCATGGAGGACCCGACATGACCAGCTTCCCTACCACCGGACCCATCTCTGCCACCCTCGACATCGAGTGGGGCGACCTCAGGGTCGTCGCGGGCGACGACGGCCCCACCATCGTCGACGTGACCCCGAAAGACCCGGCGAACGAGAAGGANCGCCGCGCGGTGGAGGCCACCACGGTGGCCTGCGCCGACGGCCGCCTGCGGGTGGCCGGGCCGAAGAACGGCCTCACCAAGAAGTACGGGGCAGTGCAGGTGTCCGTGCGTCTGGCCGCGGGTTCGGATCTCGACGCGCACTCTGGCCTCGGCGCGGTCGCGGTCACGGGCGACCTCGGCGTCTGCCGGGTCAAGACGTCAGCAGGCGACATCCGGGTGGACGGCGCGACGAGCGCCGACCTGAGATCTGGCTTCGGTTCCGTCGCCGCCGGGGACATCGGCGGTGACGTCTACTGCACGACCGGCTCCGGCGCCGTGCAGATCGACCGGATCGGCGGCCGCGCCGAGGTGAAGAACTCCAACGGCGACACGAGGATCGGCGACAGCGCCGGACCGCTGCGGGTCAAGGCGGCCAACGGCGACATATCCGTCGCCCGCGCGCGGAGAGACGTCGTCGCGACCTCGGCCAACGGCAACCTCCGGATCGGCAGCGCGGAGAGCGGAGCCGTGCAGCTGAAGACATCCCTGGGCCGCATCGAGGTCGGCATCCCGGCCGGCACGTCAGCGCTGCTCGACCTCAAGACGTCGTACGGGGCCGTCCGCAACGAGCTCGACGCCAGCGACCAGCCGGCCGGGGGAGCGCGCACCGTCGAGGTGCAGGCGCACACCAGTGCCGGCGACATCGACATCGTCCGCGTCTCCGTCGGCGACGCAGGCAACTGAGGCCCTCGTCATGAGTACACAGCCGGTCACCGCCCTCCACGTGCAGGGCCTGGAGAAGTCGTACAAGGAGCTGCGCGTGCTGCGCGGCGTGGACTTCGACGTGGCGCGGGGCAGCATCTTCGCCCTGCTGGGCTCCAACGGCGCAGGCAAGACCACGGTCGTGAAGATCCTGGCCACGCTGCTCAAACCCGACGCGGGGACCGCCACCGTCAATGGCTTCGACGTGGCCACCCAACCGTCCAAGGTGCGGGAGTCGATCAGCCTCACCGGGCAGTTCGCAGCCGTGGACGAGATCCTTACCGGGCGCGAGAACCTGGTCCTGATGGCCCGACTGTGGCACCTGAGGGACGGCGGCCGGACTGCCGATGACCTGCTGGCCCGCTTCCAGCTCGCCGACGCGGCCAAGCGGAGGGTGGCGACGTACTCCGGAGGCATGCGCCGCCGCCTGGACATCGCCATGAGCCTCATCGGGCATCCGCCGGTGATCTTCCTGGACGAACCGACCAGCGGCCTCGACCCTCAGTCTCGCCTGGAGGTATGGAACAGCGTCAAGGAGCTCGCCGGCCAGGGCACGACGGTGCTGCTCACCACGCAGTACCTCGACGAGGCCGAACAGCTTGCCGACCGGATCGCGATCCTCAACGAGGGACGCATCATTGCCAACGGCACCCTCGCCGAGCTGAAGCAGCTCCTCCCGCCCGCCAAGGTCGAGTACGTCGAGAAGCAGCCCACCCTGGAGGANGTCTTCCTCGCCATCGTCGGTGCACGCGGTCCTGGCGGTGCTGGCCGTGACCGCGGCAGCGGCACTCTCGAGTAGGGACCAGCCATGACCAAGCACTTCCTCGGCGACACCACGGCCTTGATGGGACGGTCACTGCGCCACATCGCGCGCAGCCCGGACACCATCATCACGACCACGATCATGCCGATCGCCTTCATGCTGATGTTCGTCTATGTGTTCGGCGGTGCGATCAACACGGGGTCGGATTCCTACGTGAACTACCTGCTGCCCGGGATCCTGCTCATCACGATTGCTTCGAGCATCGCCTACACCGCATTCCGACTCTTCATGGACATGAACAGCGGGATCTTCGAGCGCTTCCAGTCCATGCCGATCGCGCGGTCGTCCGTACTGTGGGCTCACGTGCTGACCTCGCTCGTCGCCAGCCTGATCTCGCTCGTCGTCGTCGTCCTCGTCTCCCTGCTCATGGGCTTTCGCTCCGGCGCGGGAGTGCTGGCGTGGGTCGAGGTCGCAGGCATCCTGATCCTGTTCACCCTGGCGCTGACCTGGCTCGCTGTCATCGCCGGCCTGTCCGCCAAGACGGTGGACGGCGCGAGCGCATTCTCCTACCCGCTCATCTTCCTGCCGTTCGTCAGCTCGGCCTTCGTGCTCACTGCGACCATGCCCGGCCCGGTGCGCGCGTTCGCGGAGAACCAGCCGGTGACGCCCATCGTCAACGCGATCCGCGACCTCTACACGCAGCAGCCGGTCAGCAGCGACATCTGGATCGCCCTCGCCTGGTGCCTCGGCATCCTTGTCGTCGCGTACGCCCTCGCCATGGCCACCTTCCACCGCAAGATCACCTAAGGAGCGGCACTTCGCCTGCAGCCTCAGCGACATCCGCACCNNGCCGCGCGCAAGCGGTCGCCTACGCGCACGGGCAGCGGCTCCTCGCTCATCAGGCCATGGTTCCGCGCGGGGCATGATGGCGCCATGACGGTTTCGACTGCGCAGATCCTGAGCGACGGCTTCGACCGCGTGCGAGACGAGGTCGCGCGGGTGGTCGACGGCCTCTCGAGCGAGCAGCTGGCCATCCGATTGGCCGGCGAGGCCAACTCGATCGGCTGGCTGGTGTGGCACCTGACGCGTGTCCAGGACGACCACGTCGCCGGCGCGTTCGGCCGGCAGCAGGTGTGGCTGGAGGGCGGCTGGCAGGCGCGGTTCGGCCTTCCGTTCGAAGCGGCCGACGTCGGATACGGCCAGACATCCGAGCAGGTCGGTACGGCGGTGGGACTCGACGCTCGCGGGCTCGTCGGCTACCACCACGATGTCCATCGCCGCACCCTGGAGTTGCTCGCGACGCTCGACGACGACGACCTCGAGCGGATCGTCGACACGAACTTCGTCCCGCCGGTCACCCTCGCCGTGCGGCTGGTCAGCGTGCTGTCCGACGATCTGCAGCACGTGGGCCAGGCCGCCTTCGTGCGCGGGCTGCTGGATCGCTGAGCTCTCCACGGCTGCGCTCAGGAGCGATTCAGGAACCTGACGTAGAACGCCCCGAACACCAGGACGATGCCGACGTTTGCTGCCAACCGCTCCCACGCATGGTCCCTGAAGAACAGCAGGTCCACCGCCACCACGACGGCGACCAGCGCAAGCGCATAAAGGACGCCGACTGCGTGTCTCCCCATCGCTCGATCCTCCTCCGAGGCTTGTCCACGACTGGTCCTGCTGCTGAACCTGCCCGACCAAGATCCGCGCCGAACGCGCTTCCGCGCGGTCAGTGGGGGTGTGCGCGGACCTGGCCGTCCAGGTCTGGCAAGACCAAGGTCACGGCATCGATGCCATCGTCGTCGGCCGACGGGTACGCCCCGAGCAGCACCTCGCTCGAATCGGAGTACTGGGGGCCGAGAAACTCCGTCAGCTCTGTGAGCCCGGTCCAGAAGCCGACATCCAACGCCAGCTCGTCGTTGGTCCGAAGGCCCACCACCGCCTCGGGCCCCCACGCCAGGTAGTCATCGATGAACGACCCGTTCACCGCCCGGAAACGAAGGCGATCATCGAAGTAGAAACTGACCCTGCTGCCAGGATGCAGCCGCTCGGCGAGCGGCGTGAGGCACTCAGGGCCCGACACCTCGTACCAGCAGGTCATCCCGGCCGCCCGCGCCACCCGCTCCAACACGATGGCTCGGCGTCGCGAGAGCAACCAGAGCACCTCGCTGGACTCGACAGCTCTACGCGCCAACTCGGGGTACCCGTCTGGCGCTCGCCAAGGTCGCTCCACCACCCTCGCATTGTGCCGCTCACACCCCTCGGATCATGGCCGCCACTCCCGCCTGATCAAGCCGAACACCCACGAGTCCGATACCTCGCCGTTCACGACGCAGTCTTCCCGCAAGGTCCCTTCGCGGACGAATCCGATCTTCTCCAGGACGCGGGCAGATGCCACGTTTCGCGTATCGGTCTCGGCCTGGACTCGATTCAGGTCCAGCGTGTCGAATGCCCACTGCAGCAAGGCTTGCGCGGCCTCCGTCGCGTAGCCGTGACCCCATGCGGCATCGTCGAGGCAGTAGCCCAACGATGCGCTTCGGTAGTCCGGGTTCCACCGGGTCAGACCGCACCAGCCGATGAAGGCGCTGTCGGAAGCACGGTCGATGGACAGCCGCGCCCCGGTGCCCTCGTCCGCCATCTGCCGGCAAGCCGCGATGAAGCGCTCGGCGCGCGCACGTTCGCTCCACGGCGGCGCGTCCCAGTAGCGCAGCACGTACGCGCTGCTGTGCAGCGCGAAGAGCGCGTCCGCGTCGGCAGCGGCGAAGGGACGCAGTCGCAGGCGAGCGGTGATCAGTGTTGGGGTGGGCAGCGACATGCAGGCCATAGTGCCTCAGGACTCGGTCGCGCAAGAGCGTCGGCGGCCCTCGTCGGCTGAGGCCTGCCATGCGCCCATGATCGGCACGTCGGTGCACGGCCCGTAGCCTGGACGGATGCTAGTGACAGTGAGCCTTCTGGCGGATCTTCCCGGCTCCGTGCAGGCGGTGGCGGACATGCGGTGGCTGGAATGGGGGCATCCTCCTGAGCCAGCGGATCCGGCCTGGTGGCTCGCGACCACGGTCCGTGAGGCTGGGCGGGAGAACCTACCGGTCACGTTCGTCGCACATGATGCCGCCTGGGAGGTCTTGGGTGCGGTCGGCCTGGACACCTACGACCTGGACGAACGACAGGACACCAGCCCCTGGGTCACCGGCCTGATCGTCCGCCGCGATCAGAGGGGGGCTGGGGTGGGGCGAACGTTGATGCAGCACCTGGAGCAGTGGGCTGCCGAGCAGCGAATCGCCGAAGCCTGGGTCGGCACCGACCTCGCACTCGGCTTCTACCAGCGGTGCGGATGGACCCTGCAAGAAGCGTTCACGACGAGGACGGGGCAGCACATGGACGTGCTCCACAAACGGCTTGCGCGGTAGGCGGCGGAGGAGAAGACGTCTACCGGGCGAACGGGCGCTGGCGTGGCATGCGGCTTCCCTTCGGTCAGTCCGAGCCGGCACGGGGGTGCCACGTTCCGTCGAGCCGCACGTCCGCGGCGGCAGCGATCCGGTCGCGGGACTCGACCAGTCGGCGCCTCAACATGGGCAGGTCGACGTCGAGGAGTCGACCGCCGCGCTTGACCACGCGCCCGGCGACCAGCACGGTGTCGACGAGACCGGGATGGCCGGCAGCCACGATCGTGCCGGCCGGATTGTTGAAGGGGAACACGCTCGGATCGTCCGCACTCAGCAGAATCACGTCGGCGGACTTACCTGGCGAGAGGCTGCCGGTTCGGTCGGCGAGTCCGCACGCCGAGGCACCGTCGAGGGTGGCGAACTCCAGCACGTCTCTTGCGTTCAGGCTGCCGTCCAGGCCGCGTTGGGCGACATGTGCCGTGCGCATGGTGGCGAACATGTCGCCTCCGGCCGATGGAGCGTCGTCGGTGGACAGGGACGGACGCAGGCCGGCGGCCAGCATGCGGCCCGTCATGGGCCAGCCGATTCCCATCTTGAGCTCGACGTCGGGGCTGATCGACACCGAGCAGCCGGAGTCCGCGAGCATGAGCAGCTCGTCATCGCCGATCCCGTTGGCGTGCACGAACGTCGTCGTGCTCGAAAGGAGCCCGTGCGCGTGAAGATCGGCGATCGGTCGCTGTCGGCCGCCCGTCTCGATGTGCACGCTGGTTCGTAGCCCGAGGTCCGCGGCCAGGGCCAGCTCCGCGGCGACGGTGTCCATGTCGGTCAGCTCCGGCCCGCGCAGCCCCAACGCCATGCTCACTGGTCCGCTACCGGTCAGTTCGGACCGCACCCGCCGTACCTCGTCGTCGACCGGCGCCGTGGTGCCCCAGCCCGCGCCGTAGCAGAGGATCGAGCGACCGGGCGCGTCCCGCAGGCCTTGGACTGCTGCGTCAACGTGTTCGGGCGTTCGCCCGCAGTGGAACCAGTCGAGCATCGTGGTCACACCCGAATGCAGGGCCTCGAGCCGGCCGAGCAGGTTGCCGAGGTAGACGTCTTCGGGCTGGTAGTGGGGTTTCAAGGTCCCATGGACCGCAACGAGGTACTCCGCGAAGGTCCAGTCCGCCCCTACGCCCCGAAACGCGGTCTGCCAGGTGTGCCGGTGGGTGTCCACGAAGCCGGGCATGACGACACGGTCGCTCGCGTCGATCACGACAGCGTCCGACGCGTGGATGCGTTCCGCGACGTCGACGATCACGTCGTTCTCGATCAGGACGTCACCGCGGTCGAGGTCGCCGATCACCGAGTCCATGCTGATCACGGTGCCGCCGC
>JGI24140J50213_10000892_pt1 | contig 13616 bp, 11 predicted proteins | sample BarGraIncu00222A_FD_50213 | JGI IMG/M metagenome (IMG submission 50213)
GAGAAGGTGGTGGGCCTAAGAGGACTTGAACCTCTGACCTCTTCCTTATCAGGGAAGCGCTCTAACCGTCTGAGCTATAGGCCCGTTCGCCATCTCCGGCGTGCCCAGTACCCTCAAGTCGACAAGTCACAGGCGCGCGACGCCCGACGTTACCTCACCCTTGTCGTCCCCTGCAAAACGGCCCCGCCGATACCCCCGCACTGCGCAAGGATGTCAGCGGTTAGTCGTCTGTCAGCGTGACCTGCAAGCCACCGACAAGGCTCGAGCAGACGTTGTACAGGAACGCGCCGAGTGTCGNGATCGCCGTGATCAAGATGACATCGATGACCGCGATGACGATCGTCAGTGAAACCACACGGCCNAGCCCGATGTAGTTCATGAGATCGAACTTCGCGCCATTGGTGGTGTTCAGGACGCTCTCGACCGTACGGTTCATATCTGTGAAGACACCCATTCCGGACAGAATGCTCCACAGCGCCACGACCATGACCACCCCGGCGATGCCAACCGCCACCGACAGCAGAAATGACAGCTTCATCGCTGTCCATGGGTCGACACGCGAGACGCTGAGCTTGACTCGGCGAGGCACCGCAGAGCGGTCTATTCCGGCCGTTACCCCACCCCCAGCGCCCTGGGCGGGAATGGGTGCACCATCAGCGCGCAGTGCGGTGCCGGTCTGGCCACCAGTGCTCACTCTTTGCCTCCTGCAGTATCGTCCGCTTTGAGATCAAACGTTACGCTACCGGCCGCCGCAGTATCTTCATTCGCGCTATCCGTCAGTATTGGGGCATTTGTGTCGGTTGTCACGACCGTTCCAGGTTCTCCTTCGGCCACGACGCTGTCCAGCACGACCTCGATACCGTGGTCGGCGTTTCGTGCCACCGCAACGATCGAGTCCTGTTTGTCGGGGGCGGCGAACGAAACACCCATGGTGTTGCGACCGGTCCGCCGCACCTCATCGACGCGGGAACGGACGATCTTGCCCTTCTCCATCACGACCATGACCTCATCCTCGCCATCCACCGTCAGCGCACCAACCAGATCGCCGCCCCTGTCGGAAAGCTGGGCGACCCGGACACCCATGATGCCGCGACCCTTGGCGGTGTATTCCGAGGCCAGGGTCCGCTTTGCCAGACCATTCTGAAACACGACGAACACATCAGGATCAGAGCCATTGACAATGACACTCATCGACAGCAGGTGGTCGCCACTGCGGAACTTCATACCGGTGACGCCGCTGGTGGAACGGCCCATGGGACGCAAGGTCTTATCGTCAGCGGTGAACCGCACCGATTGGCCCTTGACGGACACCAGCAACAGGTCATCGATGCCCGAGGCGACACCCACCCCGACCAGCTCATCACCGTCGCGCAGGTTGACCGCGATCAGGCCCCCAGACCGGTTGGAGTCGTACTCCGAGAGCCGAGTCTTCTTGACCAGCCCCTTGCGGGTAGCGAGCACGAGGTAAGGGTCGGTGACATAGTCGCGCAGGGCCAGAACCTGAGCGATCTGCTCACCTGGCTGGAAGGCCAGGAGGTTAGCAACATGCTGACCCTTGGAGTCACGGCCGGCCTCGGGAAGCTCGTAGGACTTCGCCCGGTAGACCCGGCCGAGGTTCGTGAAGAACAAAAGCCAGTGATGGGTGGTCGTGATGAAGAAGTGCTCCACGATGTCGTCACCGCGTAGGTTGGCGCCCTTGACGCCCTTACCGCCGCGATGCTGAGAACGGTAGAGGTCAACCTTGGTTCGTTTGGCGTAACCGCCTCGGGTGATCGTCACGACCACGTCGTCCTGGGGGATGAGGTCTTCCATCGACATGTCACCGTCGAAGGGAACGACCTTGGTGCGACGGTCGTCACCGTACTTTGCCACGATCTCAGCCAGCTCCTCACTGACGATCGTGCGCTGACGCTGCGGCGAGGCCAGGATGGCGTTGAACTCATCGATCATCGCCTGCAACTCGTTATGGCGGTCAATGAGCTTCTGACGCTCGAGTGCGGCCAGACGACGCAGTTGCATGTTGAGGATCGCCTGCGCCTGGAGCTCATCGATGCCCAGCAGCTGGATCAGCCCGTCGCGAGCGACCTCAACAGTGGCCGAGGCCCGAATCAGGGCAATGACCTCATCCAGGGCGTCAAGGGCCTTGAGCAGCCCGCGCAGGATGTGAGCCTCTTCCTCTGCCTTACGGAGGCGGAAGGTAGTCCGCCTGCGGATGACGTCCATCTGGTGCTCGACCCAGTGCCGGATGAACGCGCTCAGCGGTAGGGTGCGCGGTACGCCGTCGACCAGTGCCAGCATGTTGGCGCCGAACGTGGTCTGCAACTGGGTGTGCTTGTAGAGGTTGTTGAGCACAACCTTGGCCACGGCGTCACGCTTGAGCACGATCACCAGGCGCTGGCCTGTACGCCCCGAGGTGTGGTCCTTGATATCGGAGATCCCGGCCAGGCGACCGTCCTTCACGAGCTCGGCGATCTTCTGGGCGAGGCTGTCCGGGTTGACCTGGTACGGAAGCTCGGTGACGACCAGGCAGATACGATTCTGGATCTCTTCGACCTCGACCACGGCTCGCATGATGATCGAACCACGTCCGGTGCGATAGGCGTCCTCGATGCCCTTACGACCCATGATCAGCGCCCCGGTCGGGAAGTCTGGGCCCTGGATCTGGGTCATCAGGTAGGCGAGCAGCTCCTCACGGGCAGCCTCAGGGTTCTTCAGGAACCACTGAGCCCCGGCAGCGACCTCACGGAGGTTGTGCGGTGGGATCTGAGTGGCCATGCCCACCGCGATACCGGCGGAGCCGTTGACCAGCAGGTTCGGGAACCGGCTCGGCAGGACAGTCGGCTCTTGCGTCTTGCCGTCGTAGTTGTCCTTGAAGTCGACCGTTTCCTGGTCGATGTCGCGAACCATCTCCATGGCCAGAGCAGCCATCCGGCACTCGGTGTACCGCGGCGCAGCCGCCGGGTCGTCACCGGGTGAGCCGAAGTTTCCCTGGCCGTCGACCAACGGGTATCGCAGCGACCAGTCCTGCACCAGGCGCACTAGTGCGTCGTAGATGGAGGCATCACCGTGGGGATGGTATTGCCCCATGACCTCGCCGACCACGCGCGAGCACTTGTTGTATCCGCGATCAGGGCGGTAGCCCCCGTCATACATCGCATAGATGACGCGACGGTGCACGGGCTTCATCCCGTCACGCACGTCCGGCAGCGCGCGACTGACGATAACCGTCATCGCGTAGTCGATGTAGCTGCGCTGCATCTCCAGGTTGATATCGACCGGCTCGACGCGCTCGGTCTCAGTACTCGGCGGCTGCTCAGTCACGCGCTGTCCTTACTTTCCGGCTCTTGTCTGTGTNGGTGCAGAGCGTCGATGCGGCGCAAGGCCCTTGTCTGGGGTGGAACCCGTGCTGCGGGTTGGTTCTAGATGTCAAGGAAGCGAACGTCTCGAGCATTGCGCTGGATGAAGCTGCGCCGGCTCTCGACGTCCTCACCCATCAGAACGGCGAACATCTCGTCCGCGGCAGCGGCGTCATCGAGGGTGACCTGCAGCAAGATGCGGTGGGCGGGGTCCATCGTGGTCTCCCATAGCTCCTGGTAGTCCATCTCGCCCAGACCCTTGTAGCGCTGGATACCGGCCTCCTTGGGCAGGCGCCATCCATGGCTCTGGCCGGTCACCAGCATGGCGTCGCGCTCACGGTCGGAGTAGGAGTACTCGTGCGGGTGGTTGCTCCATTTCAGACGGTAAAGCGGCGGTTGCGCGAGGTAGACGTAGCCAGCCTCGATCAGGGGACGCATGAAGCGGAACAGCAGCGTCAGCAGGAGGGTCCGGATATGCAGGCCGTCAACGTCAGCATCAGCCATCAGGACGATCTTGTGATACCTGGCCTTGGCCAGGTCGAAGTCCTCGCCGATGCCCGTGCCGAACCCGGAGATCAGCGCCTGAACCTCGTTGTTCGCCAGAACCTTGTCAATCCGGGCCTTCTCGACGTTGAGGATCTTGCCCCGGATCGGCAGGATGGCTTGGTTGTGCGGGTTACGGCCTCGAACTGCTGAACCACCGGCCGAGTCGCCCTCGACAATGAAGACCTCACAGATGCTCGGGTCGTTGCTCTGGCAGTCACGCAGCTTGCCCGGCAGACCGCCGGACTCGAGCAAACCCTTGCGCCGGGTGGCCTCCCGAGCCTTGCGTGCCGCCATTCGGGCCGCAGCCGCCTGGACGGACTTGCGGACGATGTCCTTTCCCTCACTGGGGTGGGCACTGAGCCAGTGGCCAAGCTGGTCGGTCATGGCCCTTTGGACGAACCCCTTGACCTCGGAGTTGCCCAGCTTCGTCTTGGTCTGGCCCTCGAACTGAGGCTCGCCCAGCTTGACCGAGATCACTGCAGTCAGGCCCTCACGGATGTCGTCGCCGGTGAGGTTGTCGTCCTTGTCCTTGAGCAGCTTTTGGTTGCGGGCGAAGTCGTTGACCAGTTTGGTCATCGCTGCCCGAAAACCCTCTTCGTGGGTGCCGCCTTCGTGAGTGTTGATGGTGTTGGCATAGGTATGAACCGACTCCGAGTACGCATTGGTCCACTGCAGCGCCACCTCGAGAGACATACGTTTGGCGGTGTCTTCGAGTTCGAAGGAGATGACCTCCGGGTGTACCGGTTCGGCGCGCTTGGACGAGACAAGGTGCTTTACATAGTCGACAAGACCGTCCTCGTAGCGATACGCGACCATGCGCGGCTTGGCCGGCTTGACCTCCACCTCAGCCTCGTCCGCCTCCTCATCCTCATCGGCATCCGCGGCTGCCTCGATGGCCCTGGGTCGCTCATCGGTCAAGGTGATGGTCAGGCCCTTGTTGAGGAAGGCCATCTGCTGGAACCGGGCGCGTAGGGTCTCGTACTCATACGTCGTGGTCTCGAAGATGTCTGGGCTGGCCCAGAAGGTGACCGTCGTACCGGTCTCATCGGAGGCTTCGTCCCTGGACAGGTCTGCTGCTGGCGCACCCAACAGGAAGGTCTGTCTGAACACGTGACCGAGCTGGCGCACCTCGACCTCGACCTTGTCCGAGAGCGCGTTGACCACAGAGATACCAACTCCGTGCAGCCCCCCAGAGACCGAGTAGCCGGCGCCGCCGAACTTGCCGCCTGCGTGCAACTGGGTCAGGACGACTTCAACGGCCGGCTTCCCCTCGCCAATCATGATGTCCGTCGGGATACCGCGGCCATTGTCTACCACCTTGACCCCGCCGTCGGATAGCAGGGTGACCTCGACATGAGTGGCATAACCGGCCAGTGCCTCATCGATAGAGTTGTCGACAACCTCCCAGACGAGGTGGTGCAGGCCGCGCTCACCGGTGGAGCCGATATACATGCTGGGGCGCTTGCGGACCGCCTCAAGGCCTTCGAGGACAGTGATGGCACTCGCGTCGTAAGCGGATCCTTCTGGTCTGAGTGCCTTCGTCGCTGAGGGCACATCGGTTACGGGCACGTTCTCTTGGCTGACCTCGGACACGGTGCTCCTTTGGCTCTTCTACAGTGGTCCAGTGGTCCGGGCGGCCCGGGACCTGCATCACGGGACTTATCGGCCAAGGTCGGGCAGTGAATGCGGCCACACCAGACGCCACGTGCCCCGAGGTGCCTCCGTGATGTCTCACGTGACGCAAATCCCGGGCACCACATCAGGCAGGCCGCCGAATCGTGTCTAGTCTACCTGTCGGTACTGGCAAGAAAGTGCTCAGGAGGCCCGTTAGCGGCATTTTCCGGCAAAATGCGGCTAGTTCCTACTCCCCCTACATGGCTGGGTATCTCACGGCCTGGAGATGGCCGCACTGTGCAAGGTGTCGTCACCATCACCCGTAGGTGTCACGCGGCCCGGGGCCCGTCGACTTCCGCAGTCCGCGGGACCACGAGGGCGCGCCCGGACCCTGCACCCGAAGCTCGCTCACCGCATCCTTACCGACCTCGGCCTCAAGGCGACCCAGGATCGTCGATGACATAAGCCGTAGTTGGGTGGCCCATGCCGTCGACTCCGCTCGCACCGTCAGCACGCCATCGCTGAACGTCACCGGGGCGCAATGCGAGGCGACCTCGGTGCCCACGATTGCCGCCCACCGCCCCATGACCGACCCCATGGCCACATCGATGTTCCATCCTCGATCCAGCAACAGTTGGTCCATCTGGTCACCGAGCAACGACGGCTCGCGCCCGTCACGGCCATCCCTGCCGCTTCGTCCCCATGCATCCCCGGGCTGACCGTTGCGTCTGCGCCGGGGCCGGCTGCCCGGCCGTAGGCCTTTTGCCCTGGCTGCTTCGCGGGCGCGCGCCAGCGCCGAGGCTGCCGCGGTGTTCGCAGTGTCCGCCTCCTGATGACTGCTTCCCGAAGCATCCGGTGCCGCATCCCCCACGTCGCGGACCTCGTCATCTCGTGCATCATCAATCGTCACGGACCACCTGCCCCAGACTCACCCGATAGGTCATACCAGAGTCTGACAGAACGGCTGGCACGTCACCGGGGAAAGCCGCTGTGATGAGCACCTGCTCGCAGTCGACGATCAGGGTCGCCAGCCGTTCGCGGCGGCCGGAGTCGAGCTCCGCGAAGACATCGTCCAGAATCAGGACGGGGTCGTCAGCGAGGTCGTGCCGTAGAAGCTGGTATGCCGCCAGCCGAAGTCCCAGCGCAAAGGACCAGGACTCGCCATGGCTCGCGTAGCCCTTGGCCGGCAGCCCTCCGAGGGTGAGTACGACGTCATCACGATGAGGCCCGACCAGCGAGATGCCACGCTCAATCTCATTGACACGTAGCTCGTCCAAGGAGGCAAGAAGCTCGTCGTGCAGCTCCTGAAGCTCTGGAACCGCCCCTGCGGCAATCGCCGCAGCCGCTTCTTCGCGCAGTGAGGACTTGTAGGAGATCCGCGCATCGGAGTGCGCTGCGCTGACCTCGTCATATGCCCCGGTGAGGTAAGGGGTGAGGTCACGCATCAGCCTCAGCCGGGCGTACAGCAGTTGAGCGCCGACTTTGGCCAGATGGCTGTTCCACACGTCCAGGGTGTTCAGTGCGCCATCGGGCGAATCCACATCGTTATCCACAGAACCTGTGGATAACGATGTGGATGACCTGTGGGGACGGCGGGCGCCGCGCCTCAACACCGGTGCCGCGGACTTCAACAGGGCGTTGCGTTGCTTGAGTACCTTGTCGTACTCGGACCGGACACCCGCCCAGCGTGGTTGTCGGGCGACGAGCAGCTCGTCCAGGAACCGGCGTCGCTCGGACGGATCACCCTTGACCAGGCCAAGGTCCTCTGGGGCAAACAAGACGGTACGTAGTGTCCCGAGAACCGCGCGTGGGGCGGAGGCCGGTGAGTGGTTCAGGCGGGCCCTGTTTCGTCCACTCGCACGACCGGTGTTGATCTCGAGCTCGATCAAGGTCTCCCGGCCCTCACGGACCACGACCGCACGGATTATCGCCTGCTGGGTACCGGCACGAACCAGCGGCGCATCGGCTGCCACCCGATGTGAACCCAGTGTCGCGAGATAGCCGGCTGCTTCGACCAGGTTGGTCTTGCCCTGACCATTAAGCCCGATCAGCGTGGTGACCCCTGGCGCCAACGGCAGCTCGGCGCTCGGGTAGCTGCGAAAGTCGGTGACGCTCAGGTGGCTCAGATACACAGCGTCAGACGGTCAGTGATCAGTGAGCACACCGGACTCGCCGGCCTTGGTGACTGCGTGTCCGCCGAACTGGTTACGCAGCGCGGCCACGGCCTTCATCTGCGGAGAGTCGTCCTGGCGCGAGGAGAACCGGGCAAAGAGCGAGGCAGTGATGACCGGCATCGGCACGGCGTGGGCGATGCCCTCTTCCACCGTCCACCGGCCTTCCCCAGAGTCGTTGACGTACCCTCGTATCTGGCCGAGGTCGTGATCCTCCTCCAGTGCCTTGACCATGAGATCAAGCAACCAAGAGCGCACGACTGTGCCACGGGTCCATGCCTTAAAGCTGCCGGGAACATCCTTGACAGTGTCCTTGGCGAGAAGCAGTTCGAAGCCTTCCGCATAGGCCTGCATGAGTCCGTATTCAATGCCGTTATGCACCATCTTGACGTAATGTCCGGAACCGACCTCGCCCGCATGAACGAAGCCTTCGTCTCGAGGCCCTTCCGGCCGAAGAGCATCGAAGATCGGCATGACCATCTCGACGTGCGCGACGTCACCGCCACACATCAGGCCGTAGCCGTTCTCCTTGCCCCAGACTCCGCCACTGACACCACAGTCGACAAAGCCGATTCCCTTGGCCTTGAGTTCCTGCGCATGCACGATGTCGTCGGTGAACTTGCTGTTCCCCCCGTCCACGAGCAGGTCCCCTGCCGAAAGAAGGTCTCCCAGGGCGGTGATGGTCTGTGCGGTCGCGCCGCCGGCAGGCACCATGACGATCACGACGCGAGGGGCCGGTAGGGCTGCGACCAGCTCTTCGAGGCTGGAAACATCGCGGGTCGGTGACGTACGGCTGTAGCCGGTCACTTCGTGACCTGCATCGCGGATCCGGTCGCGCATGTTGGCGCCCATCTTGCCGAGCCCGATGAGACCGATGTGCATGACATAACTCCCGTTGCGAGTGAGTGGAGGTGGTGACTAAGGCCCTGCAGTGCGGATGGCCCGCACTGGGTTCATGGCTAGCTGGCGAATCGGACCGGCATCAAGACATAACGGTAGGACGTGTCCGCAGGACCGTCGATCTCAGCCTGCCCGGAGAGCACCGCTGGGCGACCGCTCTGGGTGAAGGACAGTCGGCTGTATGTCGTGCCTACCGCTCCGAGCCCGTCCAGCAAGAACTGGGGGTTGAACGCAATCTCGATCTCCGGACCGGTCAGCACTGCTTCGACCGCTTCGCTGCCCTGGGCACCGTCACCGGAGCCGGCCTCGATGGCCACCTGAGCGTCACCGAAGCGAAGGCGGACCGGGGTATTACGCTCGGCGACCAGGGCCACCCGCTTGACTGCCTCGACCAGTTGAGCAGTCTCGATGACCGCCTCGGTGTCTGCGCTAGAGGGGAAAATCGAGGTGACTTTTGGGTACTCACCATCGAGCAATCGCGTGGTCGCCAGACGCTGACCTGCCTCGAACCCGATAAGGCCATCACCGGATGCACCACTTCCGAGATGAATCTCGATCGAGCCCAGAGCCCCCAGTGCCTTGGCGGTGTCGGACAGCGTCCGGGCCGGAACCAGGGCAACATAACTGGCGTCGGTGGCCTCGGGGTTCCAGGTCAGCTCACGCATCGCAAGCCGGTAGCGGTCCGTGGCCAGCAGGGTAATCTTGTCGCCCTCGATCTCGACTCGCACACCGGTCAGGATGGGCAGGGTGTCACCTCGGTCTGCCGCAATCGAGACCTGGGCTACGGCATGGGTGAAGGCGTCACCGGCGATAGTGCCAGTAGCGGCCGGGGCGGTGGGCAGAGTCGGGTAGTCGTCAGCGGGCATCATCAACAAGCTGAACCGGGTAGCACCGCAGATGACCTGAACCTTGGTGGCCTCGGTGACTACGTCAACGGGCCGGTCAGGGAGGTTACGTGAGATATCTGCCAGAAGTCGTCCAAGCACAAGGACTGTGCCGGACTCTCCAACCTCAGCAGGGACGGTGATCTTGGCCGAGACCTCGTAGTCGAAGGCTGACAGGGTCAGGGTTCCCTCGTCACTGGCTTCTATCAGAACGCCGGCCAGAACGGGGACCGGCGGGTGGCTCGGGAGACCTCGGGCCACCCAGTTCACCGCCTCTGCAAGAACATCGCGCTCAACCCGAAACTTCATCGGTAACCCGCCCTTCGACATGCGTGGGTGCTGATAGCGACACAGCAGTGCGTTAACAGAGGTGCGGATCGACCCTAGTGCTACGGGGTCCTCTGGCCAACATCTGGTACGAAGTTGTTGTTTTGTTTGAGGAGTCCTGCGTTCTGATCGAACGAGTCGTCCCCAGGTACTCGGGGCGATATCCATCTCTTTGAGGACTCGTCATCGTCATAGGGCCTGTGGATCGTGTGGATAAGTCACATCGGTGCAGGTGATGCTTCTGCATGGGTGTGGATGACCCGTGGAGGGGATCCGAGTACAACGTGCCGTGCCTGTGGATGACCTGGAGCTGTCCACAGGCACGGTTTCATCACAGGAGGGTTACCAACACCTCTGGGGTGCTCATCCACAGGTTGTCCCCCGGTGAGCCCACAGGTGGACTCGGGGCATCTGCGAACACACGTCCACAGAGTTATCCCCAGGGTGTGGATGAGGAAGCGGGGATGAATGGCTGGGCGCGGGCCGGTAACAAGTCCACAGGGTTGTTCACAACCCTGTGGACACAGCGTCGGTGCTACCGAGACTGGTTGCGGATCCGGTTGGTCAACTCGGTGACCTGGTTGTAGGTCGCTCGCCGTTCGCCCATCAACTGCCGGATCTTGCGGTCGGCGTGCATGACGGTGGTGTGATCACGTCCGCCGAAAAGCTGGCCGATCTTTGGCAGGGACAGCTCGGTGAGCTCGCGGCAGAGGTACATCGCAATCTGTCTGGCGGTGACCAGTACCCGGGAGCGGGATGCGCCACACAGGTCCTCCATCGTCAGCGCGAAGTACGCCGCGGTCTGCGCCATGATCGTCGCGGACGTTATCTGGTTGCCCTGATCCTGCGGGAAGATGTCCTTGAGGACGATCTCGGCAAGGTTGAGGTCCACGAACTGGCGGTTCAGGCTGGCGAACGCAGTGACCCGGATGAGTGCGCCCTCGAGCTCACGGATATTCGTGGTGATCCGGCTGGCGATGAACTCCAGAACCTCGTCGGGAGTGGTCATCTTCTCCTGGATTGCCTTCTTGCGAAGGATGGCGATCCGGGTCTCCAGGTCAGGAGGCTGAACGTCTGTGAGCAGGCCCCACTCGAAGCGACTGCGCATCCGCTCCTCGAAGCCACCCAACTGCTTGGGTGGCAGGTCGGAGGTGATGACGACCTGCTTATTTGCATTATGCAAAGTGTTGAAGGTGTGGAAGAACTCTTCCTGAGTCTGCACCTTGCCCTGCAGGAACTGGATGTCGTCGATGAGGAGCACGTCGACGTTTCGGTATCGGCTCTGGAAGGCTGACGCCTTGTCGTCGCGAATGCTGTTGATGAAGTCATTGGTGAACTCCTCGGAGTTCACATATCGCACGCGAACGTTCGGATAGAGGTTGCGGGCGTAGTGGCCGATCGCGTGAAGTAGGTGGGTCTTACCCAGTCCAGACTGGCCGTAGACGAACAGCGGGTTATATGCCTTGGCGGGCGCCTCAGCCACAGCGACGGCGGCTGCGTGCGCGAAACGGTTGCTGGCGCCGATGACGAACGTGTCGAACGTGTACTTCGGGTTGAGTCGGGTGGCCTCGACCTCGGTAGCGTCACGGTCGGCGATCCGCGGCCGACTGGACTGTCCACCTGCGCTGGTGGCACCGATCGTGCTGAATGGGGAACTCAGATCCGGAAGCTCGTCCGCCTCGAGCTCGGTGAGGCTAGCAAGATCGGTGATGGTCTCGGGCTCCGACGGGTCTTTAGCCGCATTTTCTGCGCGAAGTGCCGGGTCAACGGTGACGGCTAACCGGATCTCCATACCGAGCTGGTCGGACAGTGCCGTCACAACCTGTTGACGTGCCCGGGTCTCGACGATGTCCTTGGTGTACTCGTCGGGTACCGCCAGCAGTGCCGTCTGTTCCAGCAGCCCCACAAACTTGGCCTGGTGAAGGAACGCACGCTGGGTCGGGGGCAGCCCATTGGCATCGAGTGCAGTCAACGTGTTGTGCCAGACGTGGCCGAAATCAACCTGAACTTGCGTCACGATCGGTACATCTCCACTCCCGTTGTCATGGTCTCGAGCCGCGGTATTCCGTGGGCGCCAGAGCATCGTATGCTCTTTTTCCACATGCTTGTCCACAGTCTGTGCATATGTTGTGAACGCTGAGTTTGGGGCGCGAAGCCTATGAGCGTCTGCCCCCACGGATCTCCGTACGAGGGTCGTTGTCGTAGCGTTCTTGCTCACAAAACCAGGTGTTTACCGGCGTGTTGCCTGACAAAGATAGTCCCGCGGCACCACCATAGGCCGTTTTAGCCCGATTCGGTGGCACAGCGCAACGGCAAACGACATGAGTTTGACCGTGCCCTATTGGCTCCCGTACCGTGGAGGCAGCCTGTGTTGAGGGCCGTTTTCGCATGCCCGCGCAACCCCCGCAGTTATGGTGGCCGCAGGCTTTCCGATTGTGGCCGATCAGTGTCTCAAAGGGGGTGGGGACTCTCGCCCCGTCCCATGAGCTGGCTCGTCCCACCGTGTACCCGGCACCACCTTCAGCACAGATCCCCGGATGGCTGTGCAGTAACGGAGAACCTTGTGAGCAAGCGCACCTTCCAGCCGAACAACCGTCGTCGGGCCAAGACCCACGGCTTCCGCCTGCGTATGCGTACCCGTGCGGGTCGCGCCATCCTGGCTGCTCGCCGCGTCAAGGGTCGCTCCGAACTGTCCGCCTGAGGTTCGACGCGTGCTGCCGGCGCGTCATCGCCTGCGAAGCAGCAGCGATTTCGCCGAAGTTTTTCGGGGCGCACGCGGAGCCGGCGGATCTCGTTCAGGTAGCCGATTCATGTTGGTACATGTCACCTCGACCGACGCGCGTGTGGGTCAACCGCCGCGGGTCGGTCTTGTCGTCTCCAAGGCCGTTGGTAATGCGGTGGTTCGCAACCGCACCAAACGGGTACTGCGTGCGCTCATGAGTACGCGGATCGATCAGCTCCCCGCGGGCGTTGATGTAGTCATCAACGCGAAGACTGACCTACCGGCTGCACCGACAGCACTACTGGCCCAGGACCTGGACAGGTTACTGACCACCGTGCTGCGTAGGGTCGCGCGACAGGAAGGGCGCTAACCGATATGTCGACTCGTCCTTTGAGCGCGGTTGTCGCTGCTCCGGCGATCTGGCTGATCAGGTGTTATCAGCTGGTCGTTTCCCCGATGCGTCCGCCGACATGTCGCTTCTACCCTTCCTGCTCTGCCTACGCACTGACCGCCATCGAGCGCTTTGGCGTCCTGCGCGGCTCCTGGCTCGCCACCCGCCGGTTGCTGCGGTGTCACCCCTGGAACGCGGGCGGGGTCGACCACGTGCCGGAACGAGACACGCCCGAACATATGTCCAAACCGTCCACCCGCCAGACTTGACCATGATGGCGACCGACCGCCCATCCGGTTGATCCCCTTGCAGCCCGCCTGAGCCACCAGCTCACATCACGACAAAGGACCCGATGAGCGCGATGATTGATTCAGTACTCCACCCACTGGAGTGGGTCGTCGCCTGGCTGATGGTCGGTTTCCATCAGATCTTCTCAGCGATAGGCCTGCCGCCTGAGGCCGGGTTCACCTGGGCCTTTTCGATCGTGGGCCTGGTCATCGTCATCCGGATCATCTTGATCCCCTTGTTTGTCAAGCAGATTCACGCCTCCCGGCGGATGCAGCTCATCCAGCCCGAGATGCAGAAGATCCAGAAGAAGTACAAAGGCAAGACCGATCCCGAGTCCCGGCAGGCGATGACCCAGGAGACGATGGCGCTGTACAAGCGCACGGGCACCAACCCGTTCTCGTCCTGCCTGCCGATCCT
>JGI24140J50213_10000894_pt1 | contig 13605 bp, 11 predicted proteins | sample BarGraIncu00222A_FD_50213 | JGI IMG/M metagenome (IMG submission 50213)
GGTCNTCNTNGTCGGCNTGATNATCGGCTTNATCGGCGCGGTGATGGGCATCGGCGGCGGCTTTATCCTGATCCCGATCATGATCTATCTGCTGCGGGTGCCGACCTCCACCGTGATCGGCACCTCGATGGTGCTGACGCTGGTCACCATGGTATTCGCCACCCTGCTGCACGCGGTCACCAATCATCTGGTCGACGCCGTGCTGGCGCTGATCCTGATGGTCGGCGGCGTGACCGGCGCGCAGTTCGGCGCCCGCGCCGGCCAGAAGATTCGCGGCGAACATCTGCGGCTGCTGCTGGGGATCCTGATTCTCGCGGTGGGACTCCGCTTTGCGATCGAACTGGTGATCCGGCCCGACGATCTCTTCACCATCCGGGAAACCGGAGGCGCCGGATGACCGCACGCAGCCTGCTCGCAACGGCTGGCCTCGGGCTGGCGCTGAGCGCGGCATTCGCGATCCCGGCCGCGCATGCCGAGCGGCTGATCGTGTCGGTCTCCAACCACCGCGTGACCGTGACGCCGAACTATTCCGGCGAAGAGCTCGTGCTGTTCGGCTCGGTCGAGAAGGACGCCGCCACCCCGGCGACCCGTACCAATTATGATCTCGTGGTGACCGTGAGCGGCCCGCGCGCCGACATGGTGACGCGGCGCAAGGAACGCAAATTCGGCATCTGGGTCAACACCGACTACCGGCAATTCCTGGAAGTGCCGACCTACCTTGCATTGTTCGCCAATCGGCCGTTTGACGCCATCGCCTCGCCGGACGTCGAGCGGCGGCAACAGCTCGGTCTCAAAAACGTGCTGCTCACCCAGCGCGTCGGCACCGACTACGCCGACGTCGTGCCGAACGATCCGTTCCGCAGCGCCTTTGTCCGGCTGCGCTCCGAACATGGCCTCTATCGCGAGGCGACCTCCGCGGTGACGTTCCTGACGCCGACGCTGTTTCGCACCGGCATTCCGCTCCCGGCCGAGGTGCCGATCGGGACCTATGACGTCGAGATCAAGCTGTTCTCCGAAGGCGCGCTGGTGACGCGGACTGAGACCGCCTTCGAAATCGTCAAGGTCGGCTTCGAGCAGTTCGTCGCCACCAGCGCCCGCCAGAACGGTTTCGTCTACGGGCTGGTGACCGTGTTCATGGCGCTGATGACCGGATGGATGGCATCGATCGTGTTCCGCAAGGATTAAAGACGACCCCTCAGGATCAGGCCCGTGCATTCGGCACCTCACGCAACGACGGCAAGACACGAATCCGCCTTCCCGCGACGCGATGCGCCCGAGTTTTACAAAATCCTTCGCCTCGAAAAACAGAGGGCGCAGGGAAAGCCGGGTGCCCGTTGCACCCGCAGCCTCGTGCGCAAAGTAGTTAAGCACACGAGTTAGTCACCACAGGTTCACCGGAACACCCGGCCTTCCCTGCGCAATGGTTTTACGGCTTATTTCGAGCTCTCCCCGGTGACCGGGCTTGTTTGCCACCGTCATCCCCAAGAAGCTCGCTTCTCGAGAACTTGACACCAGCGTCGGGGTGTCAGGACCACACGACTTTGCCGTCCGCGCGCGATGTCATTCGTCTTTTGACATCGCCCGCGTCCATCGCATCCCGCGCCCAACGTCCGTGACGATCGCGATACGCCCCTCTTGTGGGTGCGGGATGGCGAAAGATGTAGAAGTGATTTGGGTCTGAAGTGAACCGGAATATTTTTGCGAGAAGGGCTGGACAGGCGACTCACCTTACGGCCCGTCGGGCAAAATCACCCGCTTCCGCTCGGATTTCGCGCGCGGGCGCGTACTTATAAATCGATTGAATCGATTCCTGTGACTTCCTGCATCTCTCCGGAATGGGCGTTAGTGGAAATGTGTTCCGCCGTTGATGTCAAAGATAGCGCCCGAGGCGTAGCCGCCGGCCGCGCTGCACAGAAAGAGCGCGGTCGCCCCGATCTCTTCCGGTATCGCCAAGCGCTTCAGGGGATAACGCTGTGGTTCATAACCCTTCCCGCTTGTCATGTCGGTATCAACCGGACCGGGGGCAATGCCGTTCACCAGCACATTATGCGGTGCGCCGCGTTGCGCGAGCCAGCGCACGAAAGCATGNACGCCTCCCTTTGAAAACACATAATGCGGANNCGAACGAAGGCCTCCCATCCAGCCCGCCACGGAACCGCACAGCACGATGCGGCCCTCCGTCGCCGCNATCATGCCGGGCAGAAACGCCCGGGTCAGATTGATCGGACCCTTGACGTTGGCCCGGATGACCTGGTCGAGGGTGTCATCCCAACCTTCCGCCATCCAGTCGTCGTAAGGGCATATCGCGGCGGTGTCGATCAGGCCGTAGACGGTACCGACTTCTTCGGCCAGTCGCGTGACGGCTTGCCGCGATCCGGTATCGAGGCTGAAGACCTCGGCGACATCGGCGACCTTGGCGCCGACACGCTCGCGTATCTGTTCGGGAGCGACGATATCGATCAGCACAAGACGGGCGCCATGCTCCGCACAAAGCCTTGCCGTTGCGCTGCCAATGCCCCCTGCCGCGCCCGAGATCAAAATTCGTCGCCCGGTAAGATCGAACGGTGAGTTATCGAGACTGGCCATGCGGTTTTCCGTTTTTCGAATTCACACTAGAGCCTTTTCCGTTCCGATAGAATCGGAACGGGGCTCTAGATTGTTGTTTTGACGCGTTTTCTTCACGCGAACCGGTATCCACTTCGCTCGAAAACACTCTAGGTTCGCCGTCGCGCACGACCTTATTTGAACAAGGGACATTTGGATTCGGCCCTGGAAATAAAGGCTTCCTCGGCCGGGATGGTCTGAACGACCTTGTAATAATCCCAGGGTTGCTTCGATTCCTCCGGGGTCTTCACCTGAATCAGTTTCAAGTCGCTCATCAAGCGGCCGTCCTCGCGAATGCTGGCGTTGGTGGTGTACATGTCGTTGACCCTGGACTTCTTCAGATGGGCCATGACCTTGTCACTGTCGTCGGTGCCGAGTTCCTTGATCGCCTTCAGGTAGGTCATCGCTGCCGAATAGGTCGACGCGTGCAGCCCGGTCGGCATGCGATTCATGATGGCGAAGTAGCGCTTGGCCCAGGCACGTGCCTTTTCGTCCTGGTCCCAGTACCAACTGTCGGTGGTGTACAGGCCCTTGGTTTGTTCCAACCCCAGCGCATGCACGTCGGTGATGAACATCAATAGCGCAGCAATCTTCATCGACTTGTCGACGCCGAATTCGTGAGCCGCCTTGATGCTGGTGACCAGGTCATTGCCGGCGTTCGCGAGCCCAAGGATCTGCGCCTTCGATGCCTGCGCCTGCAACAGGAAGGAGGAAAAATCCGGCGCGTTCAGGGGATGCCTCACGGCGCCGAGCACGGTGCCGCCATTGTCCTTGACGACCTTGGTCGAATCGCCTTCCAGCGAATGCCCGAACGCATAGTCGGCGGTCAGGTAGTACCAGCTCTTGCCGCCCTGCTTCACGACAGCCGAACTGGTGCCGCGCGCCGCCGAAACCGTGTCATAGCCGTAATGAATGGTGTAGGGACTGCATTCTTCATTGGTCAGGCGGGCCGTCCCGGTGGCCGGCACAATGAACAGCTTTTTCTCCTGGGCGGCCATCTTGGAAACCGCCAGCATCACCGCGGAGTTTGCTCCCGCCATGATCATTCCTACACCATCGCGCTCAAACCACTCGCGCGCCTTGGCGGTGGCGATGTCCGGCTTGTGCTGGTGGTCGAAGTAGACGAGTTCGATCTTCTTGCCGTTGATCTCTCCGCCGGAATCGGCGATCGCCATCTTGACGGCTTCGACGCCGCCCTGGCCGGAAATATCGGCGTAGACGCCTGACATATCGGTCAGCAGTCCGATCTTGATGGTGTCTCCCGAGATCTGGGCCGATACCGGAGTGACGCTATCCGGACACGCGAGCGCGGCGATGACCGCCACGGTCATTGCCGCAAGCCCGTTATTGATTCTTGCCATCATCCCCTCCCTGTTGGAACCCCGCTGCGCGGTTCACGCGACTTGCAGTTCTCTTTATAAGACGCGCTTCGGCCTCACGCCGCCATAGGTCGTGAGATGCGATCCGCAAAGCCAGCCCGCGTCGACCGGCAAGTCGATGCCGGTGATGGCCGCGGCATCGTCCGACAACAGGAATGCCACGGCTCGCCCGACTTCATCCGGCTCGACCATCCGTCCCAAGGCGGCGGCTTCACATATCAATGCTTCATCGCGCTGGCCGCTTTGGATGGCGGCGAGCAGCGCCGGCGTCGCGGTATAGCCCGGCGACACGGCGTTGACCCGCACGCCCGACCTGCCCCATTCCGCGGCGAGACATGCCGCCATATGCACGACCGCGGCCTTGGTCGGCGCATAGGCATGCAGCGGCGCCGTGCGTGACGCGGTGACCGAGCCTGTGATGACGATGCCGCCCGACCCGCGCGCCAGCATCCGCCGTCCGGCGGCGACGCAGGAGATGTAGACGCCGCGCAGGTTGACCTCGACGATGCGGTCGAAGTCGGCCAGCGGAAACTGTTCGGGCGTCAAGGGTGACTGGATCAGGCCGGCATTGGCAACCAGCGCTGAAATCGGGCCGATCCGGCTTTCGATGTCGGCGACGGCGGTCTCGGTGGCGTCGGGATCCGAAACGTCGAAAGCGGCCACCTCGGCGCCAAGTTGCGCGGCGGCCGCGCGGCTTCGCTCAGCATTGATATCGGCGATCACGACGCGCCAGTTTCGTTCCGAGAGCACGCCGGCGGTCGCGAGGCCAATCCCGCTTGCGCCACCCGTCACCAGCGCGATGCGTTCGTGCCCCTCGTCCCGCGCGCTCATGACCGCTTCTCGCACGGCCGGATCGTGCCTGGAGCGTTTTCGAGCGAAGTGGATACCGGTTCGCGTGAAGAAAACGCGTCAAAACAAGAATCTAGAGCCCCGTTCCGATTCCATCGGAACGGAAAAGGCTCTGGCAATCGCCCGATCTTCACCAAGCTCATCGATCGTCCCTCCCTTTGGCCAGCGCGCGGATGGAGGCAGCCGGATCGAACTCCGGATGTCCTCAGCGCGCGTGAAAGCCGCGATAGCCGTTTTGTGCCACCTCATCGGTGAATTTGGCATAGCGTGCCATGCCGCCGGCGTACGGCATGAACACCCGCGGCTTGCCGGGAACGTTGGCGCCAAGGTACCAGGAGTGGTTGGCCTTGGGTAACAAGGTCTGGCCGGCTGCCTCGTTGACGTGTGCGCCCCAGTCCTCGGCCGCTTTGGCATCCGCCTCGATGCGGGTGAGCCCATGCTCCCGCATATGACCGATGCAGCGTGCGATCCACTGCGTATGCTGCTCGATCGCCACCGGCATGTTGGCCAGCACCGACGGACTGCCGGGGCCCGTGACGGTGAACATGTTGGGATAGCCCGGCACCTGCAGCCCGAGATAGGTGCGGGGCCCCGCCGCCCAATCCTGGCGAAGCGAGCGTCCCGCCGTCCCGGTGATGTCCATCGCCAGCATGGGACCTGTCATGGCGTCGAAGCCGGTGGCAAAAACGATGACATCCAGTTCGTGCTCGCGCGCGCTGGTGCGGATGCCGTGTGGCGTGATTTCCTGGATCGGCGCGGCGCGCACGTCGACCAGAGCCACGTTGTCGCGGTTGAAGGTCTCGAAATAATCGGTGTCGATCGGAGGCCGCTTGGACGCAAAGGGATGGTCCGTCGGCGTCAGGATCCGGACTGTTTCCGGATCCTTGACGATGGAACGGATTTTGGCGCGAATGAAGTCAGAAGCGGTATCGTTGGATTCCTTGCTGGTCAACAGATCGCTGAAGGCGCCACGGAACTCCAGACCGCCCTTCTCCCACGCCGCCTCGTAGCGGCGCAACCGTTCCTGTTCGGTGACCTCGAGCGCGGACTCCTTCCTGATATCGTAAGGATGGCCATTGATGTTTGACCGCATCTTTTCGCGGATGGCCCGGTAGTTCGCCTTCACCGCAGCCTGGGCCTCGGCGGTGAAGGGCGCGTTTCGGGCCGGCACGCTGTAATTTGCGGTGCGCTGGAACACGGTCAGATGCGCCGCCTGTTCGGCGATCGGCGGCGCCGCCTGGATGCCGGTCGAGCCGGTGCCGATCAGACCGACGCGCTTGCCGGTGAAGTCGACGCCCTCATGCGGCCAGCGTCCGGTATGGTACCACTGGCCCTGGAAGCGCTCGAGGCCGGGAATGTTGGGGATGTTTGCCGAGGACAAACACCCGACCGCGGTGATGAAGAAACGTGCCGTGTAGCTGCCGCCCGCCCCGGTGCGGATGGTCCAGAGATTTGTGCTGTCGTCAAACGAAGCCGCGGTAACGCGGCTGTCGAAGCTTATGCTGCGCCGCAGATCGAACCGGTCGGCGACATGCTCAAGATAACGCCGGATCTCGGCAGCCTCGGGATAGCGCTGGCTCCAGTTCCACTCCTGCATCAAATCCGGGTCGAACGAATAGCAGTAGGAGTAGCTTACGGAATCGCACCGGGCGCCCGGATAGCGATTCCAGTACCATGTGCCTCCGACCCCGGCTCCGGCTTCCAGCACCCGGACGGAAAGACCGAGCTGATCGCGGAGCTGATGCAGGAGATAAAGGCCGGAGAAACCGGCGCCGATGATGACCGCATCCAGCACCGCGGCAGAGGGTGCGGTGTCGGTCCTGAATGGCTCGGTCTCGGCCGGCATGGGCAGTTATCCTCCCGTTGATCTGTCGTCCCGGCCCGTTGGCCACGACTTCGTTGCAGCATCCATATTTCACTTGCCCACCGCCGGTCTACGGGAGAGCATTCATAGCTTCTGTGAACGGGCGGCATACATCGGTGGATCGCTATAGTGAGCTTCTGGTCTTTACCCGCGCCGTCGCCGAAGGTGATTTCTCGGCCGCGGCGCGCAGCCTCTCGCTGACACCGTCCGCGGTCAGCAAGCTGGTGTCGCGGCTGGAGAATCGCCTTGGCGTCAGGTTGTTCAGCCGTTCCAGCCGCCGGATGGCGCTGACACCCGAAGGCGAGAAATTCTATTCCGCCGCGCTGCGCGCCATCGACGCGGTGGAGGAGGCGGATACGGCGGTCGCGCCAAACAACCTGCATGGCGACACGCTTCGCATCCGCTCGGCGCCGACTTTTGCCGCGTCGCAGCTTGCGCCGCTGATCCCCACCTTCCGCAAGCAGCATCCATCGCTCCGCATCGAGGTGCATTTGCGGATGGAGGCCGGCAATCCTCTGGAGGGCGGGATGGATGTGGCAATCTATGTCGGCCATCTCGCCGACTCCTCGCTGGTCGCGCGTCCCTTTGCGCGGACACGCTGGATCATCTGCGCGTCGCCACGCTATCTCGCCGTGCATGGCACGCCACGCACACCTGCCGACCTGGCGCGCCATGAATGCCTGAATTTCCTGCCGAGCATGGCCGCAAGCGTTTGGGCGGTCCGCGGTGCCCGGCCGGCATCGCGACCGTTCAAGATATCAGGCAGTATCGTGGCCAATCAGGGCCAGATGCTACTGGAACTCGCCTTGGCCGACCTCGGCGTGGTTCGGCTCGCGGAGTATCATGTGAAGCAAAGCCTCATTGAGGGACGGCTGGTCGAGCTGTTCCCGAAGCATCAGAGCCTTGAAATGGATCCGATCTACGCGATCTATGAGGGGCGGCGAAACCTGAGCCCGCGGTTGCGCGTGTTCCTGGATTTTCTGGACGCATCTTTCGCCAGCGATCTTCCACCATCGCGCGGCAGGAAGCGAACTCCGGCCGCGTGATCTGTTTTCACCGCAGCGGCCGGACAGGCAAATGGGTGATTTGCCGCCTGGCAAATCACCCATTTCGAAAACTCGCCTGATGGACTCAGTATGCCCAGCAGCGGTGCCGGCGGGGGTGCCAACGAAGTCCTGGCCCGCAAACCACTCCGACCGGAGCAACAACGACCGCACCGGGCACCACGACCACGCCTTCGTTAGCGTAGCAACGACCATCGCCGCCACGATGTTCGCCGCGGCCGCAACCGCCCGCGGCCTGGGCACTAACGCTTGCGAAGCACAACAAGGCGGCGAATGCCGAAATCGAAAGAATTTTTCTGCTCATTACCTGGGTCCTCTCCCTGGGTCCTGTGTTTGCGACCGTCGGCCGTCCCAAACCATTCCATCCCGTCCACTGTGCCCATCTCTCGATGAACTCTATGTGAACAATTGCCGTGCGCGCCATGGCTCATTGCCTGTTGGCGTCAGCGCGACAAAAATGGTCTCCGATTCAATTTTAGAGAGCCCCGAAGGCGAACACATTCTGCATCGCCGCGAAATGACGCGATGTGCCACGCACGGACATGCGTCCTCGTCAAATCGAGTTGGCGGCAAACAACGCCATTAAGCAAGAAAGGATATTGTCCGCTCGATCAGCCAGTAGGCGGCAATAACGCCTATGCCGTAGGCGGCGGCTACATCGAGCCGGTCAAAGGATCGTTTGACCAATGCAGCCTCGCGCAGCCGGGAGGCAACATGGCGCAGCGACCAGATCAGCCACAGGACCGCAGCTACGAAGACAAGCTGTCCGATCTCTACGCCCACATTGAAAAACAGCAGCGCAAGGGGGATGGCATGTTGAGGCAATCCCACCTCAGCCAGGGCGCCGGCAAAGCCCAAGCCGTGCAGCAGACCGAAGCTGAAGGCGACGAGCCACGGCAACCGTGCGGTCAAGCCTGGCTTTCCACCTCGCGCATTCAGGATCTCGACGGAAACCAGCATGATGCTGAGCGCGATGGTCGCCTCCACGGGCGGCCGCGGAACGTTCACAAAACCCAGCGTCGCCGCAGCAAGCGTAATGCTGTGCGCAATGGTGAAAGCCGTCACGGTGACGGCGACACGTCGCCACCCCCGAACCAGAATCACCAGCGCCAGCACAAACAGAAGATGATCGAAACCGAACAGGATGTGCTCGATGCCCAGGCGCAGATAGGTCGCCGCGACTTCTCCCGCACCGGGCGCCGCCTGAACGACAAACGCGGTACTGGTGGGCGACAGCCGCTCGGTCTGTATCGCGCCGGCGAGGGTTTCGATGCGAACCAGAACGTCCGTCGACGTCGCGGAGAGGCCTTCAATCGTGATCGCATGTCCGGCGAGCCCGCCATCCCTGCGGATGGTGCGGCGTTCGACATAGGCGCCGTCGCCGAACGAGACGCGCGGCGCCCCGACATCCAAAGTGCCTTCGGGCAGGTTGACATAGACGGCGAGCCGCAAGTCTTCGCCTCGGGCCGGGATCTTGAAAAGCAGGCTGTAGGTGCTGGGGTCGGTCTGACGCAATTCCAGATAACCCGGCCGCAGTTCGTCCGAGCGCGCGGATTGCGCCACCAACGCACCTAGCACAGCAAGGAATACAAAGAAGCGTTTCATCGGCTGGTTTCGATTTGCGCAGACTTGTCGATTTGCGCAGACTTGGCCGGTGGCATCTCCACCACGATTTCGTAACGTTCCCGAAGCGAGGCATATAATTTCTGCTCCGCCTCGAGCCGGCGCGCATTCGACCACTCCCGGCGAACGGCTTGCCGGACCGCATCGAGCGGTGGCAGGCTTCCGGGGATTCGTTCGCTGATATAGACGAAATGCTGTCCGAAGCTCGACGGGATCGGTCCCTGCCAGCGGCCCGGTTCAATCATGGATATGCGTTTGGCGAAGCCGTCGCCGAATACGCTTGCCACCTCATTTTGCGATACGGCGTGAAATTCCTCACCGAGCAGGAAGGGGTCGCCGAGCGCCGTTGCGTCTACCGCCGCGTCCGCGCCAGCCAGCGCGTTCGCGACTCGTTTGCTGTCGCCATCGATGGTAGCTGCGCGCCGTGTGGCGCTCAGGAAAACCTGATGGAATGAGAAATGATCTTCCGTCTTGAAGCGCTCCGGGTTGGCCTCAAGATAGGCCGCAAGCTGCGCCTCGCTCGGTTCCGGGATGGACGCGTCTTCAGCCGAAAATTCCATCTTCTGCCGCACGCGGCGGCGGATGATGACGTCGTCGCGGTCGAGTCCCGCGGCCCGGCCTTCGCGGTAGAACACTTCGTCGCGAATATAGTCGTCGACGAGGCCTTGCAGTTCCTCTGAGCCCGGCGGGCGCTGCCAGGTACGGGCGAAACCGTCCGCCAGATTGGCAATCCGCGCCGAAGAAATAACGATCCTCGCCGGCGTTTCAGCTTTCCTGCTGTCGACGAGATGAAAAAGACCAAACAAACCCGCGCCCAGCACGAGAAACTGGAACAGCGGCTCTCTCAGCAGTGTGAACCTCAAGGCGTGTACCAGATCGGCGAGGTATAGGCGCGCTCGGTCGTCGTCATCGGGGCTTCCTTCGGCATCGTGACGCCGAAATATTTTGCGTCGTAGGCGGTCCAGCGCGGCGTGGGTATTTCGATCACGCGCACATAATAGAAGGCGCGCAACGCCGGATCGAAGTCAGGATCCTTCCAGACCGTAATCATTTCGCCCGCGCCGATGGTGTTGGTCCACGTCGCGTTTGCAACGTCCACGGTGTTCCCAACGGGTGTCTTGCTGCGGCCGTCCGCATCAATCTTGCGATCTCCGGCGACCGCTACGTCGAAGATGCGCTCCTGGGTCTGGCCGTCCTTGCCAAGCCAACCCTTGATAACCTGGATACGGTCCAGATTCGCCCCGATCGGGTCCTTGAGTGCGGCGACGAGGAACGAAGGGGATTTGCCTTTCGGTGCATTGCTGAGATCACCGCCCATCGGAACGCCCTTGGTGTAACCGATCCTTGCCGGCATGCGGTTATTGGCGTCGCTGGCCTCAAAGTCCCAGCCGCCGAAGAAACGAACGATCATCCGCGGACCAGTCGTGGCATAGGTCTCGCGGCGTTTCATGGCATCGAAAATCGCCTCGCGGGTATTTTCAGTTGCCCAGACCGCTGCGTAGCCGGAAGCGGTCTGTTCCCAGCCCATGATGACGGCTTTTTCGGTCTTCACGAACGGATGCGTTGCGCGCTCCGCACTCGGCTCCGAGGAAGAGGTCTTGCCGAAGAAATTATCCTCCTCGACTGCCGCAAGCCCGGTATGCGCATCGGTGCTTCCGACAAGGCCGAATTTGTAAGGATTGACGCCAAGCTCGGCTTCCATCTTGAGGCCGTTCCTGAGCGCCGAGCGGACATACTCGAATTCCAGCATCTCCGGCTTCTTCAATTCGGTCAGATCGAGGTTGCCCTTGTCCCAACGCTCGAAATTGGCAAATTCGTCATTGGGCGAAAGAAATGGATGGGTCTCGCCGTCGCCTTTGATCTGGGTGGCTTCGTAGAGCGGCTCCCAGCGGGTGCGATTTTCCGCGTATTCGCGGTCGATCCGCTTGCCAGTGAAAGACTCCACAATCGGAAACATGCGGCCGTTACTGAGATTGCCGTTATGGGCCAGCGCAAGGATCTCCGCGCCGGTTTTTTCTTCGCACATCGCCATCCACTTCCAGAGGTCGCGGGGATTGGGGCTTCCAAGCGGCGGCTGGGTGGTGAAGGGCTCGATCAGGCTGGCCTTGGCGCCATTGTCGCGCCAGATCACGTTGCGATGAAGATTGTTGCCTCCGGCATTCGAGGTCCATTCATAACCGATAAACGCGGTAAAGCGGCCCGGCTCGTTGGCCTCTTCCGCCGCCTTGATCGTCTCGCGCCAGGCGCTGCGGTAGGCGGGCGTGCCCGGCGTCGGGAAACCCTTCGGCAAATCTCCCCTGCCGAAACTGGTAATGATATCGATGGCAGCCTGCGCCCCCTTGCCGGAATTGATCTGGTCGTACCATTTGCGGCCTTGTGGCGTTGCCATCAGGACAGGATCGGCGCTCATCAGCTGCGGAAAAAATCCCATGCCATCCGAGTGGTCCGACACCACCAGAAAATCCAGCGGCCGCGAAAGCTTCGCATGCTGTCCGCTCGAGGCGATGACCTCCTCGCCCTTGGCAAAACGATAGGCGTCCTTAGGACCGAGCCGGGCACCGAATGCACCGGCGTCCATTGAAAACGACGTGTGCAGGTGAGTGTCGCCGAAGAATGGGCGGGTAGGAAAGTTGCGGCCCGCGTAAGGCGAGTAAGGCGGCTTGGCCGGAAAAGCCTTCTCGGCGGTCTCCTGGTCGAGTGTGCCGGTGTCGGTCGTGACCGCTGGATCGGCGGCGAATGCCGGCATTGAAAAGTTCGCTGCAAGGGTAGCTGCAAGGGTAGCTGTAAGACTGGCTGCGAGCAGGACGGTGAAACTTCCTCGTTGCAGGATTAGCATGGTCATTGATGCTTCCTTTTACGGTTTCAACTCATACTATTCGGGCGGCTCCTTAAAGATACGTCATCTATGCAACGAAAAGTTATCGCCAATTGTCATCCATTGGATCGACAGGGTCAATCGCGCAGATTGCCAACATCAAGCGTTGTCAGGACGGTGCGACAAAAGGTGCCACCATCGGAAACAAGCCAATGCAGACAGCTGGCGCATCAGATAGATCAGGTTGGGCGGCACTGTTGGCAATCCACTCCGATTAACTCCAGGACCACGAGGCAATAACAACGCGACTCTAGCCGCTTGCAGCGGGGAACAGGATGAAGATGAAGATAGATTCAAAGGATTTCCGGGTACGGGAAGGAGATAAGGTCAATCTCAAGAAGTGGCCAACGCAGGTCGATCCGATATACAATTCGAAGGAACAATATCAAAAACTACTTGGAGAGCATGTCGCAGAATTGAGCTCGCAACAGCAGCTGCTCTACGCGTCCAATCGCCATGCCGTGCTGTTGATTTTCCAGGCCATGGATGCGGCGGGAAAAGACGGCGCCATCAGGCACGTGATGTCCGGGGTCAATCCGCAAGGCTGCCAGGTCTTCAGCTTCAAGCATCCCAGCGCCGATGAACTGCAGCACGACTTTCTCTGGCGCACCACCCGGGATCTTCCGGAACGCGGCCGGATCGGCATTTTCAACCGATCCTATTACGAGGAGGTTCTGATTGCCCGCGTGCATCCCGAAATTCTGCTCGGTGAAGGGATCCCTGATGCTTCACACGACGACAAGGAGGTCTGGCACGGTCGGTATCGTTCGATTGTGAATCTCGAGAAACACCTTCATGCCAATGGCACTCGGATCATCAAGTTTTTCCTGCATCTCTCGGAAGAGGAGCAGCGAAAGCGCTTTCTGGCGCGTATCGACGAGCCCGAGAAGAACTGGAAGTTCAGCAACGCAGATATCGAGGAGCGGAAATTCTGGAAGCATTACATGAAGGCCTACGAGCAATGCCTCGGCGCAACCAGTACAGGCAATTCGCCCTGGTATGTCGTTCCCGCCGACGACAAGGAGAATGCCCGGCTGATCGTGTCCCAGATTATCGTCGATATGTTCGGTGAACTCAAGATGACTTACCCCAAGACGAGCGCAAAGCGCCGCCGGGAACTACAGTTGATCCGCAGGCGGCTCGCGAAGTGAAAGATCCGGTGCTGCTCGGCCGCGAATCGAGGCACTCATCGGCACGACCTGAGGCATCGCCGATTCCACGTCGGCGACAAGTCTGAGCGCGTCCACGATAAGGAATAACGCGATGTGCCAATGCGGGAACTGGTATCCGCGACCTCAGATCAATCTAGCATTACAGTTGCCGTTTTGCTTTGAAGTGCGCTCGCTG
>JGI24140J50213_10000895_pt1 | contig 13602 bp, 13 predicted proteins | sample BarGraIncu00222A_FD_50213 | JGI IMG/M metagenome (IMG submission 50213)
GGTCGGCTCCCACGGGTTCGGCTGGTGTCTGCGGTTGGGATTGCGCCCCGGCCTGGGGCGCCGGCGCTGCGTCGGACGCCATGGCAGGCGGTGTGCCGGGCTGGCTGCCGGCCGCGGGGCTGGCAACGTCCGGGTGGGCCTCGTCGAAGGCGTTGGCCTCGTCGAACAGGGTTTCGAGGATCCGGGTCCCGAGCCGCTCTTCGAGCTCGAAGAGGATCCGGATGCCGGCGAGGTTGACGCCCCGGTTCTGCGTGAGATGCCGGATCCACAGGATCCGCCGGACGTCTTCCTCGCTATACAGGCGAATATTCGTCGCCGTCCGGGCCGGACACAGCAGGCCCTCATCCTCGTAGATCCGCAACGTGCGCGGATGAACGCTGACGATGCTCGCGGCAACGCTGATCACGTACACAGGACGCGTTGGATCGCGATCCAGCCGGCCCATTTCAGGCACTCCGGCCGGGACGGTCCCCGGTCTCGTCGATGAACATTGGCAGAGTCTAGAACCCTACCAATACCATTGTCAAGAGTTTGGACGTCATCCCGACAGCAAGGCTAGACAGCGGTCAGGTGGGTCGAGTGCCGCAGGCGTCGGCCGGCTCGGCCGCTTCACGGTCGCCGAGCCGTGACCGCCCGGATAGCACGACTACTCGTAGCTGACGCACTCCGGCAGCTCCGCGCCCTGGTTCGAGACTCGCGCGGGAGACGCGCGGGCCCAATGTATCGATAGCCCGGATATTCCGGGCGTCAGAGCCCCGGGAATCGGCTCGCGAGGCCCTTTCGGGTCGCGAACCGCGCCGGCTAAGGTTAGTCGTGATATCGAAGCCGGCCGCGCCACGCTGGGCCGTGGGACCTACCTGCCGCCGATCACCCTGAGCTGGCCCACATCGCCCTCTTGGCGGAGCTAGCGGCCGGGGGTGCTGGCCAGGACCAGGGCGTCGGGTGAGTCGCCGATCAGCTGCTCGTGGAGAGCCGTCTGGCATTCCGTCTTGCCGATCGCGATGACCTTGTCGCCTTCGGCCAGGACCGTGTCGGCCCGGACCGCGATGGCCACCTCGTCGCGGATCACGGCGAAGATGGCGCAGCCCTCGGGCAGCGGGATGTCGCGGGCGTTGCGGCCGACAGCCGGGGAGCTCGGCTGGAGGAGCGCCTCGATCAGCTCGAGCTCGCCGACGCCCAGCGCGGCCAGGTGGAGCAGCTCGTGGACCGGGATGTCCTGCTCGATCGAGCCCAGGATCATCCGGGTCGGGCTGATCAGCTCGTCCACGCCCAGGTGGCGGAAGAGCTCCTCGTTCTTGGGATTGTTGACCCGGGCGATCGTGCGCGGAACGTCGAAGTGATGCTTCGCCATCTGGCAGATCACCAGGTTGTCCTCGTCATCGCCGGTCACCGCCGCGACGACATCGGCCCGATTGCAGCCGGCCTCGGCCAGGTACTTGCCCTCGCAGCCGTCGTGGGCCACGACGATCGAGCCGATCTCGTCGGCGATCTGGTTCGCCCGCGAGCGGTCCTTCTCCATCAGGACGACCTCGTGGCCCGACCCGAGGAGCTCCTTGGCCAGGTAATAGCCCACCTTGCCACCGCCGATCACCAGGACAAACATCGCTCAGCCCTCCAGCTTGATCGAGCCGCTCGATACCGTGTCGGCGGGCGGATTCGCGTTGTCGATCGTCCGGTTCGGGATCCCGGCTTCGGTCAGACCGGCGACCACGTCGACCGCGCCGTCGCTTGATTCGGCAGGCAGGGCGTCGTGGCGGTGATGGCCGCTGCTCGAGCGGACGCCCGGGACGACGGCGACCGGCAGCTTGAGGTAGGACAGGATCGCGTTGGCCATCAGGTCGGTCCGGCAGATCGTGGCGATCCCCAGCTCGGCGTAGGCCAGCGCCCGCAACGGGTCGTTGATCTTGGCGATCACCTGCTCGACCCGGAAGGCTTCGGCCGCGAGCTGAGCGGCCATGATGTTCCGGTTGTCGCCCTCGGTCACGGCCAGGAACAGGTCGGCCTGCTCGGCGCCCGCCCGGCGCAGGGTGTCCTCGTCCGTGCCGTCACCGCGCAACGCCTCGCCCTTGAACGAGCTGGGCAGCCGGTCGAAGGCGGCCGTCGAGATGTCCAGGATCGACACGTGGTGGCCGCCGTCATCGAGCATGACGGCAAGCATGGCGCCCACCCGGCCGCAGCCGACGATCACGGTTCGCATGCTGTTCATCCTTGTGGAGTCTCGATGATCGGCTCCCGGACCACCCACACGGCGCAGCGGGCGTTCGAGAACACGTACGGTATGGTCCGCCCGATGGCGAAATCGCCGCCGAACCGCTTGCGGTAGGGCAGGCCCAGGATCAGCAGGTCGGCCGCTCGTTCGCTGGCTTCATCGACCAGCGCGGCGCCCACGTCGCGCGCCTGGAGGAGCACCGTCTCGACGGCCTGGTGTTCTGATTCGGCGATCCCTTCCACGGCGTCCAGGACCCGTTGGGCATCCTCGGACCGGCTTGCCACGTCCGCCTCGAGGGGCAGGCTCCAGTCGATCTCGACGACGTGTACGGCGACCAGCTCGGCCTTGTTGGCCCGTGCCGCCTGGCACGCGATGCGGACGATGCGGGCATCGCTGGAGCCGCCGTTGACCGCAAGGACCGCCCGTCGAAATGACGGTTGATGGACGTCGGACACGGCGGTCACGATACCACCGCCACCGGCCCACGCAGGACCGGCCGCCGATCAATCAGCTTTGACTGGTGGTTTCCGGCACCGGCGGGGGATCGAACCGGCTCTCTTCCTCGCGCCGGTACGGGGCGCTCACGACCACCGTGTGGGGCCGGCCGACCAGCACCGTCCGAAGCCGCTTGGCCGACTGGTTGTAGAGGATCCGTTCCCACCAGTGCCGGGCGACGTACTCGGGTACGACGACGAACGTGATCGGCTCGGGCTTGTCGGGCGGCCAGGCCCGATCCAGCACGTCGAGATAGGCGAGGAGCGGGCCGACCAGGGCGCGATAGGGCGATTCGACCACGACCAGGGGCACGCCCGGCACCTGCCGCTCCCACTGGGCGCGCATCTCGAGGGCCGCGTCGGGGTCCTCGGAGATGTAGACCGCCCGCACGTCGTTGCTGATCGACCGGCCGACGTTGACCGCCTGGACGACCGCCCGGGTCAGGCCCGGGATTGGGATGACCACCCGTTCCTCGCGGTGGGGCGGCCGGGAGATGAAGTCGGGCCGGATCGCGAGCTGGCGCTTGCTGGCGCTGTACTGGCGCTGGATGAACAGCATCATCGCCACCAGGAGCGGGATCAGGATGATCACCAGGTAGGCGCCGTTCTGGAACTTCACCGAGGTGACGATGATCAGGACGAGGAAAGTGAGCACGCCGCCGAAGGCGTTGACGATGGCCCGCCACCACCAGCCCGGCTCGCGGGTCACGAACCAGTGCTTGACCATGCCCGACTGCGACAGGGTGAAGCAGACGAACACGCCGACCGAGTAGAGCGGGATCAGAGCGTGGGTGTCGCCGTTGAACACGACCAGCAGGGCGAAGGCGATGCCGGCCAGCAGGACGATGCCCCACGAGTAGGCCAGCCGGTCGCCCCGGAAGCTGAACTGGCGGGGCATGTAGCCGTCCTCGGCGAGGATGGCCGCCAGGCGGGGAAAGGCGTTGAAGCTGGTGTTGGCGGCCAGGAACAGGATGAGGGCCGTGGCGATCTGGAAGAGGTAGAAGAATGGGCCCGTGCCATAGACGGTCTGGGCCACCAGGGCCACCACCGTCGGCCCGCCGCTGTTGTCGGTGGACGGCACGATCGCGAAGGCATGGGCCACGATGGTGATCCCGATGAAGACCACGCCAAGCAGGATGGCCATCGTGATCATCGTGTTGGCCGCATTCTTGGCCTCGGGTTTCTTGAATGCGGGAACGCCGTTGGCGATCGCCTCGACACCGGTCAGCGCCACCGAGCCACCGGCGAATGCCTTGAGCAGCAGGAAGATACTGAGCTGCTCGGTGGCGCCCAGGGGGACCGCGTCGGCCTGCGGCGGCAAGGCGTGGGCCGAGCCGCTGACGATCCGGATGAAGCCGCCCACGACGATCAGGATGGCCAGGCCCACGAACAGGTAGGTCGGCACGGCGAAGATGTTGCCCGACTCGCGCAGGCCCCGCAGGTTGCCGATCGTGATCAGCGAGATCGATACGAAGGCGATCTCGATCCGGTAGTCGTAGGCGGCCGGCAGGATCGACTGGATCTGCTGGATGGCCGAGGCCGTCGACACGGCCACGGTCATGACGTAGTCGATCAGGAGCGCCGCCGCTGCGATCAGGCCGAAGATCGGGGCCAGGTTCTGGCGGGCCACGATGTACGCGCCGCCGCCGTTGGGGTAGGCCCGGCAGACCTGCCGGTAGGAAAACGAGACGACCGTCAGGAGCAGGGCAATCGCGATCGATACCCCGATCGAGTAGGCCAGCGCACCGGCCGCCCCGGCGATGATCAGGACGCGCAGGATCTCCTCGGTGGCGTACGCCGACGAGCTGATCGCGTCCGAGCTGAAGATGGCCAGGGCCTTCTTCTTGGCCAGGCGCTCGCCGATCTCCTCTTCACTGGCCAGCGGCCGGCCGAAGACCATGCTCCGGCCGCGGAAGATCAGGCGGCCGACCCTGGTGAGGGGCATGCTGGCGGCCTGCTTGGCCACCATCTGGCCTGGGCCGGTGTAGCGAAAATAGGGCGAGTGGGGCCGCTCAACCCGGACGCGCCGGTCGGCAAGCTTGCGCCCAGGCACGGGCCGACGGCCGCCGGTCATCCTGCCGCCGCTGTGCCGACGTTCTCCACCGGGCCTCCGTCTCGATTGCCTGCGACGGTCAAGGCTACCATCCGGATTCGGTCCAACTCGTGCTCCACCATCAGTAGCCCAGGCTCAGCCGGGCGATGCCGCGCGCAGGCAGCCGGGCGGCCCGCATCGCCGCCTGGGTGGCCTCGATGTCGTAGGCGGCCCTGATCCAGGTGACCTGGCCGGCGGCCGTGTCCAGGACCAGGGCGCTGGCCCGCGGATCCCCGTCCCGCGGCTGGCCCACGCTGCCCGGGTTGACCAGGGCCCGCCGGCCGGCCAGCGAGAGGACGGCTCCGGGCTCCGGCTGGAGGGTCTCGACATCGTCGCCGCTGACGTCCTCGCCGCTCAGGACGTAGGCCATCGGCAGGTGGGTGTGACCGAACAGACCGTTGGCCGTGGGTAGCAGGGCCAGGTTCTCGGCCGCGACCGATTCGGTCACGATATATTCCCAGGTCGGGTCGCGCGGGCTCCCGTGGACCAGGCTGTACGACCCGATGACGAGTCCCGCCGGGAGCGCCGCCAGCCAGCTCCGGCTGATCGGGCTGATCGTCCGGCGAGTCCACTCCATGGCCGCCCGGGCGTCCACGTTGAAGTCCCGGATCACGTCGTCGCCGGTAGCGGCCAGGTCGTGGTTGCCCCGGACGCCGACGGCCCCGCACTCGCGCAGGCGATCGATCACCGCGTCGGGATCCGGTCCATACCCGACCACGTCGCCGAGGTGCCAGACGGCGTCGACCGACCCGGCCCTGGCCAGGATCGCGTCGAGCGCCCGGATGTTGGCGTGGATATCGGACAGGACGGCGATGCGCATCAGGGCGAGGGTAGCCGCTCGCCCGCCGCCAGGGGCCGCCGGCGGCGCCGGGCCGGATCGCGCGGGAAGTCAGCCGGAGTCAGCCTCAGCTTCTCGACGATCACCAGGACGTGATCCTCGAGGCCGGCCAGACCCACCGGCCAGAGGACCGCCGGCGCTCCGCCGAGCTGGCGCAGGGCGGGTTCCGCCGCAGCCAGCTCGGCCTCCAGGGGCTGTCGCTTCCAGGCCACCAGGATCCCGCCCCGGGCAACCAGCGGCAGGGCAATCTCGGCCAGCTCGGCGAGCGGTGCGATCGCCCGGGCGACCACCGCCTGCCAGCGCTCCCGGTGGCGGGGGTCGGCGGCCAGAGCTTCGGCCCGGCCGCTGAATACGTCCACCTCACCCCGGCCCTGGCCCGCGGCGAGGACCTCCGTTGCGAGGACCGCGGCTGCTGTCAGAAAGGTCGCCTTCTTGCCGACGCTCTCGACCAGGAGGGCACGCCGGGCCGGCAGGGCGAGCGCCAGCGGCAAGCCGGGGTAGCCGCCGCCGCTGCCCAGGTCCAGGAGTGTCTCGATCCGGGCCTCGCGCAGGACCGGCAGGGCGGTCAGGCTGTCGAGGACGTGCTCGCGGACCGCCGTCGCCGGGTCGCGGATCGCCGTGAGGTTGATCGACCGGTTCCAGGCGAGCAGCAGGCGCAGGTGGTCGATCAGGCCCATCCGGGTCATGCCCGGCAGCGTGGCCAGGCCGAGTGCCTGGAGCCCCTCGTCGAGGACCGCGAGCGCCTCGGGCTGCAGCGGCGGAAGCCCCTCGACGCGCGACGGGAGCGGTTCGCGATCGTGGTCCATCCATCCTCCGGATCCGGGGAGGTGAACCGTTCGCTAGCGCTCCCGGCGTCGACGTATTCGCGCACCGGGAGGTCGTTCGGTCTTCCGCGCCGCGTCTGGTCCGGTCCGGGTCTCCCCGGGCCCCTCGCGCGTCACGTTACCCTGCGGCCCCATTCGGGTGCGGATGCAGGACGCTACGAGGACGTGTCCGCCGCGTCAACGGGGTTATCCACCAAGTGAACATCGGGTTCGCCCGGATCGTGGACAACCGCCGATTCGAACGCTCGCTCGGCCTGGTGCATCGCCCGGATGACGGCCGCTTCCTCGAGCCGGATCTCCTCCGACGCGAGAGCCGCTTCGAGCGCCGCGCGGATGACCTCGATCTCGACCTCGGCNGGTCCGGGCAGGGCGAGCACGAAGCTCGAGCCGGAATCCGGCACGGAGGCGACATCGAGCTCGCCGTCCATCGCCCGGGCCAGCTCCCGGGCGATCGGCAGGCCCAGGCCTGTTCCGGTGATCCGCGAATGTCCGGGCAACCGGTAGAACCGCTCGAAGATCCGGGGCCGGTCCTCGACCGCGATCCCCGCCCCGTCGTCCCGGACCGCGATCAGGGCCACCCGGCCGTCGAACCAGCCGGCAATCTCGACGGTGCCGCCATCGGGCGTGAACTTGAGGGCGTTGCCGGCCAGGTTGGTCAGGATCTGTTCGACCCGGCGGCGATCGCCGACGGCCGCCCGGATCCGGGGTGGCAGGTCGGTCCGCAGCGCCACCTGGCGCTTGAGGCCGATCGGCCGAAGCGCGTCCAGGACTCGCCGGGCCACGTCGGCGACCGAGAACGGCGCCAGCTCGAGGCCCAGGTTGCCGGCTTCGATCCGGCTCATCTCGAGCAGGTCCGCGACGAGGTTGCCCATCGTCTCGACGATCTCCCGGCTCCGATCTAGGAACTCGGTCCGGATCGCGGGATCCTCGACCCGTCCGTCGGCGATCAGCTCGAGGTAGCCGGCCAGGCCGGTGAGCGGCGTGCGCAGGTCGTGGGCGACCGTCGAGACGTAGCGCTCGCGCTCCCGGTCACGAGCCTGCAGGTCGGCCCATTCGCGTGCAACCGCCACCTGGTCGCTGACCAGGGCGAGGGCCACGGCGGCGTGCCGGGCGAGCTGCCGGGGCAGCCGTTCGGCCACCCCCTCGACGCCGGCCGGATCGGGCAGGTCGAAGCCGAGGACCACCCGCCCGCTGCTCGGGATCTCGATCCAGGCGTAGTGGTGGACGTCGTCCGGCGTTGCCCTGGGGCCGTCGGGCGATGGCGCGCCGCGGGCGATCGAGACCGCAGCCGGCCCACTCGCGGCCCGTTCGGCCCGGGAGCCCGGACCGCGTGCGTCGAGCCAGGCCGCCAGGGCAAGCGCCTCGCCCGGGTCTTCGCCGTCGATCGCGGCGACGGCGATCCGGCGCTCGCCGGTGACCGCCAGGACGGCGGCGCGGCGGGCTCCGACGGTCTCCGCGAGGAGGCCCAGCAGGCCGGCCAGGCGGGCTTCGGCGGCCAGGTCGGCGACCAGGATGTCGAGTGAGCGAGCGAGCAGGGTCGTCTCGCGCCAGCTCATCTGGTCGTCCAGGCGGCGCGGCGAAACCCGTCGTTCGGTGAACGGGGGCGGGGCCCCGATCGCCGGGCCGGCCGGCTGGCGGCGGGCGGACTGTTCAGTCATTGGCCTGATCGTCGCAGCAGGATCGAGCGGCTGGGATCACCCGAACGTCCTGATTCGGCTGGAACAGGCCGGCAGTGCCGGGACCGCTCAGGTCGGACGGCCGGCTCCCCGAACCGGACGGCCAAGAGGACGGCCAAGCGCCCGTCGGACGACATCCACCACCTCGTCGACGTACTCGTCGGACTCGCCGCGCTCGGCCGCGGTCCGGACGCAACCTCGGACATGATCCTCGAGAATCATGATCCCGACCGAGTCCAGCGCGGCGCGCAGCGCCGCCGTCTGCTGGAGGATGTCGACGCAGTACTCCTCGCGCTCGATCATCCGGGCGATGCCGCGAACCTGGCCCTCGATCCGGCTCAGGCGCCGGACGAGCTTCGACTTGTCCTTGGAATAGCTGTGGCGGAAATGATCGGCCTCGGGCGCCGGCGCGCTGGTCCGGTTCGGGCCGGGTCGTGTCGTGCTTGGCATCGTGAAATCGATGATACCCCCCAGGGGTATCCCGTGCCAACCGCGCAAGCCTCGTTCGCCGATCCGCCAGAGTCGGCTAGACTGACCTCCGATGGATCACCGCGACGATGCACCGGATGCCCCGAGCATGACCGACGCCGGGCCGGCCTTCGCGCACGTCAGCGAGGCCGAGTTTGCCCGGATCCTCGACTACTACCAGGTCCGCTGGGAGTACGAGCCGCACACCTTCCCGATCCTGTGGAACCTGGCCGGCGATCTCCTCGAGAGCTTCTCACCTGATTTCTTCCTGCCCGACATGGACCTCTACATCGAGCTCACCACGCTCCGCCAGAAGCTCGTCCGCAAGAAGAACCGCAAGCTGCGCCGGCTGCGCGAGCTCTACCCCGAGCTGCGGATCAAACTCTTCTATGCCCGCGACTTTCGGGCGCTGATGCTCAAGTACGGCCGGCTCGAGCTGGCCGATGAGCTGAGCGGCACGCCCGGCCACGTCACCCCGACCCGCTCGGCCGCCTCGATGCTGGCCGGTCCGTTCGGGCTCGAGCGGGTCCAGCCAGTGACTGCCGCCGCCGCGCCCGCCATCGACGGATCGGATGCCCCGGGATCATCGCCGGACCCGACCACGATCCGGACGGGACACCACCGCCGGCGTCGCCGCGGGGCCGGCCGGACCGCCCTGGCTGAGCAGGCGGGCACGAGCGCATGAACGCGCGGGTCGACCTGCAATCCGACCTGGCCGAGGTCCTCGTCTCCGAGGAGCAGATCCAGGCCAAGGTCCGCGAGCTCGGCGCCCGGATCAGCGCCGACTACGCCGGCCGGCAGCTGACCCTCGTCAGCGTGCTCAAGGGCTCCCTCCCGTTCATGGCCGACCTGATGCGGGCGATCACGATCCCGGTCCGGATCGACCTGATGGAGGTGTCGTCGTACGGTGGCACGTCGACCGAGTCATCCGGCCTCGTCCGGATCCTCAAGGACCTCTCGGCGAGCATCGCCGATGAAGAGGTCCTGCTGGTCGAGGACATCATCGACACCGGCCTGACCCTGAACTACCTGGTGCGCTACCTGCGCGGCAAGAGCCCAGCCTCGCTCCGGATCTGCACCCTTCTCGACAAGCCGGCCCGGCGCCTGGTGGAGATCCCGGTCGACTACACCGGCTTCACGATCGACGACCGGTTCGTGGTGGGCTACGGCCTCGACTTCGGCGAGTTCTACCGGAACCTGCGCTACGTCGGCGTCCTCCGGCCGGAGGTCTACTCGAGCACGCCCGCCGGTGACCCGGAGTCCGAGGGCGGAGCCGATGTCTGAGCCGGGGGCTGCCCGGTGACGATGCATCGACGGCCGCTCGGCCAGGGTCGCCTGCTGGCGGCCGGCGGCGCGGTGGCCATCCTGATCGCGTCGTTCCTGGCCTGGTACACCGCCGGCGGGGACGCCGGCGGGCTCAATCCGATCGCCTGCTCGGCCTTCGACGGCCGCTGTGGCACGGCCGGTGGGCTGATCGACTTCATCGTTGCCTTGCTCGTCCTGGCCCTGGTTGCGCTGCCCTACGCCAGCGGCGATCGGCCGGTCGCAGTCGATCGCGGGTTGAGCTTCCTGCTGCTGACGGTGGCTGGCTGGCTGGCTCTCCTGTATGCCCTCGCTTCCTTCGTCACCCAGGGCGACCTGGCCGGTCTCCGGCCGGATCGGGCCCCGGGCAGCTGGCTGGCCCTGGTCGGCCTGATCGTGCTGTCGCGGGCCACCTACCTGATCAGTCGGGGCGGAGACCGGATCTGATTCCGGGCGCGCGCAGGTGATGGCCGGGGCGATGCCGTATATTGGGGACAGGCGCGTCGATTGCAGAACTGCTGTTGGGTGCCCCTTGGGTGGTTGTGGAGCGCTTCGGCGCCCGCCGCCGAGAGGCGCGCTCACAGCGGGAAAACGTCGAGCCGGTCGGATTTGACCGCCTCTGCCGCAGCCGTGTGCGCCCCCCTTGTGAGGTCAGGCCAGTCGGCGTGGACTACCAGGTTCGGACGGCTCGCATCACGGATGTCGACCGGCTCGTCGCGCTCTTCGCGCCGGCGGTTGACCCGGGAGGCGGACCGCTCGTTGCCCCCGATCTCCTGCGGCAGCTCATCTATCTGCCCCAGGCCAGCGTGCTCGTCGCCGAACGGCGCCGGGAGGTCATTGGCGGCGCGATCCTGGCGCTCCGGCCGTCGGTCCGGTCTGGCGGTTACATCGGCACCATCGATCTGTTCGTGGTCGATCCGACGGGGGACGCATCCAGCGTCACCAACGATCTGCTCGAGGAGATCCTCCGTTCCGCGCGCAACAAGGGCTGCACCGTCGTCGAGGCGGCGCGGCCAGACGATCTCGGCGAGCGAGCCCGCTGGGAAGATCGCGGCTTCAGTCAAGGCGGCTCGCTCATGACCCGGTCTGTGGCGGCCCGTAAGGCTCCCGCGCGCCAGGTTCGAATCTGATCTTCGCCGAGCTGCACGCACTGCGCCGGCAATTGGCACCAGGGACATAGGAGTCAACGTGGGCAAGAACGTCGCCGTCTTCGTGGACGTCGCGAACATCTTTTATGCGGCCAAGGCGGCCGGCGTCGATATCGATTACGTGACGCTGTTGAAGTCGGCCATCGCGGGGCGCGATTTCGTGCGCGCCTACGCCTACACGGGCCTCGACCCGGACAACGAGAACCAGCGCAACTTCCATTCGTTCCTCGCCCGTCACTCCTACAAGGTCGTGAGCAAGGACATCCGCAAGTACGGCGACGGGAAGGTCAAGGCCAACCTGGACATCGAGCTCGTGGTCGACCTGATGAAGACGGCCCGCAACCTGGACGTCGCGATCATCGTGTCGGGCGATGGTGACTTTGCCCCGGCTATTCGGGCAGTCCAGGAGATGGGTGTCCGCTGCGAGGTGATCAGCTTCCGGGGCAACACCAGCTCCGACCTGATCGAGGTCGCCGACCTGTTCACCGACATCACCCAGATCGCCAAGGTCGAGAAGGGCTCATCGCGCTCCGGCCGCCGGGTTGCCGGCGACGACGAGGACCTGTCGATGACCGAGGTGCCCGACAAGCAGACCGAGGGAACCGGTGTCGGCCGGGGCCGCGGATCGCGCGGTGGCCGGAGCCGGACCGGAGCCGGCGAGCCTGAGCCGGTGGCTGCCGCTCCACGGGCCGCACGCCCAGCCGCCCGAGGTGGCCGTCGGCCCCTCGAGGCGATCGCCGTCGAGGCCAGCAACGCCGCCGAATTTGCGGCCGCCAGCGCGGCGTCGAGCGTCGGCGGTGGCCTGGTCGCCCTGCCCGGCGAGAAGCTGTCGAAGGCTGCGACCGCCGCGGCCGCCGCCCGGGTGGCACCGCCGGTTGTCGTGCCGGCGGACCTCGACGAGGAGCAGGACATCGACGTCGACGATGACGAGGTCGTGGCCGCGCGGCCAATCGAAGGCGAAACCGAGAGCGAGGAGGGCCAGCGCCGTCGTCGGCGCCGTGGTGGCCGAGGTCGCGGCCGGGGCCGCGGGCGGGCCGAAGGCGAGGCCGTTGCCGGCGTCGCGCCCGCGCCACGGGAGGTCGTGGCCCGTCCCGCCAGCGTGGCTGCGGACGTGGACCTGGACGAGGAGGACGAGGAGGATCTGCCGGTCGCTCCCCGGCCACCCCGTTCGGCTGCGTTCGGCTCGTTCTGGGACAGCCAGATCGGGATGGACCGTCCACCGGCGGCCAACCTGTCGGCGATCGACGTCGACGACGAGGACGAGCCGGCGATCCCGGAGTACCTGATCGCGGAGCAGCGTCGGGGTAACCGGCCGGTCAGCCGTGATGGGCGCCGGCCCGGCGGAGGTGGCGCTCCCAACCGGGGTGGCCGCGGTGGCGGCTACTCGGCCGCCGTCGATCGCGAGCGTTACGGACGCGGTGGCGGCGGAGGTGGCATCAACCGCTATCCGGACGTTTCGGCACGCCGGCCCGAGGAGCGTCCCCGGACCGACGACCGGGTGGCTCCCGCGCCGCGCCAGGATCGGCCGCGCAGCGGCGATGAGCCCTGGAGCGAGGTGCCACCGGAGCTCGAGGCGATGCTCCGGGCGCAGATCGCCGCCAAGCCGGGCCGTCCGGCTGAGGGTCGCCGGCCCGACGCTCGTCCGGCCGCCGAGCCGGTCAGGGCGCAGGCCCCGGCCGACGCGCCCGACACTGGGGCCGGCCCGGTCCGTCGTTCTCGCCCGCCGCGGGCGGCCGGCGGAGCCCCGCTGGGCGCCGCCGCGATCGCCGACTCGGCAGTCGCCGATGCGCCTGTCCCGAAGCGCAGGACCACCAGCCGCAAGGCGGCGGAACCGGCCCATCCGGTCGAAGCCGCCTCGCCGGTGACCCCGGCCGAGGCGCCGGCAGCGCGCAAGCGGACGTCGACCCGGACCGCGGCCGTCGCCGCACCGGCGGAGGAGGCTCCCGCGGCTGCCGCTCCGGCCAGGCGCCGGCCGTCGACCCGGGCGGCCGCGCCCGACGCCGCGGCAACGTCGGATGGTCCGGCGGCTCCGGCCGAGGCTGCCCCGAAGCGGCGGGTGACCCGAAAGGTCGCCGGTTGACCCGGGCCGGCTAGCCAGGCGCATGGTGGCCGGTGCCGAGCGGCAGTGGCTGACCCGGGCCCAGCCCGGCACGCTGGCCGCCGCGGGGGCACTGGTCCGCGGGGCCGCGCCCCACGCGGTCTTGATCGTCGGTCCAGCGTCGGTCGGCAAGACGACCCTGGCCGACGACCTGGCCGCGGGCCTGCTCTGCCTGGCGGCGGACCCGGCTGTCCGACCCTGTCGCGCCTGTCGGGGCTGCCGGCTCGTGGCCGGCGGCAACCATCCCGACCTGCATCGCCTTGGGCCCGACGGCCCGGGCGGGCAGGTGGTGATCGGCGATGCCGGCCGGCCGGCCAGCCGCGGGGTTCGCAATCTCGTGGCGGAGCTGGCCTACCTGCCCGTCGAGGGCGGTCACCGGGTCGCCATCGTCGAGCACGCTGAGCGGATGAACGAGGACGCCCAGAACGCCCTGCTCAAGACCCTCGAGGAGCC
>JGI24140J50213_10000899_pt1 | contig 13561 bp, 13 predicted proteins | sample BarGraIncu00222A_FD_50213 | JGI IMG/M metagenome (IMG submission 50213)
CCCCTCGCCCCACCCCACCCCTCGCCCCCCACCACCACGTTGATCATGGGCAGATGGCCCGATCTCCATGATCCACAAGGGCCGTCTGCCCATGATCAACGTGGTGGTGGGGGGGCGGGCGCGGGTGGTCTGGGACGATGGCCCGCATGACCCGTCCGAGCTCGACCTCGCGGGCGACCTCGGCGGTGGGTGGGCACGTACGGGTGTCGGGCGGACTCGCCAAGGGCGGCCTCGCATGCGCCGACGCCATCGGCGCCGAAGCGGTCCAGGTCTTCGTGACGAACCCGCGCGGCTGGGCGCTCACGCTCGGAGATCCACGGCAGGACGCGGCGTTCCGGGACGGCTGCGCCGAGCGAGGGATCGCCGCGTTCGTGCACGCGCCCTACCTCGTCAACCTCGGCTCCCCCACGGCGGCGACAGTCGAGCAGTCAGCAGCGTCGGTGAGACACACCCTCGTGCGAGCCCGGGAGATCGGCGCTCGGGGGGTCGTCGTCCACACCGGGTCTGCAGTCCTCGGCGGTGCCAGGGAGGCTGCGCTGCGACAGGTGCGCCAGCGGCTGATGCCTCTGCTCGACGCCATCCCCGACGACGGCCCCGACCTGCTGCTCGAGCCGACCGCCGGCCAGGGCATGTCGTTGTGCGCCACCGTCGACGACCTCGGCCCGTACCTCGAAGCGCTCGACCACCATCCGCGGGTCGGTGTCTGCCTCGACACCTGCCACGCGTTCGCCGCCGGTCACGACCTCGCGGCACCGCACGGGATGAAGCAGACCCTCGACCGGCTGGTCCGCGTCGCCGGCAAGGGACGACTGAAGCTGGTGCACGCCAACGACTCCATGGACGTCGTCGGTGCGCACCGCGACCGCCACGAGAAGATCGGCAAGGGGCACATCGGCGAGGAGCCGTTCGCCCGGATGTTCGCGCACCCNGCCCTTCGCGGCGTGCCGGTCGTGATCGAGACGCCCGGTGACCAGGCCGACTACGCCCGCGACATCGCGTTGCTGAAGAAGCTGCGCGACCGCTGAGGGCCGTGCGCTACGCTTCTGCCGTGCAGTCACGNAGCTGGTACTTCTATGGCTTTCCGCCCGGGGCTCCCGGGTGGGTGGCCTAGTCGACACGCGCGACTGACCCCCACCGCACGACGAGCCCCGGGAATCCCCGGGGCTCTTTTTGTTGAACAGGTAGGAGCAGGTCATGGTCGTGGTCATGTCCCCCGAGGCAACGGTGGACGACATCGCTGCAGTGGTCGCCAGGGTCGAGGGCGCCGGTGGCGAGGCGTTCGTCAGCCGCGGCGTGACGCGGACGATCATCGGGCTCGTCGGCGACGTCGCGACCTTCGGGTCGCTCAACCTGGCCGGGCTCCCCGGGGTCTCCAACGTGGTCTCGATCACCGCTCCGTACAAGCTGGTCTCGCGCCAGCACCATCCGGACATGACGACCGTCTGGGTGGGCGCACCTGGGCACCGGGTGCCGATCGGACCCGACACGTTCACCCTGATCGCCGGACCGTGCGCNGTCGAGACNCCGCAGCAGACGCTGGAGGCCGCACAGATGGCGCAGGCAGCGGGCGCCACCTTGCTGCGCGGGGGCGCGTACAAGCCACGCACGTCCCCGTACGCCTTCCAGGGTCTCGGCGAGATCGGCTTGAAGATCCTCGCCGACGTGCGCGCCGAGACGGGGCTGCCCATCGTCACCGAGGTCGTCGATGCGAACGACGTCGACCTGGTCGCGAGCTACGCGGACATGCTCCAGGTGGGGACGCGCAACATGGCCAACTTCGCCCTCCTGCAGGCGGTCGGGTCGACGGGCAAGCCGGTGATGCTCAAGCGCGGCATGACGGCCACCATCGAGGAGTGGCTGATGGCCGCCGAGTACATCGCCCAGCGCGGCAACCTCGACATCGTGCTATGCGAGCGCGGGATCCGTACGTACGAGACGGCCACGCGGAACACGCTGGACATCTCCGCGGTACCCGTCGCGCACTCGCTCAGCCACCTGCCGGTGATCGTCGACCCGTCGCACTCCGGCGGCCGTCGCGACCTCGTCGTCCCGCTGTCGCGGGCGGCCATCGCGGTCGGCGCCGACGGAGTCATCGTCGACGTGCACCCGCGGCCGGAGGAGGCGCTCTGCGACGGGCCGCAGGCGCTCGTGGGCAGCGACCTGCGGCAGCTCGCGTCGGCGGTGCGCCAGATACCGCCGCTGCTCGGCCGTCGCCCGGCGTCCGACGCGATCGACCGGGCGGTGCTGGCCTGAGACTGGTCACCCCGTCGCTGCCACCTCGTGGGCGAGCAGCCAGCGCTTGACGTCGAGGCCGTAGTAGTAGCCGCCAAGGGTGCCGTCGGTGCGCACCACGCGGTGGCAGGGCACGAACGGTGCCACCAGGTTGCGGGCGCAGGCGCTCCCCGCGGCGCGGACCGCGGTCGGTCGCCCGGCCTTCGTAGCGAGCTCGGTGTAGGTCCAGGTCTGCCCGGCTGGGATCTCTCGCATGGCCTGCCAGGCCGCCTGCGTGAACGCGCCACCGGGCTGCCGCACGGGTACGCGGTCGAGGGCGTCCACCGCGCCACCGAGGTAGGCACGTACCGCCCGCGACACCTCGCCAAGGTCCTTGCGGGCGCGCGTCCCGCGAGCCTCGACCGCCGCCGGGTCCAGCCGGGCCAGCAGCGCCTCGACCGGGGCGAATCCGGCCGCCACGACCACTCCGTCGTCGGCGACGACCGCCAGCGACCGGGCCGGGGTGGCGATCTCGATGGTGTCGTACGGGCTGGTACTCATGCGGACTCCTCGATCAGGTCTATCGCTGCGGTGGTCGGCGGGCTGGTCTGGACGGGTACGGCCCCTGCGTCGGCCCACAGGTGCAGCGCGCCGTAGGCGCGCCAGGGGCGCCAGCTCTCGGGATCGCCGCCACGGGTCGCGAGCCGTCGCTTGAGGACGAGGTCGGACGCCGGCCACGCGTCGGGGTCGGCAAGGGCGCGCATCGCGATGTACTCGGCGGTCCAGGGACCCACCCCCGGCAGCGCGAGCAGTCGCAGGCGCGTCTGCTGCCGGTCGGCGCCAGGGTCGAGCGGGAGCCGTCCCGACGCCACCTCGGCGGCGAGGACGCGGAGCGCCCGCACGCGAGCGCCAGTCAGGCCGAGCCCGTCCAGATCCGCCTCGGCCAGCACCTCCGCGGTCGGGAACGCGCGCTCCAGCCGGCCGTCCGGCTCGGGCAGCGGCTCGCCGTACGCAGCCACGATGCGGCCGGCCAGCGTACGAGCGCCGGCGACGGACACCTGCTGCCCGAGGATCGCGCGGACGCCCAGCTCGAAGCCATCGACCGAGCCGGGCACCCTGAGCCCCGGACGCGCCGCCACGAGCGGCACGAGCGGGGGGTCGCCGGCCAGCGCGGCGTCCACAGCAGTCGGGTCCGCGTCCAGGTCGAGCAACCGGCGCAGCCGCGCGACGACACCCCCGAGGTCGACGAGGTCGGGCAGGTGCAGCCGAGCGGTCACGTGCCCTGAGCCGGGCGTCACGGTAACGACCGCCGGTCCGTGCGCGGTCGTGAGGACCCGTCGGTGGACGCCGGGGTCCGTGCCGTCCTCGAGCCCCGGGATCGCGCGCATCGCGAGGAAGCCGAGCAGCTCGCGCGCCGCGTACGGCTCCCGGTGCACCAGCCGAAGTACGAGGCCGCCGCCCGACGTCTCTGCCGTGGCGCCGACGCGCCGGCGCAGCTCGGACGGCGCGCAGCCGAACTCAGCACGCATCACGTCGTTGAACTGGCGCACGCTCGCGAACCCGGCCGCGAACGCGATGTCCGTCATCGACAGCGACGTCTGGTCGGCCAGCAGGCGCGCGGTCTGCGCGCGCCGGGTACGGGCAAGGGCGAGCGGCCCGACGCCGACCTCGGCCACCAGCGATCGGTGCAGGTGCCGTTCGCTCACTGCCAGCCGCTGGGCGAGTCCGGCGACGCCGTGCTCGTCGACCTCGCCGGCTGCGACCAGCCGCAGCGCCCGGGCCACCAGGTCGCCCCGGTGGTCCCACTCGCGGGACCCCGGGAGCGCGTCGGGTCGGCACCGCTTGCACGCGCGGAAGCCGGCAGCGACGGAAGCGGCGGCGTTCGGGTAGAAGCGCACGTTCGCCGCGAGCGGGGTGCGCGACGGGCAGGACGGCCGGCAGTAGATCCCCGTGGTCAGCACCGCGGTGAACACTCGGCCGTCGAACCGCGCGTCCCGCGCCGCGACCGCGCGGTAGCTGGTCTCGAAGGTGTCCACGGCGTCGATCCTGCCTTACCCGTACGACCCGACCTAGCGGGAATCGGACCAAGCGGCCGCACCGCCTGGCCTATAGCGGGCCGGGTGGGCCGGCCTGCCGGCCAACCCGCGTCCGTCTCAGCACGGGGCCGCCCTCCGCGGCTTCACCCGCGCCGTGGGTGCTGCCGCAGCCGAGCCGGGGGTGACAACGGCGAGTTCCGGCCCCACTCGGCGGGTGAAGCGGGACAGCAGCCGGGCGCGGGCGCGGCTAGCGGGCGGCGAGCATCTCGGCGACGAGGAACGCCAGCTCGAGGGCCTGCTCGCGGTTCAGCCGAGGGTCGCACGCCGTCTCGTAGCGGTCGCCGAGCTGGCTCTCGGCGAGCCCGGCCGACCCGCCGACGCACTCGGTGACGTCGTCGCCGGTGAGCTCGACATGGACCCCGCCGGGGTTCGTCCCCAGCTGCCGGTGCACGGCGAAGAACCCCCGGACCTCGGCCACCACGTCGTCGAAGGACCGGGTCTTGACGCCGGACTCCGCCTCGCGGGTGTTGCCGTGCATCGGGTCGCAGATCCAGACGACCTCGGCGTCGCTTGCGGTGACCTTCTGCACGATCGGCGGCAGCAGGTCGAGGACCTGGCCCGCGCCCATCCTGGTGATCAGTGTCAGGCGCCCTGGCTCCCGCTCGGGGTCGAGCCGGTCGACGAGCTCGAGCACCTCCTCGGGGGTCGCGCTCGGCCCGACCTTCAGCCCGATCGGGTTGCGGATCCGGGCGGCGAAGTCGACCTGGGCACCGTCCAGCTGGCGGGTGCGGTCACCGATCCACAGGAAGTGGCCGGACACGTCGTAGGGCAGGCCGGTACGCGAGTCGATCCGGGTCAGCGCCTTCTCGTAGTCGAGGACGAGCGCCTCGTGGCCGGCGTAGAGGTCGGCCCGGCGGAACTCCTCGGGGTCGGCGCCGCAGGCCTGCATGAAGGCCAGCGCGCGGTCGATGTCACCCGCCATCTGCTCGTACCGCTCCCCCGCCGGGCTGTCGCGGACGAAGTCCTGGTTCCACGCGTGGACCTGGCGAAGGTCGGCGTAGCCGCCCTGCGTGAATGCGCGGACGAGGTTCAACGTGGCCGAGGCATGGTGGTAGGCCTCGACCATCCGCGCCGGGTCGGGCCGCCGCGCCTCCGCCGTGAACGGGAGCCCGTTGACCATGTCGCCCCGGTAGGCCGGCAGCTCGACGTCCCCGTGCCGTTCGACGTCGGACGAGCGCGGCTTGCCGTACTGACCGGCGATGCGGCCCACCTTGACGACCGGCATGGACGCGCCGTAGGTGAGCACGATCGCCATCTGCAGGACCGTCTTCAGCTTGGCCCGGATCGCGTCGGCGCCGACCCCGTCGAAGGTCTCGGCGCAGTCGCCGCCCTGCAGCACGAAGGCGCGCCCGCGTGCGGCCTCGGCCAGCTGTCCCCGCAGCAGGTCGCACTCGCCGGCGAAGACCAGCGGCGGCATGCCGCGGAGCCGGGCCACCGCGGCGTCGCGCGCGGCGGGATCGGGCCAGCTCGGCTGCTGCGCCGCCGGCAGGTCCGGCCATCCGAGCTGCTCAGGGATCAACCGCTGATCGGTCATCGACCCGCTCCGCCTCTGTTAACCGAACAGCTCCTTGGCCTCGGCGTAGGTCTCCGGCGGAACCGTCTTGAGCACCGTGGTCGCCGCTGCGAGCGGCACCCGCACGATGTCGACGCCCTGCAGCGCGACCATCTTGCCCCAGTCACCCTCGTGCGCCGCGTCGATCGCGTGCAGCCCGAACCGGGTGGCCAGCCAGCGGTCGAAGGCCGTCGGGGTGCCACCTCTTTGGACGTGGCCGAGGACGGTCGTCCGAGCCTCCTTGCCCGTACGCCGCTCGATCTCGCCGGCCAGCCAGTCGCCGATGCCGGACAGCTTCACGTGCCCGAACGCGTCGAGCTCGGTGTCCTTGGTCACGAGCTGGCCGTCGAGCGGGATCGCCCCTTCGGCGACGCAGATGATCGGCGCGTAGTGGCTGCGGAAGCGGTTCTCGACCCACTCGCAGACCTGGTTGACGTCGAACTTCTCCTCGGGGATGAGGATCACGTTGGCCCCGCCGGCGATGCCGGAGTGCAGCGCGATCCAGCCGGCGTGCCGGCCCATGACCTCGACGATGAGGACGCGGTGGTGCGACTCGGCCGTGGTGTGCAGCCGGTCGATGGCCTCGGTCGCGATGTTGACCGCGGTGTCGAAGCCGAAGGTGTAGTCGGTCGCGTTCAGGTCGTTGTCGATCGTCTTGGGTACGCCGACGACGCGCACCCCCTCGGAGTCGAGCCGGGTGGCCACGCCGAGCGTGTCCTCGCCGCCGATGGCGATCAGGGCGTCGATGCCGAGGTCGGCCAGGTTGGCCTCGATCCGCGCGATGCCGCCCTCGACCTTGATCGGGTTGGTGCGGGACGAGCCGAGGATGGTGCCTCCGCGCGGCAAGATCCCGCGCACGGCGGTCACGTCGAGCGGCATCGTGAGGCCCTCGAGCGGGCCCCTCCAGCCGTCGCGGAAGCCGACGAACTCGTGGCCGTAGTGCTGGACGCCCTTGCGGACCACGGCCCGGATGACCGCGTTGAGGCCGGGGCAGTCGCCGCCGCCGGTGAGGACTCCGATGCGCATGCTGTGACTCCTGGAATCGCTGGATGCTGCGGGATTGCTGAGGTGCGTGCCGGACGACGCTGTCTCGGCCGCTCGTGGGGCAGTAAAGACTAGCCTGGCGCGGTGACCTTCTCGATCGTGGCGCGCAGCACCGACGGCGCCGAGTACGGCGTGGCCGTGGCGTCGAAGTTCCTCGCCGTCGGGGCCGCCGTACCCGCCGCCGAGGCGGGCGTCGGAGCCGTCGCGACCCAGTCGTACGCCAACCTCGCCTACCGCCCCGACGGGCTGGCCCTGCTCCGCCAGGGCCGGTCCGCGCAGGAGACCCTGGCAGCGCTCACCACGGCCGACACGCTGCGCGAGCAGCGACAGGCCGGCGTGGTCGGGGTGTCCGGCCCGGGTGCCACCTTCACAGGCGCGGAGTGCTTCGCGTGGGCCGGCGGCGTGGTCGGCGACGGCTACGCGATCCAGGGCAACATCCTCACCGGCCCGGACGTGGTCGCGGCCATGGAGGCGGCCTGGCGGTCGAGCGACCCCGCCGATCCGCTCTCCCGCCGCCTGCTCGCGGCGCTGCTGGCCGGCGACCGGGCCGGCGGCGATCGGCGCGGCAGGCAGTCGGCCGCGCTCCTCGTCGTCACCCCGGACGGCGGGTACGGAGGCGGCAGCGACGTGCTCGTCGACCTCCGTGCCGACGACCACCCCGATCCCGTACCCGAGCTGGGTCGGCTCCTGGACCTGCACCGGCTGTACTTCGAGCGGCCCGACCCGAGCGCGTGCGTGGTCCTCGAGGGCGACCTCGCCGTCCGCGTCCGTACCCTCCTGGCCGCCAGGGGCTTCACCGCAGACGACCTCGACCGGGCCTTGAGCGACTGGGCGTCGGTCGAGAACCTCGAGGAGCGTCTCGTGGCCGGGCGCATCGACCCGCTGGTGCTCGAGCAGCTCGAGCTGGCATGAGCGGCGGTGCCACGGTCCTCGCGGTCGACGCGGGAACCACCGGGGTCACCGCGCTGGTCGTCACCGAGGACGGCCGCGTGGCCGCCCGCGGCTATCGGGAGTTCCCGCAGCACTTCCCCGGCGACGGCTGGGTCGAGCACGCCCCTGACGAGATCTGGGCCGCGACGCTGGTCGCCGTGACCTCCGCGCTGGAGCAGGCGGAGGCCGCCGCGGTGGCCGCGCCCGGCTGCCTGGGCGTCACCAACCAGCGCGAGACGGTCGTCCTCTGGGACCGCGAGACCCTCGGCGCCCCCCGGCGGGCGATCGTGTGGCAGGACCGGCGCACGGCCGGCATCTGCGACCAGCTGCGCAGCGACGGGCACGAGCCCCGCGTACGCGAGCTGACCGGGCTCCGCCTCGACCCGTACTTCTCGGCGACCAAGCTGACCTGGCTGGCGCTGAACGAGCCGCACACGTGGGCCGGCGTGATCGCCGGCCGTACCGCCGTGGGCACCGTCGACTCCTACCTGATCGCCCGAATGACCCGCGGCCTGCAGCACGTCACCGACCCCTCCAACGCGTCGCGCACGCTGCTGTTCGACATCACCTCCGGCACCTGGTCGCCGGAGCTGTGCGAGCTGTTCCGGGTCCCGGTGACGGCGCTGCCCGAGGTCGTGTCCTCGTACGGTGTCGTGGGTCGCACCGACCCGAGCGCGTTCCTCGGCCTCGACCTGCCGATCGCCGGCATCGCGGGCGACCAGCAGGCGGCGCTGTTCGGCCAGACCTGCTTCGCGCCGGGGACCTCCAAGTGCACCTACGGCACCGGGTCCTTCATCCTGGTCAACACCGGCGACGCCCCCGTACGGTCCTCGGCCGGGCTGCTGACGACCGTCGCGTGGGGACACCCGGACGGGCGGCTGGCCTACGCGCTCGAGGGCGCCATCTTCGTCACCGGGGCGGCCGTGCAGTGGCTCCGCGACGGCCTCGGCCTGGTGGCTTCGGCCGACGAGACGGAGGCGCTCGCGGCGTCGGTGCCCGACAGCGGCGGGGTGGTCTTCGTACCGGCGCTCACCGGGCTGGGCGCGCCCGACTGGGACCCGTCGGCACGCGGCCTGATCATCGGGATCACCCGGGCGACCACTCGGGCGCACCTCGCGAGAGCCACGCTCGAGGCGATCACCTACGAGGTCCGCGACGTCGTCGACCTGATGCTGCGCGAGTCGGGTACGGCCATCCCGCAGCTCGCGGTCGACGGCGGAGCGAGCGGCAACGACCTGCTCTGCCAGCTGCAGGCCGACCAGCTCGACGTCGCCGTCCTGCGCCCCGAGGTCCGCGAGACGACCGGGCTGGGCGCCGCGTTCCTCGCCGGCCTCGGCACCGGCGTGTGGTCGTCGACCGACGAGCTGGCGGCCACCTGGCGACTGGACCGGCGCTTCGAGCCGACCGGCCGTGACGAGACGGCCCACCGGCGCTGGCGCTCGGCGGTCGAACGGTCGAAGGGCTGGGCCGCCGAGCTCTGAGCTCAGCGCTCCTTGTTGGCCGCGGCCCGTCGCAGCTCCCACCAGATCCAGGCTGAACCAAGAGCCCCGATGGCCACCAGGGCACNNTCCACAGCGAGCATTCCGCCCGAGGTCTTGAACAGCCCCGACCACGTGGCGTACTCGAAGGCCCCGAATGCGACGAGAACGGTGACGATGGCAGCACGCGTATGTCCGGGCACGGACCTACGCCAATTCTTGTCGGGTTTGATGGACACGATCATTCTCGGGTTGACGTCTGTCCCTCGAACAGTACTAATTCTGGTACACCAAGGTCAACTACTGGAGCATGCGCCTGTTCTCGGGTAGCGCGTGTCGTCTGGTGGCGCCAGGGCACCATTAGATGACACGCGCTTCGAGGTGCGACCCGACTAAGCGGCGGGGCGCTCGGCTTCGCCGGCGAGCGCGAGGGCTGCCCCGGGGCGGCGGCCGGCGGCGATCTCGGTCTTGGCCTTCGTCGCGTAGATGTCGACGTACTCCTGACCGGACAGCGTCATCAGCTCGTACATGATCTCGTCGGTGATCGAGCGGAGGACGAAGCGGTCGCCCTCCATGCCCTCGTACCGCGAGAAGTCGAGGGCCGGGCCGAACTTGATGCCGACCCGCATGATCTTGGGGAAGATCTTGCCGGGCGGCTGGATCTTCTCCGTGTCGATCATCGCGACGGGCACGACACGGGCACCGGCCTCGAGGGCCATCCGGGCCACGCCGGTCTTGCCGCGGTACAGGTGACCGTCCGGCGAGCGAGTGCCCTCGGGGTAGATGCCGAGGATGTGGCCCTCGTTGAGGATGGCCATCGCGGTGTCGATCGCCGCCTGGCTGGCCGCCCCGCCGGAGCGGTCGACGGGCACCTGCCCGATGCCGCGGAAGAAGAACGCGGTCAGCCGACCCTTGACGCCCGTGCCGGTGAAGTAGTCGGACTTCGCCATGAACGTCACCCGCCGCGGGACGACGAGCGGAAGGAAGATCGAGTCGGAGAACGAGAGGTGGTTGCTCGCGAGGATGACCGGCCCCTCGGTCGGCACGTTCTCGAGCCCTTCGACCCACGGCCGGAAGAACAGTCGCAGCAGCGGGCCGAGGATCACGCTCTTCAGCGCCCAGTAGAACAACCGTCACCTCCCGCCTGATCGTCATACCCTAGAAGCGGCCCACCCGCAGCGGCAACGTTCGCCCGTCACCCTCGCACCCGTGTCGCCGCCATGCGACTATGCAGGAGACGACGAAGTACGAGCGACGTTCGAACAGGGCCACCGTAGTCGACGCGCGGCCGCTGGCGTCGTACGAGGCTGGAGGAGTTGTGCCGCTGATCGAAGGGGCGGAGCCGTTCTCGCACGACGAAGGCCCGGTCGGTGTGCTCGTGCTCCACGGCTTCACCGGCTCGCCGAAGTCGATGCGGCCCTGGGCCGAGCACCTCGCGGCGGCCGGGCTGACCGTGCGGCTGCCGCGCCTGCCAGGGCACGGGTCCGACTGGCACGACATGGCCGTGACCCGCTGGGACGACTGGTACGCCGAGGCCGACCGGGCGTACACCGAGCTCTCCGCCCGGTGCAGCGACGTCTTCGTGATGGGCCTCTCGATGGGTGGATCGCTGTCCCTGCGGCTCGCCGAGGAGCACGGAGGGGGCGTGCGGGGGCTCGTCCTTGTCAACCCGGCCGTGCACAGCGAGAACAAGGCGTTCGCCCTCCTCCCGGTGCTCAAGCACCTCGTGCCCTCGCTGAAGGGCATCGGCAACGACATCGCCAAGCCCGGGCAGGACGAGGGCTGCTACGACCGGATCCCGCTCAAGGCCCTGCACTCCATGACGGACGGATGGGCGCAGGTCAAGGCCGACATAGGCAAGGTCACCTCCCCCGTGCTGCTGTTCCACAGCCCGCAGGACCACGTCGTCGAGCCGTCGAACACCGCGTGGATCCTTGGGCACGTGGCGTCGTCCGACGTCGAGGACCGTGTCCTGCCCGACTCCTTCCACGTCGCCACCCTCGACCACGACGCGCCGGCGATCTTCAGCGGCAGCCTCGAGTTCGTGCACCGGCTCGCTCCGGCTGCCGCCGGAACCTGAGAGGTACGGCACGGTGCGCGGGAACGGGTTGCAGGCGGAGAACTACGTGGCGGTCGCCGACCTCGATCCTCGCACGGCGGACGTGCTGCTCGCAGAGCTGCGCGACCGCGGGGTCGCCGCCTACGCAGCCGACTCCCCCGACCCGGGCCCGAGCGGCGCGGTCGACCGGCTGTACGTCGACGCCACCGCGGAGCACCAGGTCCGCAGCATGATCGACGACCAGCTCGGTACGCACCCGGACGCAGGTGCGGCGCCGCCGGACGACGCGGACGCGGCGTTCTACGACTCCGCGTTCGCGGACATCGTGGCCGGCTTCCACCAGAACCCCGGCCGTCAGGTGGGCAGCTGGTCGGCGAGCGAGGACATCGACGCGCCCGAGGCGCCACGGCCGCCCGACGAGGCCGCGCCTGGCAGCGACCCGCCCACGGCAACCGGGGCGGCCGCGGCCCGCTCGTACACCGGGTGGGACGACCTGCTCCGCCCCGAGCCGCCCGCGCCGGACCCGCTCCCCGACCCCGAGGACCGGTACGTGCCGCCGCCGCCCCCGCCGCTGCCCAGGGGCGACCTGCGCACGCGCATCGCGTGGGCCTGCGTGGTGGGAGGGCCGGGCGTGCTGTTCGCAGCCGCCATCCTCGGCTGGCAGCTCAGCAGCCTGCAGCTGCTGCTCGCGGCCGTCGCCTTCCTCGGCGGTTTCGTCGCCCTCGTGGCCCGCCTGAAGGACCGCGACGACGACGAGGACGGCGACGACGGAGCGGTCGTCTGAGGCTGATCTCTGGCAGGATGCAGGCCGTGCCGGTCAGCGAAGTCATCGAGCTCAAGGGCCACATCCTCGACGCAGGGACCCTGTCCCGGACGCTGGACGACGTGCTCGATCTCGGCACCGACTACGTCATCGAGCGCTTCGACGTCGGGCGGCGGCCGGAGGACGAGTCCTACGTCCGGATCGTCGTCACCGCCGCCGACGAGGACCTGCTGGAGCGGCTGGTCATGCGGCTCCAGGTGCACGGCGCCAACCTGGTCGACCCCGGTGAGGCGCACCTTCGGGTGGTGCTGAAGGACGGCGTCTTCCCCGAGGACTTCTACTCCACGACCAACCTCGACACCGAGGTCCGCATCGACGGGCACTGGGTCACGGTGACCAGGCCGGAGATGGACTGCGGTCTCGTGGTCACCGGAGAGGGCGCCGACCTCGCGGTGACGACGATCCCGGTCAGCGACATCAAGGCCGGCTCGCGACTTGTCTGCGGCTCCCGCGGGGTCAAGGTCCTCGTGCCGCCGAAGCTGAAGACCGACGAGAGCATCTTCGAGTTCATGAACTCGGTGGTGTCGAGCGAGAAGCCGCAGTTCCTGCAGGTACGCCAGGTCGCGGCCCAGATGCGCGAGGTCAAGGCGGCCGGCCAGAAGGTGCTCTGGGTGGGCGGCCCCGCCGTCGTGCATACCGGAGCGGCCCCAGCGTTCTGTGCCCTCATCGCCGGAGGCTTCGTCGACGTGCTGTTCGCCGGCAACGCGCTCGCGACCCATGACATCGAGTCGTCGCTGTTCGGGACCTCGCTCGGCGTCGACCTGTCCAAGGGCTCAGGCGTGGACCACGGGCACGAGCACCACATCCGGGCGATCAACCGGATCCGCGGGGCCGGGTCCATCGCGGCCGCGGTCGACCAGGGCGTGCTGACGTCCGGGGTGATGCACGACATGGTCGTGCACCAGAAGCCGTTCGTCCTGGTCGGATCCGTACGTGACGACGGACCGTTGCCCGACGTCTACACCGACGTCATCGAGGGCCAGCGGGCGATGCGCGACCAGCTGCCCGGAGTCGGCTTCGCCATCATGGTCGCGACGATGCTGCACGCCATCGCGACGGGCAACATCCTGCCGGCGTCCGTGCCCCTCGTCTGCGTCGACATCAACCCCGCGACGGTCACCAAGCTGTCCGACCGGGGCAGCGCGCAGGCCACCGGCGTCGTCACCGACATCGGCCTCTTCCTCGAGCAGCTGGCCCAGGAGCTCACCGGCTACCGCGCACCCTGACCCCCGGCCCCCCTGCCCCGCTGCCCTCTGACCCGTACCCCCTGCTCCCCGTTGATCATGGGCAGATAGCCCTGATTTCTTGATCCACATGGGCCATCTGCCCATGATCAACACGGTGGGTTGTCTGCGGTGGTTGGTGGGG
>JGI24140J50213_10000900_pt1 | contig 13544 bp, 16 predicted proteins | sample BarGraIncu00222A_FD_50213 | JGI IMG/M metagenome (IMG submission 50213)
CTCCACCACGCCCCAGCGGATGCCGATGTCGCGCTTGCCGCGCAGCGACTGGCTGGGGTCGAGCACGTCGCCGCCCTTGATCACGAGGTCGAACTTGTCGGTGGGCGCCATCGCCGCGCCGGCAGGGGTTCCGAGATGGCCCGACAGGCCCGCTGCGGCGGTCGATCCCGAAAGCGCCAGAAAATGGCGGCGCGACACTACGGACATCCGGTTCCCCAACAGTCTTTTTGTTTAAGACGGATGATGCGCCGGACGCTGGTTTTCCGCAAGCCGCCGGTTCATGGCGTGCACGCGCTGCTTTTGTTCAGTCCCATGCCGGGGCAAAGCCGGGGTTTACAAAGCGCTTGTCCTTGGGCAGCGCCGCGATGGTCTTTCGGTCCTCATCGTCGAGCTTCACTTTCAGCGCCTCGAGATTGGCCTGCTGGCTTTCCGCGCGTGACGCCTTCGGGATCGCCGCAACGCCGTCCTGATCGAGCAGCCACTTCAGCGCCACCTGTGCAGCGCTCGCATCATGCTTGCGGCCGATTGCGATCAGGGTCTCATCGGTGGCGGCGCGGCCCTGCGCCAGCGGGCAATAGGCCACCAGCGGAATCGATTTGGCGGCAAGATATTTGGCTACTTTCGTCTGATCGAGCATCACGTGATATTCGATCTGGTTGCAGGCGATCGGGGCCTTGATCTCCTCGACCACCGTCTTCAAGAGCGCGACGTTGAAATTGGCGACGCCGATGGCGCGGGTGCGGCGCTCTTCTTTGAGCTTCATCAACGTCTCGAACACCGCGGGCAGGTTCATGCTGTTCGACGGCCAGTGCACCAGATAGAGGTCGACGTGATCGAGCTTCAGCTTGTTGAGGCTGGTGTCGAACGCCCGGCGGATCGCATCGGGGGCGAGATTTTCGTGCCAGACCTTGGTGGTGACGTGCAGATCCTGGCGCGCGATGCCGGAGGCCGCGATCGCAGCTCCAATGGGCTCTTCGTTGCCGTACATTTCAGCGGTGTCGATATGGCGATAGCCGAGCGCCAGCGCGCTTTCGACCGCCGCGCGGCAGGGATCGCCCTGCAGGCGAAAGGTGCCGAGCCCGAGCCGCGGCAGGCTGATGCCCTGGGTTTGCAGACTTTCCATGATGGCTCCTGAGGGGGTAATGCGCTCGATGAGCGACCGTTGAGGCCGCATCAACGGCGATTGGTTGTGGGAATGAGATAGCGGGCGCGTGTTGGATAGCCCGCCCGCGGCACCAAGTCCAAATCAACACTTGGTTGGCAAGACTTGGTTGCGTGGGCAAGACTTGGTTGCCAAGGCTTTGCACCTAAGGCTCTGCCGCCGTGGCAGGACGCACGCGATCGTGCGTTATCGCCCCGGCGCCGGTCGCGACCAGTTGCAGATGCCGCCCGACCGGCATGGCCAGACCTGAATCCGCGTATCGGAGGCCTGCGCATCGAGCGGATTGCCGNGGCGGTGCGCGAGCCTGGTTCGAGCCGCGCCACTCGGTTTCTTCATGCCCAGATGCGACGGCGCTGTTCTGGCGACACGGACGTCCGGAGCGGCCTTCGTTTCCGCGCGCGTCTGCGGCGCCACGCCATCAGAGTCGGTTCCGGCCTCGATCGGAAATGGCGCAAATTGCGTCGCGGGCCCGAGCGGCTTCGGCGACAGCACCGCCTTCGAAAGATCGAGGCTAAGGAACTCGCCGGGCCGGTACTGGNCCGCGATCGACGGACCGCTCCACGCCAGCAGCGTCGTGCAAATCGCGGCGGNGAAAAAANGCTTGGGGACCATCTCAAGGCCTCCTGAATAACAACAACTGGAACAATATCTCTATGTAGGAAGCGAAACGCACAATTCCAACGGCTGTTGCCGTCAAGGTTACCGCGCCTCAGCCGCCGGTCGAGAAGCCCGGGTAGAGCGTCATGCCGCCGTCGACAAACAGCGTGGTGCCGACCACATAGTCGGAATGATCCGATGCGAGCCAGACCGCGGCGCGGGCGATATCCTCAGGCTCGCCGATGCGCCCATAAGGGACCAGCGTCATTAGCGCGTCATAGGCCGCCTTGGTCTGCCATGCCGAGGTATTGATCGGGGTCCGGATGGCGCCGGGCGCGATCGCGTTGACGCGGATCCGCTTCGGCGCGAGCTCCTGCGCCATGCTCTCCATCAGCAATTTGATGCCGCCCTTGGATGAGGCGTAGTTGACATGGCCGCCCCACGGAATTTCCTGATGAACCGAGCTCATGCAGATGATTTTCCCCGCCGCACTCGATACGGACGGCACCACGCCACGGCGCAGAAATTCCTGTACCGCCTGGCGCGCGCACAGAAATTGCCCGGTCAGATTGATATTCAGAACCGTGTTCCATTGCGCCAGGGTCATTTCATGAAGTGCCGAATCCCGCTGCAATCCGGCATTGCTGACCAGAATGTCGATGGTGCCGAATTCCTGCATCATGCGCGCAAACATCGCGGCGACCTGATCTTCCGATGAGACATCGGCCTTGTACGCATAGGCCCTGGCACCGGACTTCCTGATCTCCTCGACCACGGCGTCAGCGGCCGCGTCATCGACGACATAATTGACGACAACATCGGCGCCCGCCTGCCCCAACCCGATCGCCACCGCCTTGCCGATGCCGGAATTGGCGCCGGTCACCAGCGCCTTCTGGCCGGTCAGGACCTTGTGAACCGCAACCGGAGGCGCGCTCGATTCGGCTGGCGCAGCTTGGCTTGAATTCATAAGGCTGACTCCGGTTTGGCGCTGACGATACGTTGCTTTCGGCGAATCCATCGATCACAAGCTGATGGGATCGGATCAATGCCGGCCCCGCCGATAACGCCCGCCAATATCGAATGTGCCCGGCATCGGCGGATTTATTGCCGGCCGGGACAGCGAGGCCGCAGTCAAGGTTGCGGCAGACCGCATCGGCAATTCCTCAAATCGTGAAAAAGGCCAGGCTTTAAGTAGTGAAAAGGCCAGGCTTGGGGCCCGGCCTTTTCCAGGCTTTGCTCACGGAGATCAGCAGATAGCGCCGATCAACCTTTCGCCAGCGGTACCGCGACGAACCTCGTCGCATCCGCCGTCTTCACGTGCATCAGGACGCTGTGCTTGCCGCCGGCCGCGGCCGCCGTCAGTGCCGATCGTACGTCGGCGGTGTTGGAGACCGCCTTGCCGCCGACATCGAGAATGACATCGCCGGTCTGAAGGCCATGCTCGGCCGCGGGACCTTCCGGATCGACCGCCGTGACCACGACGCCCTTTTGGCCGGCACCCTCGACCTCACTTGCGGGAGCGAGCCTGAGGCCCAGATGGGGCGTCCCGGCTGCCGCCTTCGGCGAGGTATCGTCCGCGCTGGCCTGGTGGTCGTTCGGCATTTCGCCCAGCGCCAGCGTCAGCGTCTTGGTTTCGCCCTTGTGCAGGATATCGAGCTTCACCGAGCTTCCCGGCGCCATCATGCTGATGTTGCGGGCGAGATCGCGCGAATCCTTTACCTGCTCGCCATTGACCGCGGTGATGACGTCACCCGCCTCGATTCCGGCCTTGGCCGCCGGGCTGCCGTCTTGCGGGTTGTCCACCATCGCGCCTCGGGCCTGCTTCATGCCGAGGCTGTCGGCGATGTCGGCCGTGACCGGCTGCACCTGGACGCCGAGCCAGCCGCGCGTGATGTAGCCCTTGTCCTTGAGCTGGGCGACCACGAGTTTCGCNGTGCCGGCNGGAATGTCGAAGCCNATACCGACCGAACCGCCCGACGGCGAGAAGATCGCGGTGTTGACGCCGATGACGTTGCCGTTCATGTCGAACGCCGGACCGCCGGAATTGCCCTTGTTGATCGGGGCATCGATCTGGACGTAGTCGTCATATGGCCCGGCGCCGATGTCACGTCCACGCGCGGACACGATTCCAGCCGTCACGGTGCCGCCGAGACCGAAGGGATTGCCGACGGCGACCACCCAATCGCCGACGCGCGGCGGCTGGTCGGCGAATTTCACGTAAGTGAAATCCTTCTTGCCCTCGACCTTGATCAGCGCGAGATCGGTCTTCTTGTCGGTGCCGATCACCTTGGCGGTATAGACCGTGCCGTCATCGGTGGTGACCTGCACGGACTTCGCATGATCGACCACATGATTGTTGGTCACGGCATAACCATCCGGCGAGATGAAGAACCCCGAGCCTTCGCCGGTGATCATCTGGTGGCGATGCGGCATGGCGTTGGGGCCGCGGAAGCCGAATTGCTGCGAAAACTGGTCGAACGGCGACTCGGATTGATCGGGATTGGCGCCCTCGTCGCGCTGCGAGACCGGCATGTTGTCGCCATCGCCATCGATCTTGACGCGGACCGATATTACCGCCGGTTTGACCTTGGTCACGAGATCGGCGAAGCCCGCGGAATTCTGGATGGTCTCGGCCGCCTGCGCCGACGCGGTCCATGCCGGAACATTGAACGGCCGGTAACCGCCCGGCCCGACGACAAGCACGGCCATGCTGAGAGCGGCGACCGAAGCCAGCAGCGTCAGACGGCGCGGTTTGAGAATTTCTCGTGGTGCGGGACGTGAGTTATTCGATTGTTGGTCCATGCGACATCTCCAATGTTGGGTGAGGAAAACCAGTTAGGAAAACCCCTGGACCCAACATGGAGCACGCACATTACGTGGTCCTTTTCGCCGGATTAATCTTTGGCAACAACCCTGCGGCGAACGACCGCAGTGGCGCGGCTATTGTCAGGCCGGTTGAAGCGAGTTGCGGCGCGCTTCGAAACTTTCGATTCCGCACTCGGGCACTTTCATGCGGATTTCTCCATTGCACCATTGTGCAAGCAAGCGCACAACATGGGCATGCAATGCAGCAGGAGAATACGCATTCTAGGCTCGGGGCCTTGCAATGACCGATGCCGTCCATCCCGTCGATGAAGTTCTGCCACTGCGTTCCGCGCCGTCCTTGATTTCGGCGATCTGCCAGAGCCGCCGGTCAAAACCGTCGAGCCCGCCGTGAAGCGCATGCGCACCGTCATTGGCGATGAGTTGCACCACCTCACCTTCGAGCGCAAAATGGGCGTTGGCGATGCGATTGGCATAGCGGTCGACGGCTGCGCCGAAGAATCTTCGCGCGCCGAGATAGCCTGCAAGATCGTCATGCCCGAGCACGACGTCGTCACGGTCTCCTCGCGCATCAGGCACCCACAACGCCTGCAGCGTCGCGCCATAGGTAATGATTTGCGCCTCGAAGCCGCTGACGCCACAGAGCACGATGCGTTCAACCGCCCGCCCATCCGGCAAGGTGCCGAATATGGCTCGTGCGACCGGTATGGTTGCATCAGGCATGGTCAATCTTCGAACGGTTCGACGATCCGGCGTCAGGTCGACATCGCTGATTCCGGTCGCCGTCAATTCGACCAAGCGGCGGTAGAGCCCGCGATATTCGGCTTCCGGGGCATCGACCAGGACCTCGCTGCCCGCGATCAGGCGAGCACCGCCGGCGGAGAGCTTCAGCGGCCCGCCATCGGTCGCTGCGATGGCGCGAACATGCTGATCGCGCGCGATCTTGCCGAAGCCGACGATGGCTCGGACTCATTGTCAGCGCCCCCAGCGCAATACCACGGGATCGAGCCGACGGGCGATTTCGATCAATCCGGCCCGGGTCACCGGATGCATGGCCGGTTGCGGGGCGCGCATCGTATCATGGGCGATGACGCGACCCTCCTTCATCAGAACCTTGCATGCGGCCGGCCCGCATTGCCGGTTCTCGTAATTGATCAGCGGCAGCCAGCGCGCATAGGCGTCGATCGCCGTTTCGCGGTGGCCGGCGAAATAGGGGTCGACGATCTGACGGATGCCATCCGGATAGCCGCCGCCCGTCATGGCACCGGTTGCGCCGGCGTCGAGATCGGCCATCAGCGTNATCGCCTCNTCGCCNTCCCATGGACCCTCGATCGCCTCGCCGCCCGCCTCGATCAATGCTCGCAGCTTGGCCGCGGCCTGCGGCACCTCGATCTTGAAATAAGCGAGGCGCTCGATCTCCTTCGCCATGCGGGCGAGGAAGGACACGGAAAGCGGAGTGCCGGCGACCGGCGCGTCCTGCACCATGATCGGAATCGAGATAGCGTCGGAGATGTCGCGATAGAAGTCGTAGATCGCTGACTCCGGGACGCGGAAGGTGGCCCCGTGATAGGGCGGCATGACCATCACCATGGCAGCACCCCGCTCCTGCGCGCGGCGCGAGCGTTCGGCACAGACGAAAGTCGAGAAATGCGTGGTCGTCACGATGACCGGGACCCGTCCGGCGACGTGCTCCAGGACGGCGGTCAGGACGGCGTCGCGCTCCTCGTCGGTAAGCACAAACTGCTCCGAGAAGTTTGCAAGAATGCACAGTCCCTGCGAGCCGGCATCGATCATGCAATCAACGGCACGCTTCTGGCCTTCGAGATCGAGGCGGCCGTCGCCATCGAACACGGTCGGAACGACCGGGAAGACGCCTCGATAGGGTCTGACAGCGGAAGTGGTCATGCAACACCTTCATGTTTGTCGCGCAGCACGGGCGATCGGCTGCGGCCGACCAGGACATCGAAATCGACGCCGCGGTCGGCCCGCGGCACATGACTGCGCAGCTGCTTTCTCGATCTGTCGTTGCTCATGCCGGATCCATCCATTCAGCTGACTGCGCATGACGGCGCCTGCCGTTGTAAATCACCTCGATCATCGCCGCGGACGCCGCCTCGGAAGCCGTGCGCTGACCAGTCATATCATTTGACTATTTGATGGGATGCAGGATTTCGACGCCCCGCCCGTGCTGATCGTCCAGATCATGAGATGCTGAAAACGGCCGCGAGGTTGGTCTAGCGGACCGCGAAGCCAAGCAGGCCATGCGCGAGACAACGACAGTTTGGCGGGGGGTTCCCGCAGCTATGGCGTGGGCTGCTANGGTAAGGGGTTGCCGTGTCGAGATTTCGGGAGGTCGCGTCCCGCGACCGCACCCCCTGCAACGGCTTATGCAGCGCGGCGCTGCCGCTACCATCGCTTCCCAGTATCGATGGTTGGCCTTGAAAGTGCTCGGGAAAAGAGGCAAAAACCTAATGATATCTTGGTCGGAGTGGCAGGATTTGAACCTGCGACCCCTGCGTCCCGAACGCAGTGCTCTACCGGACTGAGCCACACTCCGACAAGAACGCGGCTTATAGCCTTGGCTTTCGCACACCGCAAGAAGCCGAATTGAGGATGCCAATTCCTGTGAATGTAGGCCTGACGACGCCGATTCTGCCCGCCAGCGAGGCCGCCGTGGCCGCGGCGGCGCGTTGTCTGGCCGAAGGCGGCCTGGTCGGGTTCCCGACCGAGACCGTCTATGGCCTCGGCGCCGACGCCNCCAACCCTGCGGCAATCGCGCGNCTTTATCAGGCCAAGGGCCGGCCCNCCTTCAATCCGCTGATCGCCCATGTCGGCGATCTCGTTGCCGCCCGGCGGATCGGGGTTTTCGACGCCGAGGCGACAGCGCTTGCCGAAGCGTTCTGGCCGGGGCCGCTGACGCTGGTGCTGCCCCGAACGAATGGCTGCGCGGTGGCCGATCTTGCCACCGCCGGGCTCGATACCGTGGCGATCCGGGTGCCGGCGCATCCCTTGGCCCGGAAGATTTTGCGCGCCTTCGGCGGGCCGGTGGTGGCGCCGTCGGCGAATTTGTCGGGGCATGTTTCGCCGACCACGGCGGCGCATGTGCACAGCGACCTTGCCGGGCGCATCGATCTGATCGTCGATGGCGGCGCGGTCGCGGTCGGCGTCGAATCCACCATCGTCGGATGCTTCGAGACGCCGATGCTGCTGCGTCCCGGCGGCCTGCCGCGCGGCGAGATCGAATGCGTCCTCGGCCGCCCCCTGACGCAGCCGCCCGACGAGGCCGCGCCATGACACCAGCCAGCCATTGGCGCCGGGCATGCTGGCCTCGCATTATGCGCCGCGCACGCCGGTGCGGCTCAATGCCGTCAGCGTNGNGGCCGGCGAGGCGCTGCTGGCCTTCGGCGATGCCGTGGTGGCGGGGGTCGATGCAACAACCGTGACGATGAATTTGTCCGCGCGGGGCGATCTCAACGAGGCCGCCGCCAATCTTTTCGGTTATCTTCGCGCGCTCGACTCACAACGCGCGCGCGCCATCGCGGTGATGCCGGTGCCGCATCACGGGCTCGGCGAGGCAATCAATGACCGGCTGCGCCGCGCCGCGATCGGCCGGGAATGAATTAACGAGAACAAGAGCAGAAGCCAGATCAATGAATATCGTTCAACCTGCCGCGCCACAGCTTTCGCCCGAACTGGTCGCGCGCTTTCGCGCCATCGTCGGCGACAAATATGCGGTAACCGACGCGGCCGACATCGCGCCCTATGTCACCGAAGAGCGCGACCTGTTTCACGGAAGGTCTCCGCTCGTTTTACGACCCGGCTCGACCGCGGAAGTCTCCGCCATCTGCATGCTTGCCAGCGAGCACCGGATTGCGCTGGTGCCGCAGGGCGGCAACACCGGTCTGGTCGGCGGCCAGACCCCGCACCATGGCGAGGTGGTGATTTCGATGCGGCGGATGGACAAAATTCGCGACATCGACACCGCGTCCAACACGATGACCTGCGAGGCCGGCGTGGTGCTGCAGATCGCGCAGCAAAAGGCCGCCGAGGTCGACCGGCTGTTCCCGCTGTCATTAGGGGCCGAAGGAAGCTGCACCATCGGCGGCAATCTCTCCACCAATGCCGGCGGCACCGCGGCCCTCGCCTATGGCGTGGCGCGCGAGATGGCGCTGGGGCTGGAAGTGGTGCTGGCCGACGGNCGTATCCTGAACGGCCTGTCGAAGCTGAAAAAGGACAATACCGGNTACGATCTGCGCAACCTCTTTATCGGCGCCGAAGGCACGCTCGGCATCATCACCGCGGCGACGCTGAAGCTGTTTCCAAAGCCGCGCGCGGTGGAGACCGCCCTGGTCGGCCTCAAATCGCCCAGTGAGGCCCTGAAGCTGCTGGCGATCTCGCAGAACGAGGCCGCGGGCAGCCTTACCAGCTTTGAACTGCTGTCCGATATCTCCGTCGATTTCAGCGTGCGCCACGGCATCGACATCCGCAATCCGCTGGCGAACAACCACCCATGGTACGTGCTGATGGAGCTGTCGTCCTCGCGCGAGGACGCCCGCGACGCGATCGAATCGATCCTGGCGCGAGGCCTTGACGACGGCATCGTCGATGACGCCGTGATCGCGGCCAGCCTCAGCCAGCGCCAGGCGTTCTGGAAGCTGCGCGACGAGATGTCGGCGGCGCAGAAGCCGGAGGGCGGTTCGATCAAGCACGACATTTCGGTGCCGGTCGTCGCGGTGCCTGCTTTCATCGCGGAAGCCAATGCCGCGGTGGTGAAACTGATCCCGGGCGCGCGGCCGGTGCCGTTCGGCCATCTCGGTGACGGCAACATCCATTACAATGTCAGTCAGCCGATCGGCGCCCACGCCGCCGATTTTCTGGCGCGATGGCATGAGGTCAACGCCGTCGTGTTCGCGATCGTGCTGCGGATGGGCGGATCGATCTCCGCCGAGCACGGCATCGGCGTGCTCAAGCGCGACGAACTGCCCGAGGTCAAGGACAAGGTCGCGATCGAGTTGATGCGCAGCATCAAGGCGATGCTCGACCCGCTCGGGATCATGAACCCCGGCAAGGTGCTGTGATTCCTCGTGGTGGGGGAACAGGCAAGGAATTTCCATGACCATCGCCGACCGTATCCGCGTCAAGAACGTCCGTGTGCTTTCCGATAACCACTATATTTTGAAGACCACCACCTTCGAATGGCGGCGCGCCAATGGCGAGTGGCAGACCCAGCACCGCGAGACCTACGACCGCGGCAACGGCGCCGCGCTGCTGCCCTACAATCTGGCGCAGCGCACCGTGGTGCTGGTGCGGCAGTTTCGCTACCCGGCTTTTGTCAATGGCTGCGACGATCTCCTGATCGAGGCCGCGGCGGGATTGTTGGACAACGAAACGCCGGAGTTGCGGATACGCGCCGAAGCCGAGGAGGAAACCGGCTATCGGCTCGGCGAAATCACAAAAATCTTTGAAGCCTTCATGAGCCCGGGAGCGGTCACCGAGAAACTGCATTTCTTTGTTGCGGAATACGAGCCCCGGATGCGGGTCGGCAGCGGCGGCGGCCTTGCCTCCGCGGGCGAGGAGATCGAGGTACTGGAATTGCCGATCGACCAGGCGATCGCGATGATCGCGGATGGCCGCATCGCCGACGCCAAGACCATCCTGTTGCTGCAATATGCAGCGCTGAATATCTTCCGGTGACGCCAGACTACCAACGCGCGTGGACGACGAAAAGGAAATTCAGTCGGGCCTCAAAACAACGAACCCTGCCCGCCATCCTCACGCGCTGCCGGCTCGGGCTTGCTCGGCGCGGCCTTTCGCGCCGGCTTCGGTTCTTCCGCCGCCATCTGCTCGGCCGTGATCGGCAGGATCAGTTGGGCGTCGTCATTGGCGGTGTGGTTGACCCTGGTCGAGACCTCGTGCCAGACGAACTCGCCTTCACCGGGCGCCGTCAACAGCGCCATCGCTGTCTCCGCATCGTAAGCGCGGCAATCGAGCCAGCGATCGAAATCATCGGCCGAAATTGTCACCGGCACGCGGTGATGCAGCACCGCGAGGTCGGCGCTCGCCGGCGCCGTCACGATCGCCACCGTATCGAGTTCCTCGCCGTTCGGGCCGATCCAGGTTTCAGCGAGCCCCGCCAAGCCGATCGGCGCGCCATCGCGGCGATGGATGAAATGCGGCCGCTTGCGCTTTTCGGACACCTGCCATTCATAATAGCCGTCGGCCGGGATCAGGCAGCGCCGTCGTTTGATCGCGTTCTTGAAGGCCGGCTTTTCCAGCAAGGTTTCGGCGCGCGCATTGATCAGCAAGGTGAATTGTCGGGGATCCTTAACCCAGGCCGGCAACAGGCCCCACCGCATCAGCCGAAAATGCCTGATGCCATTCTCGACAACGACCACCGGTATCGGTTGAGTCGGAGCGATATTATACCGTGGCGGGAAATTAGGCTGATCGAGATAGCCGAAAATCTGCCGCAAGGCCGCCGGTGGCGAGGTGATTACGAAGCGTCCGCACATTCTACGATCCAGATAGGCATCTGTTCAGCACCTTTTAACCCCGACCGTTAACACTGCGGCCGATGACCTCGACGGCACCCAAACCCGCACGCCCCGATCACCAGACGCCGCGCCGGACGGGCCCCGAAGAGGAGGCACGCGCCGCGCAGTTGCGGGCCGCCAACATCAATCCCCGCACCGGCCTTGCCACCGATTATCTGAATCATTTCAACGAAGCCATCATGCTGCTGGAGATGATTCCGGACCTGCCGGAATGCGCGGAGGAATTCCTGCAATGGCAACCGCGGTCCTACCGCGAGCATTTCGCGGCGTCCAATTTTAGGGCGCGCGAGCTTGCGATCGCCGCCTATGATTCCGCAAACTCGGATATTCGCACCGAATTCGACAATATCACCGGCGCCATAAGTTCGATCCTCATTGCCGTCGGCAACGCCATGCGCCAAGTCCATCAGGACGAGACCCGCGCCACGCTGGCCCATCAGGCCACCGGCTGGGTCAAGCCGCTGGCGATGCTGGCCGGCGGCATCATCAATGGTCGCGGCGCCGAGGCCGACATCGACTACATCATGACGCATTGACCGCCGTGCCGCCCCCCGTCCAGCCATCGCATCCCCAGCTTGCCGTCAGCGCGGCGATCTTTCGCGACGACAAGATCCTGCTGGTGCGGCGCGCGAGATCGCCGGCCAAGGGATTTTATTCGCTGCCCGGCGGCCGGGTCGAATTCGGCGAAACGCTGCATGCGGCCCTGCATCGCGAGGTCGACGAGGAAACCGCCCTGAAAATCGAAATTGCCGGTCTCGCCGGGTGGCGGGAAGTGCTGCCGGAGACTGCGGGCAGCGGGCACTATCTGATCATGTCGTTCGCGGCGCGCTGGGTTGCCGGCGAACCGGTCCTCAACGACGAACTTGACGATTTCAGGTGGCTCGCGCCGAATGGCCTGGGCGATCTTGAGGTCACCGCCGGCCTCCAACCGGTGATCCAGTCGGCCCGCCGCCTGCTCCGGGCCTGAAAGCTGTCCTATCTTGGGGCTCCCGTGCCTTGCTTCGAGCCCATTGAAAAGGCATATCGGCGGCACCGATGTCCCGGACCCATTCATGGCGAAGTATTTGGCAACGTATTTGGCAAAGTATTTTCTGGCCGCCCTTATCATCGTTTCGGCATGCCATCTGGCGCCCGCGCGGGCCCAGGACGCCCCCGCACCGTTCGATGGCGACCTGCAACGGCTAGCCGAAATCCTTGGCACCCTGCATTACCTGCGGGGCATTTGCGGCGCCAATGAAGGTTCCAAATGGCGCAACGAAATGCAGGCGCTGATCGATGCCGAAACCCCCAGCGGCGATCGCCGCACCCGCATGATCGCAGGCTTCAACCGCGGCTATAACGGCTTCCAGCAGACCTACCGGACCTGCACGCCGGCAGCCACCGTTGCGATCCGCCGCTATATCGAAGAAGGCTCGAAGATTTCGCGCGATCTGACCGCCCGCTACGCCAATTAGGGGGTCCGGAATTTCTCTTCGCCCCCAGCGGGGGGAACATCGGAATCGGACGATAGATTCATGTTAATCTGCGCCGTTAACCTTTCTTAAAGAAGTGGTCTAGGCGGCCGCACGCCGCATGCTAAACCTCATGCATTCGCGCGTTCCGCCCTGGATCGCACACACAGCCTGTTGGGTTTCATGAGCCATCCAGCGTCCTTCACCACCGCCCGCGCCCCGCTGCCCGATCAGGAACAAAAACAGGCGGCGCTAAGCTATCTCAACGAGGCCTGGGCGGAGGCGCGCCACGATGGCGTCGATGGCGACTGCCTGGCGCAGGCCAGCCTGTTCGCAGCCTTCGCCGAACTGGTCGGAACCTACGGCGAAGACGCGGTGGCGAAATTCGTGGAAGGCCTTCCCCTCCGCGTCCGCAACGGCGAGTTTTCAATCGCGTTGGCGAAGCAGTAAGTTTGCATCAAGCAAACCCGTCATCGCCCGGCATCGCCGTCCGAAGGACGGCCTCGCTTCCGCTCGCCCATGACCGGGCGAACCGGTATTCCAGAGTGCCGTCGTTGCGAGGAGCGCAAGCGACGAACAGGCAATCAGCTAAGCCTTCAGCGTTTCCAGAAACCGCACCGGNTCGCCGGCCGAGGGCGTCAGCAACTCGCCCTGCCACATNACGCGGCGGCCACGCACGAAAGTGCCGACCGGCCAGCCGGTGACCTCTACGCCGTCATAGGGCGTCCAGCCGGCACGCGAGGCCATCCATTTGTTGGTGATGGTCTCGCTGCGCTTGAGGTCGACCACCGTCAAGTCGGCGTCATAGCCGGCCGCGATCCGCCCCTTGGCCGCGATGTTGAACAGCCGCGCCGGACCTGCGCTCGTGAGATCGACAAAGCGCGCCAGCGACAAGCGCCCGGCGTTGACATGATCGAGCATCAGCGGCACCAGCGTCTGCACCCCGGTCATGCCCGA
>JGI24140J50213_10000901_pt1 | contig 13540 bp, 13 predicted proteins | sample BarGraIncu00222A_FD_50213 | JGI IMG/M metagenome (IMG submission 50213)
TCCGTTCAAATAATTTGCATCCACTTCTATATTAATAACCGCAGTATTTGTATGGATTGAAATAACGTCGTCGGTATTCACACTACTGGTCGCAACTAAAACTGAAGGCATTTCCATTAAATGCTTCTCCGTTGATACTATATCTGTCTTAGGAAAAATGTTTTGAAACTTAAAAAATATCATTCTCCCGGAAGCATTGACGTCCGGATTTCTAACGACTAAGTCCTCATTTAGCTCATAATTACTGATTAGCATGCGGATATGCTCATTAAAAACAAAACCGGTACAATAACCCTTGCCAAATTTTTCAGGGATTTCTAATCTTCTGTTTTTCACTTCTGTCCCCAATAACTGAGCAAGTCTTTTTAGGACATTCGGTACCGTTTGCTGTTTGTCTTTTTCCATAATATGTCTTTTACGACTATTTATATGTCAAACATAGTTATTTTATCTCTAAAATACCCAATAATTTTGCATTATCAATTCAACCAAAAGAAAATAGTATATCAAATAAATAATGAAAAGATGAAAACAACATCAATAAAGAAAACAACAAATCATATAAATGTCAAAGAGAGGAATTTTGATCAATTATTTAAACAAATTTCGCCGGAAGAGATAAGCGACAATGTATTTGCGTTGGTAGGTAAAGTTTTTCCGGTTATTACAGCGGGGAAGGAAGATCATTATAATTCCATGACATGCAGTGGTGGTGGTTTGGGAATGCTTTTCATGAAACCCACCACTTGGTGTATTCTTCGGGCAGACCGTTATACGCTTAAATTGATTCAAAAAGAGCAAACCTATACGATGTCTTACTTCCCAAATGAATACAAAAAACAAATACTCTTTTTGGGAAGTAAATCGGGAAGAGATAGTGAGAAAATGAAAGAAGTTGAATTGACAAGTGTTAAAACTCCTTCGGGAGATATATCTTTCAAAGAAGCCAGACTAATTATCGAATGTAAATTAACACAAGTTACTACCGCCAATCCAAATGATTTTTACACAAAAGAAGATAAAGACGCTATAAACGAAGCTTTCAAAGAAGCAAGCGTTTATCGCAAATATGTATTGGGGGAAATCACCCATGTTTGGGTAAAGAAATAAGAGTAAACCAATTTCACCATTAATTTCAAAAAAGAGAGACGCAAATTATTACGTCTCTATGAAAATGGATAAAAATACTTTTGATCTAAATGCTAAACGTAGCACTCCACGATCTTCATGGTCCCAACACCTATTGCGTTGGCCATAGTCGAATCCAATTGATATGACGACACTTCTATCCCCAATGCAACTACAACCATCGTCCCAGGCTGCTGAAGGGCTGGTTGGGCAAAAGACGCAGTCAGTATGATGTCTTCGGGTTCGGTGCTGCGTTGGTGCCACTCAGAGAAAGTAGTTACAGAGAGCGTTTCTAATTTGTCCACAGTCGGTGAATATAATTCATTCTGTTCGTCCCAGATCCAATCGGGTTGCTCGTATCGAATTTGAAAATATTTGTTCATCAGGGTTTTGAAAGGAATAACCAAACACTTTACCAGGAAACCGAAATGCATTATATTTTTTATTTGAAACCCAAATATTAACATGAGTTGGTTTTAAAACGCCTGCTGCTATTGTTACCGTTGGTGGATATCTGGCTGTAGCCGGGAGTATCGTTACCGGGGTTTCGCAAACAGCAGTTGAAAAAGAATAAACACGTAGCCATGGTGTTTAGTTTTAAAAGGTTAATTGTTGATAAACCGGCTTCAGCTTTGAAGTCGGTTTATTTTTTTACCATTTCACCCCTAGCGGGCTAAGAATGAGAAGATCGGTTTGTTACAATCATGACGACCCTATGGGACTATAATAATTTCACCTTCTATAATACTTTCACCCCGTTGGGGTTCTCTGGTAAATTCTGAAAATGCTATAATAATGTCATCCCTTCGGGATTTAAGAATGTAAATGATGTGTTTTCTACAATCATGACGTCCCTCTGGAATGAAGATAAGACATAAAAAAAGCACTGAATAATTTATTTTGATTATCAGTGCTTATAATATGTGAGTGACGTAATGAAAAAGATCAGGGTCGTGCTGCAAGCTTGATTTGATAAGCGCACGAAGCGCAATGAAGTATTAATTTTTAAATTATTAATTATTATTCACAATTAAATAAAAAAAATAAAAGCAGTCAACGACCCTGATGAGATTAAAGGTACGACCATTTTAGCCGTTTTCGCCATTTAGAATAAAATATATTTTCTTAAAATGTTCGACAATTTATTGCTTTCATAAGGCATTATTTCAGTATGCTTTAAAAAAACAATGTCCTGTTTTTATAAATTATAATCCTTCAATTTACTTTGACTTTGCCAGAAATAAACTTCTGTATTGTGATTTTTGAAGCATAAAATAGCTCCTTTTTTTCATTTAACGTCCACATTTTAATTTTTACGGTAAAAAATGATCTGTCAACCTATCGCCGTTTCAATGGCAGAAAGTGCATTCCGAAATCGCTCATCACCTAATCCTTTTATTACCCGATAATTGGCATCATAGCTTTCAAGTTGTTGGCGATAAACTTCAAAGAGTTCTTCCCGGATATAAGGGTTCTCACGCAAGGGATCGTACACCCAGGAGATATCAAAATATGTCAACAAATAAAGATCGTAATTATGATCCTGCAGTCGATCCAGAATCCATTGGTGACAAGTATGCCATTTGTGCTCACACCATACTTTATTGATGATCAGTTCTGTGTCAACAAATAAGTAGTTGTCGGCAAACAAAGCCAGCCGGTTTTCATTACCCAATTGTCCCTGGGCGATATTCAATACATCGTCATAATTGTATTCCCGATCGATAGTTGCCAGATATTCTCTTGAATATTCAGGAACCCATGTTGTATTGAAATGACTGGCCAGATCCTGAGCCAGTGTACTTTTTCCTGTTGATTCAGGGCCAATGATAGCGATTCTTTTAAGCAAGGCTTTGTGCATTTTTAATTTTTTTATTCCATTCTATCCATCCCGATACGGCCAGTCCAAAGAAAACAAGATATTGGATACTGGTGAATGCCAGGTGTTGTGAAATCGAAAGTGGTATCAGTATCAGATCACCAATAATCCATCCAATCCAGTTTTCAATTTTCTTAATCGCCATCAACCACATCGTTACAAAAAAGATCGCGGTGGTGAAACTATCCAGGAAAGGCACTTGGCTGTCGGTATATTTACTCAGTGCAAAATAAAGAATGAACGTTCCGATGATTGTTAATCCGATTGCCATCAGCCATCCCTTTTTATCCAGTCGCGTTATAGAAGTATTCCCCTCTTCGGAAGGATGATGGACCCAATTATACCATCCATAGATGCTGATGACCAGATAATAAACTTGAACCAGTGACTGGGCGTATAGCTTTGCAGTGATAAAAAGATAAACATACAAAGCGACGTTGATGATTCCTGTCGGATAGACCCAGATATTCTCGCGGCTTGCATACCAGACACTTAGTATTCCAAATATTACAGCAAAATACTCAAGCAGGGTCGTTGCGGCCAGATCGTGCCATAGGGTTTGTAGGAATTCTTGCATAAAAAATGATTAACAGGATTTTTAAGGTGGTGCAAAAATAATCAGAATTGGTATTACCTTTGGCCTATCAATGCAATGATTTATGAAAAGATTGAAAATCCACCACTTGCTTATCATTTTACTGGCAATGATAATGTGTAGTTGTTTGACTACTGAGAAAAAAGAATACGTTTTTAAGTTTACAGGAAAGAACTCGGGCACACTGACAATCCGCTATATAAACTTGATGTCGGCAAGTGAAGACAGCACCGATCGTTCGATAGGAGACTTCCAGGAACTGCGGAATAAATATATCAATGGTGATCTGATCAACAAAGAATATCCCACTGCAACCAACATCAGAAAGCAGATGTACGAGTTAAACGGACAGTTATATGCTGAAGTTGTCCTGGATTTCCCCAATCTGGAGGCTGCAAAACTCTATCAATACGATGCAAACAGTCCTTTCATGCTTTGCCTGACTTCTGAGACGGATACTGAACATTTTGTAGAGTCAAACGGGATTTATGGAGGAACAACAATGCCTGTAGTACTTTGGAATAAGGAAATGAAGGAATTGCATGTCACTACTTCCATCACACAACCTGACCAGTCGACACATAGTCTGGCGGATGCTTACAAAGAATGGAAGAAAAAATAGAAAATTTATCAAGAAGAAATTGAATCATTACGAAACTGTTTAAATTTGTCCGTAGGACATAAATATCAATAGAAAACGTTATAATATATCTTTTCCCCGTAGGGGATTAACCCTTAATGTCAATGCCCTACGGGCAAAAAAGAGGGAAGAAATGAACTTCTATTGATATTAATGCCCTACGGGCAAATGAAGAAACAAAATTAAACAGTTTCTAAATATTTATTTTCCCAATACTGCTTTTGCTAATTGTCCGAAATCAATTCCATGAAAGGTTCCGGAACTCATCATCAGCAGGTTGGCATTGTGCCAATCCATCCCCAGCAAATCACGATACAGAACATCAGAATCGGTATACACCCTGATATTTTTATTTGCAAATGCCTCCAACACCATCTCTGCTGTGATTGTCGGCAGCCGCTTCATTTCAATGGCATGCGGGCTGAAATAGACAATCGGAACATCTGCTTCATCCATCGCTCCTTTATATTGCATCAAAAACTCTTTGGTCAGACTGCTGAATGTATGCAACTCCATACAGGCAACCAGTTTCCGCTCTGGGAATTGTTCCTTTACTGCTCTGGTAGTCGCCATGAGTTTTGAAGGAGAATGTGCAAAGTCCTTATAAACAGCTGTCGATTCATTTCGGTCTACCAGTTCCAAACGCTTAGCCGCCCCTTTAAAATCCTGAATGGCTGCATAAAACTGATCATCTGTAATGCCCAGTTCCTTACAAACCAGTCGGGCGCCATTCATATTCTGAAGATTATGTTTACCAAAAACCATCAGAGGTGTCTTTTCCCCATCATGGAATATTGTCGTCATGCCATTTTCAACACTGAATTCCGGTAGCGCATAAGGAACGATTCTTACTTTATCAGCAACAAATTCAGCGACTTTCTTCACTTCAACATCTTCCGCACAATAAATCAGCACCCCTGTCGGTGGCACCATTGCTGCAAAAATCCTGAACTGCTCAACATAATTATCAAAGGTTGGAAAAACATTGATGTGATCCCATGCTATGCCACTGATCAATGCAATGTCTGGTTTATAAAGATGAAACTTTGGCCTGCGGTCGATGGGAGATGTCAGATACTCGTCTCCTTCAATCACCATGATCTTTGCAGATTCACTCAGTTTGACCATTATCTCAAAACCTTCAAGCTGTGCACCAACCATATAGTCACAATCAACATGATGAAATTGAAGCACATGTAAGATCATGGCCGTAATAGTAGTCTTGCCATGACTACCGCCAATAACGACTCGTTTTTTATCTTTAGCCTGTTCGTACAGATATTCAGGATAGGAAAAAATCTTCAGTCCCAACTCCTGTGCCCTTAACAATTCAGGGTTATCAGCCCTTGCATGCATACCGAGAATCACAGCATCGAGACTCAGATCTAATTTCTCAGGATGCCAACCCTCTTCTGTCGGCAGTAAACCATATCGTTTCAACCGTTCTTTTGCAGGATCAAAGATCTCATCGTCAGACCCAGTTACCAAAACTCCTTTTTTATGTAAGGCTATGGCTAGATTATGCATGGCACTTCCGCCAATGGCAATAAAATGAACTTTCATACGCTATGGTTTTTTATCTAATAGAAAGCAAAATTAACAAATTCGCCGTAGTTATTGGTGAATGAAGTACCTTTGTTTCGGATTAAAATGAATCCTCATAATCGCGACTTCAGGTCTTTTTTAAAAGATTTATTTTATTCAACTTTTTTCACATTGAACAGCATACCATGAACTTAAAGTCACAAAATCAGATCAAAGAATGGAATGACCGCTTCCGTGATGCAGCTCCGGAGGAAGTAATCAGATTTTTTCTTTCACATTATGGGAAAAAGATAGCATTTTCTTCCAGCCTTGGCGCCGAAGATCAGGTCATTTCTCACATGATTGCCAGCATAGATCAGTCGACAACCATCTTCACCCTTGATACCGGAAGACTTTTTCCTGAAACCTATGACCTGATTCATGCAACCTCGAGTCGTTACAATATCAATATCCAGATCTATTTCCCCGATGCCGAGTTGGTCCAGAAAATGGTCAACAAAAAAGGAATCAACCTTTTCTATGAGAGTGTTGAAAACCGTAAACTTTGTTGCTCTGTAAGGAAAATGGAACCGCTTAAAAGAGCTTTCGCAGGACTGGATGCCTGGATCTGCGGACTCAGGAGAGATCAGAGTGTTACCCGTCACGATGTTCAGATGATTGAATGGGACGAAGCAAATAAACTGGTTAAAATCAACCCACTCATCAACTGGACTGAAGAAGAGGTCTGGGCATTTATCCGTGCCAACAGCGTTCCCTTCAATCGTTTACACGACAAAGGATTTCCAAGTATCGGCTGTCAACCATGTACCCGTGCCATATTGCCCGGTGAAGATGTCAGGGCTGGTCGCTGGTGGTGGGAAAACCCCGATACCAAAGAATGTGGACTTCATGCAAGAAATAAATAGTCCAAAAACTTATTCTTTTTAAAAAAAACAATAGTTATTCTTTGAAAAAGGCTGACTTCAAACTGAAATATAGTATTTTAGCAAATTGTTATTAAACTACTATAATTTAAAAGGAGGTTATATGCTATCTTGTATTGAATTAATAATGAATTGTATTTACTTGCTTCCAGCTGGAGGTGAATGGATAATAATTTTAATTTCCTTGACTCCATTGATTATTGGGTTAATTGCTTTCATAGATATTCTGAAACATGAATTCACTGGAAACAATAAATTAATATGGCTAATTGCTGTCATTTTTGTGCCATTTATTGGAGCAATTGCTTATTTCGTAATCGGGAGAAACCAGAGAATTACCTCATAATAAATATTTTCAACATGAAGATTTATACTTCCCGTTATGTCCTTTTAGAAAAAGGATTGATCACCACATTGCTGGTTATCCTGCTGTCGTTCAGTCTGAACACATCTGCACAGATACTTAACAAACCCATTTCAAGCCTCGATGAATATTTCGCCAAGGCCCTAACAGACTGGCAGGTACCGGGAATGGCCATTGCGATAGTCAGAAACGACACCATCCTTCTCTCAAAAGGCTACGGCGTTCTGGAAGTCAATAAACCCGAAAAAGTAAACGATAAAACCCTTTTTGCCATCGCTTCAAACACAAAAGCCTTTACTGCAGCTGCTTTGGCAATATTGGTTGATGAAGGCAAGATCAAATGGGACGATCAGGTCATCAAATACATTCCCTGGTTTCAATTGTACGATCCATTTGTCACCCAAAACATGAAAATCCGCGATCTGCTAAGCCACCGTAGCGGCTTAGAGACCTTCAGCGGTGACCTTTTGTGGTTTGGCTCCAACTATTCCCGCGAAGAAGTTATCCGGCGTGCCCGCTTCCTAAAGCCCAAATATGGCTTCCGTGAGCACTTTGGATACTCCAACATCATGTTTTTGACTGCCGGAGAGATTGTTCACGCCGTGAGTGGCATCAGTTGGGACCAGTTTCTCAGTGATCGTATTTTCAAACCGCTTGGAATGGTCAGGACCAATACAAGCGTAAAAGCATTAAAGGGAATGACTAATGTAGCATCCTGTCATACAGACTCATCGGGAAAAGTCATTTCGATACCCTATCTGGATTGGGACAATATTGGCCCTGCAGGTTCGATCAATTCATGTGTGAATGACCTTTCCAAATGGCTGAAACTCCAGTTGAATAATGGGACTTTTGAAAACAAAGTCATTTTTTCTAAAGCCACCAATCGCGAAATGTGGTCTCCACAAACCATCCAGACCATATCTGCAGGTTCTGCAAAAATGTTTCCTTCCACACATTTTAAAGCCTATGCATTTGGCTGGGGCGTCAACGATTATCTTGGATATCAAATCGTTTCGCACAGTGGCGGTTATGATGGAATGACCTCATACACCTGCCTGGTTCCTGAAAAGAAACTCGGCTTTGTGATTTTAACCAACAAGAATTCTTCTTTATTCCTTCCATTGGTTTACCGGACCCTTGATGCCTTGCTGGGTGGAAAAGAAACAGACTGGAGCCAGATGTTCCTTGACAATACAAAGAAAGGGGCTGAAAACACTGCGCTTCAGAAAAAGGAAGAGGAAAATGCCCGAGCACTGAACACCAAACCATCCCTCGATTTGAGCGCATATGCCGGGAAGTATGATGGAGAACTCTATGGCGCAGCTAATGTAGAATTAAAGAATGGCGAACTCGTTCTTACTTTTGTACCTTCTCCAAAATTCACATCAACATTGAAGCATTGGCATTATGACACTTTCACCGTACAATTCAAACAATTTCCGTCACTGCCAGAGGGAAAAGTCAACTTTGTCATCAATGCAGCTGGAAAAGTTGAAGAGATGAGAGTGAATGTTCCCAATCCCGACTTTGACTTCACCGAGTTAAAATTTAAAAAGGTCCAGTAATTGACTTTGGTAAAGTTTCCCGAATCGATTGAAACTATGTAACGGATTTGCTGTTGTTATGATACTATTTTAAAAAAGCTGATAGTATTTTGAATATTTTTTTAAAACATTAGTTTATGCGCATCTCCCCTTTTCTCATTTTCTTCAGTATCGTACTGACGATTTATGGATTCTTAAATTATTATATTTTTCGGCATGCCATTCATGCATTCCCTTCACCCTCAAAATACTCGGGATTGTTTACGACCCTGTTTGTATTTGTGGTTTTATCCTATCCTGTTGGGAGAATTCTTGAACGTGTCTGGCAATCGTGGCTCAGCGATATTTTCACCTGGGTAGGCGCCTTTTGGTTAGCGGCGATGCTCTATTTCTTCCTGATCGTACTGGTAGTTGACATCATCAGTCTGATTGGCTGGATCATTCCATCGCTTCCCTCCTTTCTCATTCATCCAACAGCTGAACTCAAAGCAATTTATTTATATACGTCGATGGGTCTGGTTGGATTGACGTTGATACTGGGACACATCAATGCGCTCAATCCACGCATTCGCAACATAGAGATCCAGACAGGGAAAAAAGCTGTTGGACAAAAGGAGGTCACGATTGTGATGGCTTCCGACATTCACCTGGGGACTATTATAGGCCCTCGAAGAGTGGAAAAACTGGTCAATACGATCAATGGCCTGAAACCTGATATTGTTTTGCTTGTCGGTGATGTAGTTGACGAGGATCTCAAACCGGTCATCCGTCAGAATCTTGGAGAGTCACTCCGCAAGATTTCAGCACCTCTGGGCGTTTACGGCATCATGGGAAATCATGAATACATCGGAGGAGCCGAAGCTGCAGCAAAATACCTTGGGGAACATGGCATCACGATGCTCCGCGATAAAGTTGTCGATATCAAGGGGATGTTCTATCTGGCTGGCAGAGAAGACCGTTCGAGCAACAGCTTTGCCGGCAGAAAGAGATTGACCCTGGATTCATTGTTAAGCGGGCTTGATCGTTCAAGACCAATCGTTTTGATGGATCATCAGCCATTTAAACTGGAAGAAGCTGAAAAACAACATGTCACGCTTCAGCTTTCGGGACACACCCACAACGGACAATTATGGCCACTCAACTACATCATCGATGCCATCTATGAACTGGGAATGGGCTACAAAAAGATCGGAGATACCCATTTTTATGTCTCTCCGGGTTATGGCTCATGGGGACCGCCAGTCAGAACAGGTCATCGTCCGGAAATAGCTTTAATTAAATTAAAATTTATCTGATAATTCTATTAAAAGGAAAATTTCAGGAATACTTGATGAAAGATTCAAGGATACTTGAAAGATGGTTAATGGATACTCTTAGAGTATCCATTAAGTATCCATTAAGTATCCTTTAAGTATCCATAAAGTATCCTTTAAGGCAGAATTATGGAAGAATTATATTCTAATTTTTTCATTTAATTTGGTAAAACTTTAAATGAATCAAGAAATATTTTATTCTTTTCCGGTTTTATATATTCATGCAAAAATCAAGCCCGATATTTAATATCTATTCCCATCGAATTGCCTTGACCGGTTGGATTCTGGCTATGATATAAGATGGCACAACCAGCATGACAGTGCAAATCAAAAGCGTTCCCGCATTGATGAGCAATATATGCATCGGGTTCAAATTGATGGGAACGAAAGCCATATAATAGGTCTCCTGAGGAAGCGTCAGAAAATGCAGTTTCATCTGAAGAACACAAATAGTGAGGGCTATCACATTCCCCCAGAACATACCTTTGAGCGTTAGCCAGGCAGCCTTCATCAGGAAAATGCGCCGGATGCTCCAGTTTGGCGCTCCCATTGCTTTAAGCAATCCAATTAATGTTGTTTGTTCCAGAATGAGGATCAACAATGTCGAGATCATGGTGATGACCGCTACGATAACCATCAGCACAATGATAATCAATACATTCATATCCATCAATTCCAGCCAGTCGAAGATCTGAGGATAGAGTTGTTTGATGGTTCGGGCATTCAGATTGTAACTTACAAGATTAAAAACCTTGTGCCCCATGTTGTCGATGTCGTTGAAATCGGAAACCAGGATCTCGAAACCTGCAATCTGATTAGGTTTCCAGCCGTTGAGTTTTTGGATATGACGGATATCGCCAATAATGTAAATTTTGTCAAACTCTGCAAGTTCGGTTTCATAGATGCCACAGATGTTGAACCTACGGGGCCTGACTTCTCCGCTGTTGATGAAAAATACTCTTAATGGTCCGCCAACTTTCAATCCCAGTAGCATTGAGAGTGTATGACTGACCAAAATATCCTGAGAAGTAGCGGTATCTTTTAAAATTGGCATTCGACCCTTGATGAGTCTTTGAGCAAAAAAAGCTGTGTCAAAGTCACGGTCGATGCCTTTCATGACAACCCCTTGAATTTGCTTACCTGTAGAGATAATACCGGCTTTGATGCCGAAGACCTGAATGTGTTTTATCCCCGGTAACGCTTTGAGTTTGGACATAAAAGGCTGGTTCCGATCTACCGGAGGGTATTCATAAGAGGAGTTCGTATTGTATTCGGTGATTTGAATATGACCCCCAAAGCCGACTACTTTTTCGCGGATCTGTTTCTGGAAACCGGTCACAATTGCCACCGCAATGATCATCACCGAGAGACCAAGCGCTATACTAATCACAGCAACCCGGGCGATTGGTCGGGCCAATCCCTCGGGTTTTAATGTTCTTACTGCTATAAATCTTTCAAAATTCACTTGTTCTGCTCTTTGAAGCAAAGTTACAGAAATAAGTTCAGTGCAACAAAATGTTTACTTGTCCCAATCGTCTGTTCTGAACGAAGAAGCAGGCAATCCCTCTATGTTGAAAAAGTTTGGGGTTGCGGTATTGCTCCATCCGTAACGTACTGCAACAGGGTCTCCAACTTTCAAGCTACTGACTACAACGGTGTTATTCTCGATAATAGCCATGGCTGGGTAAAAGATCCTGTCTCTTCCGGCAACCTCAAAATTGGTTAACTCGCCACCTCTTGCTTCGAGGCCATTTTTTGCATTCTCAAAAGAAAGCCTTATTTCATTCTCTTCGATCATCATTGACTTGTACAATGGTCCGCTGAATGCAACATCTTTAATGTTGTAATTCTTTGCTAAAGCCCAAAATGCTAATCTTTTACCAACATCTTCCTTATCGGGTGGATGGATATTTTTGATTGTGGCAATATCCATCGTGACTGCCATTCCACTGTTGGGGATCGACTTGAGTGAATGCAGTTGGGCCTCACGCAACAATTCAGATTTAGAACCTGAACCATAATCATAGGGCGCTATCTGAACAAAATAAAAGGGGAAGTCTCCCTGGTTCCAATAAGTCCGCCAGCATTTTACCATCTCTGGAAAGATTTGTGCATAAAGTTTTGCATCATATACATTACTTTCGCCCTGATACCAAATGGCTCCTTTAATTGCAAAAGGAATCAAAGGATTGATCATTCCGTTGAATAGTGAAGAGGGGTAATTGGCATTAAATTCAACTTTATTTTGTGGAACAGCAGGCAGATTTGCATAATCGACATCCATTTTATATTTCCATTCTCCGGCAAGTGATATGGCTTTAGCATCTCCATCCTGAACCGGATAGATCTTTAATTGTGATGGCGTTCCGTTTATTCCACCGGGGCCCATAACGTTGAGCATTCGAACAACAATGACATTCTGACCTGCTTTGACTTTGTTGGCCGGTAAGGTGTATTTTCTGGGTGTCCAAAATTGACCTGAAGTCATGTGTTCGCCCAGTTTGTAATCGTTGATCCAACTGATGTCCATGTCGTCAATAGGCCCAAATTCAACTGAGAGATCTTTGCCCTCCCACTCTTTGGGAATCTCGATACTCTTTCTAAACCAGACAACTCCGCCAAAATTACTCAACTTTGGATCTGCAGCCCACCCTTCAGGAATAGATGTCTTGCCCCATTCTGCATCATTCAGATTATTCGACATCCACTTTTGAGCACTTCCGGGAAAATCCATATTCTCAGGTCCTACCTTTGCCTGCCATTTGGCAAAATTATTTGCATAGTCAATGCTGTCATTTTTATGAGAATCCTTGTTTTTAAGTCTGTCAATCAGCGGTTTGAAATTTTCATATTTTCCAATGTCTTCAGCAGCTGTCCATGCTTCTGAAGGCGTTCCACCCCATGCTGTCATAATAAGACCGACAGGGATATTCAAACGTTTGTATAATTCGAGACCAAAAAAGTATCCTGTTGCACTGAAAGTTGCAACTGCATCTGGCGAACTGGTGACCCATTGACCTTTGCAATCTGCTTCAGGGCTTTCGGAAATCTTTTTTTGTAGATTAAATAACCGGATGTTGGGATAATTGGAAGCATCCTTAATGGTTGATTCTGATTTAAATACAGGCATATTTGGCCATCCGGTCATGGGCATTTCCATGTTGGACTGGCCTGAACATACCCAGACCTCCCCAATCATTACATTTTGAAACGTTACGGTCTTTTCTCCTTTGATTGCAAGCGTGTAAGGTCCTCCAGCCGTTGGTGTTGAAAGCTTCAACATCCATTTGCCTGATTTATCGGTTACGGCACTATTGGTTCTGTTATTCCAACTTCCGGTGACCTGAATAGCCTGTCCGGGTTTAGCCCATCCCCATACCGGCGCATTCGATTTTTGTTGAAGCACCATATTATCAGAAAAGATGGCAGGAATTTTTAATTCCTGGGCAATGCTAATCCGGGCAATGAAAAGAAAAAGTATAACGAGAAGTCTACTTTGAATTTTATTCATAGTTTGCTCAATTTGAAATGGAATATATAATCAATACAATATTATTTCTAGTCAAAAGTTGAAGATTTCAATAAATTCAGAATAAAGATTCCAAC
>JGI24140J50213_10000902_pt1 | contig 13511 bp, 10 predicted proteins | sample BarGraIncu00222A_FD_50213 | JGI IMG/M metagenome (IMG submission 50213)
CCGCTCACGCTGGCCTGGGTGGTGGCATGGGGGACGACGGCGGCGCTGGCCGCGGGGCCGACGCCAGCCAACGAAGTGCGAGGCTGGCTGCTGCGCATCCACGAGGCGGCCAGCCACCGCAACTTCCAGGGCACTTTCGTCGTCAGCGGCGGGGGCGCCGTGGCCAGCGCCCGCATCTCGCATTTCTACGACGGGCCGAACCAGTTCGAGCGAATCGAGTCGCTCGATGGCCGGCAGCGCAAGGTGTACCGCCACAACGACGTCGTGTACACCGTCTGGCCGGCCAGCCACGTCGCGATGATCGAACAGCGAGGCTTGCTCAATTCCTTCCCGGCGTTGCTCCAGGCGGGCGATGACGGCCTGGCCGACTGGTACGAAGTGCAGCCGCAGGGGATCGAGCGCGTCGCCGGCCACGAGGCGAACGTCCTCGTGGTGAAGCCGCGAGACAGCTATCGCTACGGCTATCGCCTGTGGGCCGATCGCGACTCGGGTCTGCTGCTGCGCGCCGAAGTGATCGGCGAGGGCGGTGAAGTGCTCGAGACGTCGGCCTTCTCGGACGTCGCGATCGGCGTGCGGCCGCAGCCGGACAGCGTCGTGCAGGCGATGCGCCGCCTCGACGGCTATCGAATCGTCAGGCCCGTCCTCACGCCGACGCGGCTCGAGAACGAGGGCTGGACCATGCGCCAGCTCGCGCCCGGGTTCAAGCCTGTGGGCTGCGTCAGCCGGCAGATCGAGACGCCGGGCGAAGCGAGTGCCGATCCGGCGCTCCCGCCGGTGATCCAGGCGATCTTCTCGGACGGGCTCACCTACGTCTCGGTCTTCATCGAGCCGTATCTGGCCGATCACCACGGCCGGCCGATGCTGGCGGCGCTCGGCGCGACCCTGACGCTGAGCCAGCGCCAAGGCGACTGGTGGGTGACCGTCGTCGGTGACACGCCGCCGGCGACGCTCAAGATGTTTGCCAGCGCGCTCGAGCGCCGCAAGCCGTAGGCCGTGCATACGACCTCCGGCCGCTGCACACTTACAGCTTCATCAACTGGCAACGAATCGACTCGATGATGCTCCGCTTGAAAGAATCCCTTCTCTCGCCGGGCGCTCGCGCCGGCCGCTTCGGCTTTGCCGCGCTGCTCCTGACCCTCGGCCTGCTCGGAGCGGGCTCGCCTGCGCCGGTGGCGGCGCAAGGGCCGCCCGATTTCACGGAGCTGGTCGAAAGGGTCGGGCCGGCCGTCGTCAATATCCGCACGACCGAGCGCAGCCGGATCGCACGCAACGTCCCCGGCGACATGGACGAGGACATGCTCGAGTTCTTCCGCCGTTTCGGCCTGCCGATGCCGAACCGGCCGAGCCCGCGCTCGCCGCAGCAGCCGGGCGAGGGCGACGCGCAGCCGCGCGGGGTGGGCTCGGGATTCATCCTCACCGCCGACGGCTACGTCATGACGAACGCGCACGTCGTCGATGGGGCCGACGAAGTTATCGTGACTCTCGCCGACAAGCGGGAGTTCAAGGCCAAGCCCATCGGCGCCGATAAGCGCTCCGACGTCGCGCTCGTCAAGATCGAGGCGAGCGGCCTGCCGACGGTGCGCATCGGCGACGTGGCCAAGCTCAAGGTCGGCGAATGGGTCATCGCCATCGGGTCGCCGTTCGGGCTCGAAAGCACCGTTACCGCGGGGATCGTCAGCGCCAAGTCGCGCGACACGGGCGAGTTGCTGCCCCTGATCCAGACCGACGTGGCGATCAACCCCGGCAACTCCGGCGGCCCTCTGATCAACATGCGCGGCGAAGTCGTCGGCATCAACTCGCAGATCTACAGCCGCTCGGGTGGCTACATGGGGATCTCGTTCGCGATTCCGATCGACGAGGCCACCCGCGTGTCGGAGCAGCTGCGCACCGGTGGCCGGGTGATCCGCGGCCGCATCGGCGTCGTCATCGACCGCGTCACCCGCGAAGTCGCCGAGTCGATCGGCCTCGGCAAGCCGACCGGCGCGCTGGTGCGCACGGTCGAGGCGGGCGGCCCGGCGGAGAAGGCCGGCGTCGAGGCAGGCGACATCATCACCAAGGTCGACGCCAAGGCGGTCGAGACCTCGGTCGAGCTGCCGCGCCTCATCGGCAGCATCAAGCCGGGCAACAAGGCGACCTTGCAGGTCTTCCGGCGCGGCACCTATCGTGACCTGTCCGTCGTCGTCGCCGAGCTCGAGCCCGAACGCAGCGCCGCGCGCCATGCGCCGGAGCGCGACGACGCCAAGCCGCCCGCGGTCGTCAGCACGCTCGGTCTGGCCGTGTCGGATCTGACCGATGCGCAGAAGCGCGAGTTGAAGGTCAAGAATGGCGTCCGCGTCGACACCGCGGAAGGCGTGGCAGCTCGCGCCGGCGTCCGTGAAGGCGACGTGATCGTCACGGTCGACAACGTCGAGGTCGTCAGCGCCAAGCAATTCGATGCGGCCGTCGCCAAGTTCGACAAGAGCAAGCCCGTCACCTTGCTGGTGCGGCGCGGCGAGGCTGCGAACTTCCTGATCCTGCGCCCGTCGCGTTGAGGTTCCAGTGACTTCGGGTTAACCCGATAAGATAGTGGGCGGTCGCCAACCAGGGTGATGCGCAGCGGCTCGTCAACCCGGCTTCGGCGGCATATGGAAAGGGACGATTTGGCGTTCCTGCCTCTGTCGCCACAGAGGCGAAGATTGCCCCCAGCGGGTCCACAGGCATATGTGGATAAACTGTGGAGTAAAATGCGTGTTGGCGCCTTGCAACGGCGAGAAATCAAGCATTGGCGCGGCTTGCCGCAGGGTCCTTTTGGCTACAATGAAGTCCCAACAAGCAGTTGCCATACGTTTTGTTGGAAGGCGCGTCAATCGTTCGACGTGCCTTTTTTTTGGTTGCAGCACGGCCCTTCGGGCCTTCACATCGCTACGCGATGTGAGCTTGCACCGCAACGGCTTCGCCGTTGTAGCTCTAGCCTGATGCTCACTGCCGACACGTCGGCGCACGCATGGATCTGATCCGCAATTTTTCGATCATCGCGCACATCGACCATGGCAAGTCGACGCTGGCGGATCGGCTGATCCAGCGTTGCGGGGGGTTGAGCGACCGGGAAATGGAAGCCCAGGTGCTCGACTCGATGGATCTCGAGCGCGAGCGCGGCATCACGATCAAGGCGCAGACCGCCGCGCTGCAATACACGGCGCGCGACGGCCGCACCTACAACCTCAATCTCATCGACACGCCCGGCCACGTCGACTTCTCCTACGAGGTCAGCCGGTCGCTCTCGGCCTGCGAGGGCGCGTTGCTTGTCGTCGACGCCAGCCAGGGCGTCGAGGCGCAGACGGTCGCGAACTGCTACACCGCGCTCGAGCTCGGAGTCGAGGTCGTCCCGGTGCTCAACAAGATGGATTTGCCGCAGGCCGACCCTGCCGCGGCCCGCGCCGAAATCGAGGACGTGATCGGGATCGACGCCGACGACGCCATTCCCTGCAGCGCCAAGACCGGCGAGGGGATCGACGAGATCCTGGAGGCCGTCGTCCACCGCATGCCGGCGCCGCGCGGCCGGCCGGACGCGCCCCTGCGCGCCATGATCGTCGATTCCTGGTTCGACAACTACGTCGGCGTCGTCATGCTCGTGCGCGTCGTCGACGGGTCGCTCTCGAAGGGCGAGCGGATCCGCCTGATGGCGAGCGACGCGGTCTTCAGCGCCGAGCAGCTCGGCGTCTTCACGCCGAACCCGGTGCCCCGCGACAAGCTCTGCGCCGGCGAGGTCGGCTTCGTCATTGCCGGCATCAAGGAACTGCACGCGGCCAAGGTCGGCGACACGATCACGATCGAGAAGAAACTGCCGAACAACCTGGGCGTCGCCACCGTACCCTTGCCCGGCTTCAAGGAGATCCAGCCGCAGGTCTTCGCCGGCCTTTATCCTACCGAGGCGAGCGAGTACGACCAGCTGCGCGACGCCCTCGAGAAGCTGAAGCTGAACGATTCGTCGCTGCGCTACGAGCCCGAGGTGAGCCAGGCGCTCGGTTTCGGCTTCCGCTGCGGCTTCCTCGGCCTCCTGCACATGGAGATCGTCCAGGAGCGGCTCGAGCGCGAATTCGACCAGGACCTGATCACGACGGCGCCTTCGGTCGTCTACCAGGTCGCACTCAACGACGGCACGGTCATCCAGATCGAGAACCCGTCGAAGATGCCCGATCTCGGCCGCGTCGCCGAGATCCGCGAGCCGATCGTCACCGTCCACCTCTACATGCCGCAGGAGTACGTCGGACCGGTGATGACGCTGGCCAACCAGAAGCGCGGCGAGCAGAAGAACATGGCCTACCACGGCCGCCAGGTGATGATCAGCTACGAGATGCCGCTGGCCGAGATCGTGCTGGATTTCTTCGACAAGCTGAAGAGCGTCTCGCGCGGCTACGCCTCGATGGACTACGAGTTCAAGGAGTACCGGGCGGCCGACGTCGTCAAGGTCGACATCCTGCTCAACGGCGAGCGCGTCGACGCGCTCTCGGTCATCGTCCACCGCAGCCAGAGCCAGTTCCGCGCCCGTGCCGTCGTCGCCAAGATGCGCGAGCTGATTTCGCGGCAGATGTACGACGTGGCGGTGCAGGCGGCGATCGGCTCGAACATCATCGCGCGTGAGACAATCAAGGCCCTGCGCAAGAACGTCATCGCCAAGTGCTACGGGGGCGACATCACCCGCAAGAAGAAGCTCCTCGAAAAGCAGAAGGCCGGCAAGAAGCGCATGAAGCAGATCGGCTCCGTCGAGGTGCCGCAAGAGGCCTTCCTGGCCATTCTCCAAGTGGACGATTGATGGGTGTACTCACCGGTTTGCTGTATGCGTGCCTCGGCGTCTTCGCCGCGGGTTGGTACTTCAACAAGTGGTCGGGGAACTTCTCGCTCCTCCTCTTCGTCCTGACGGTCGTCACCTTCGCGTACTGGCTGGCCGAGCGCTTCCACTTCGCGCCGCGGCGCCGGCTCGCCGTCGCCACCTTCGAGCAGCAGGACGCGGCGCGGCGCGCCGAGCTCGCCCGCCAGGGCATCACCCGCGTCGACGACAACGTCGCCGAGACGCGGCAGGCGCTCCTCATGCAGCCCTGGTGGCTCGACTGGACGGCTGGCCTCTTCCCGGTGATCCTCGTCGTCTTCCTGCTCCGCTCGTTCCTCTTCGAGCCGTTCAAGATCCCCTCCGGCTCGATGAAGCCGACACTGCTCATCGGCGACCTCATCCTCGTCAACAAGTTCCACTACGGCGTGCGCCTGCCCGTCATCAACAAGAAGATCGTCGCCCTGGACGATCCGCAGCGCGGCGACGTGATGGTGTTTCGTTATCCGCAGGATCCCAGTACCGACTACATCAAGCGGGTGGTGGGCGTGCCGGGCGACGAGGTGTCGTTTCACGGCCAGAAGCTCTATGTCAACGGTCAGGAAGCTCCGCTCACCCCGGTGCCTGGCCCGGGCTTCTACGACGAAGATACACGGCGTTACGAGCCGGAGTTCACGGAGCGCCTCGGTGCGGTGGAACATCGCATCATGATTAATCCTCAATCCGACCAGTTTCATTGGGCCAGCGACTCGGTGACGTTTCCGTTTCGCGAGAACTGCCGCTACAGTGCCGAGGGCGTGACCTGCAAGGTGCCGCCGGGCAACTATTTCATGATGGGCGACAACCGGGACAACTCGCAGGACTCGCGCTATTGGGGATTCGTGCCCGATGAGAACATCGTCGGCAAGGCCTTCTTCGTGTGGATGAACTTCGGCGATCTGAAACGGATCGGCTCGTTCAAGTAGCAGACAAAAGGACGTGCGGATGATTGGCGGAGCTCGCGGTCGTCGCGGCCAACGCGGCATCACCCTCTTCGGCCTGCTCTTCTGGGCCATCGTCATCGGCTTCTTCGCGCTGATCGGCATGCGCGTCCTGCCGACGCTCAACGAGTACTTCACGATCAAGCGCACGATCAACAAGATCACGACCGAAGGCTCGACCGTTCCGGAGATCCGCGCCGCATTCGAGAAGCAGAAGGACATCGAGTACTCGATCAGCTCCATTTCCGGGAAGGATCTCAATATCACCAAGGAGAACGACAAAATCGTCGTCAGCTTCGCCTACGACAAGGAAGTGGAGATCATGAAGCCGGTCTACCTTCTCATCAAGTTCGAGGGCCGCTCGAACTAGGGCCGGTCAATAGGCCTAGGATCGGGGCTGCCGACGCCCGGCTCGTCTATCGTCACGCATGGATTCCCGACTCACCGTACTGCAGCAGCGCATCGGACACCGCTTCGCCGACCCCGGCCTCCTGCAGCGCGCNCTCACCCACCGCAGCTTCGGTACCGACCACAACGAACGGCTCGAGTTTCTCGGCGACGCAGTCCTGAGCCTGGTCGTCTCGAGCCTGCTCTTCGACCGTCTCGGCGGCTCCGACGAGGGCGACCTGACCCGGGTTCGCGCGCATCTCGTTCGCGAAGACAGCCTGCATCGCGCCGCCCTGCAGCTCGGCCTGCCCGACTTGGTCCGTCTCGGCGAAGGCGAAGCGCGCGGCGGCGGTGCCCTGCGCGCCTCGATCCTCGCCGACGCGCTCGAGGCGCTGATCGGCGCGACCTTCCAGGATGGCGGCATCGACGCCGCGCGCGCCCTCGTGCAAAGCCTGTTCGGCGAGATCATCGAAACGACCGACGTCGCGAGCTGGACCAAGGACGCGAAGACCGAGCTGCAGGAGTGGCTGCAGGCGCGTCGCCTGCCGGTGCCCACCTATCGCATCATCGCGACGCGCGGCCAGGCGCACGCCCAGACCTTCGAGGTCGAGTGCGCCGTGCCGGCGCTCAGCCTGCGCGAATCGGGCGAAGGCAAGTCGCGCCGTGCCGCCGAGCAGGAGGCGGCGCGGCGCATGATCGACGCGCTCAGCGCGAGCGACGAGCCGGGAAGCCCGCTGCGCTCCTGATGAAGCGCTGCGGCCTGGTGGCCATCGTCGGGCGGCCGAACGTCGGCAAGTCGACACTGCTCAACGCCCTGGTCGGGCAGAAGATCAGCATCACCTCGAACAAGGCGCAGACGACGCGGCATCGCATCACCGGAATCCGCACGAAGGGCGAAGCGCAGTTCGTCTTCGTCGATACGCCGGGCTTCCAGACGCGGCATTCCGCCCCGCTCAATCGCTCGCTGAACCGCGCCGTCGCGAGCACGCTCGGCGACGTCGACGTCGTTCTCCTCGTCGTCGAGGCGGGCCGCTTCGGCAAGGAAGACGAAGCCGTCCTCGCCCTGCTGCCGCCGGGCAAGCCCGCGCTCCTCGTCGCCAACAAGCTCGACACGGTGACCCGCCGCGCCGACCTCGCGCCCTGGTTGCAGGAGATGCAGGCGCGCCATTCCTTCGCCGAGTTCGTCCCGCTTTCGGCGACGAAGGCCGCGGACGCGGAGCGACTGCTTGCGATCGTCGCCCCGTACCTGCCGGAGCAGCCGTGGCTGTACGACGAAGACGCGCTCACCGACCGGAGCGACCGCTTCCTCGCCGCCGAGATCGTCCGCGAGAAGCTGTTCCGGCTCACCGGCGACGAGTTGCCCTACACCTCGACGGTCGTCATCGACAAGTACGAGGAGGAAGGGCGGCTGCGCCGCATCGCCGCGACGATCGTCGTCGAGCGCGACGCGCACAAGGCGATGATCATCGGCAGCGGCGGCGAGCGGCTGAAGCGGATCGGCACCGAGTCGCGCCACGAGCTCGAGCACCTGCTCGACGCGAAGGTCTTTCTCGAGCTGTGGGTGAAGGTCAGGAGCGGCTGGGCCGACGACGAGGCGCACCTGCGCTCCTTCGGCTACGAGTAGCCGGCGCGCCCAGGCCATGGCATCCCGGTCCTCGCGCAGCGCTCCGCTCCAGGCCTTCGTCCTGCATCGCTACGACTGGAGCGAATCGAGCCTGATCCTCGACGTCTTCACGCGCGAGCAGGGCCGCATCGCCGTCGCCGCCAAGGGCGCGAAACGACCGTTCTCGCAGCTGCGCAGCGTCCTCCTCCCGTTCCAGCGCATTCATCTCTCGCTCGGGCGCCCGCCGGCGGGCGACGACGCGCGCGAGGTGCAGAACCTGCGTGGCGCCGAATGGAGCAGCGGCGGCAGCGCCATGCTGACCGGCGCCGCGCTCTTCAACGGCTTCTACCTGAACGAGCTGCTCATGAAGCTCGTCGCCCGGCACGACGCGCACCCGGCGCTGTTCGACGCCTACGCCGCGACGATCGACACCCTCGGCGGTGCGAACGGTGCGAACGGTGCGAACGGGGCGAACGGGGCGAGCGACGCCGGCGCCCAGGCGGCGCTGCGCGCTTTCGAGGTCGTGCTCTTGAAGGAGATCGGCTTCCTGCCTGATCTCGGCGTCGAGACGGCGACGCGCCGACCGGTCCTGGCCGACGAACGCTATCGCGTTCTCGCCGACGCCGGCGTCGTCGCCGCGCCGGGGGCGACCGATGGCGCAGCGAGCGGTGCCACGCTGGCGGCCCTGCAAGCGGCTCTCGCCGGCGGCGACCTGGCGGCCCTGCAGAAGGCGGCGGCGCGATCGCTCGCCGAGCTGCGGCCGATCCTGCGGGCGCAGCTTCACTATCATCTCGGCACCGATAGCTTGCGTACGCGGCAGGTCATGCTCGACGCGCAGGGCCTGTCGGCACCACGATGAATCCCCTGGTCACGACCGGACTCGACGCGCGGCGGCGGGCGACCGCACTGTCCGTCAACGTCAACAAGATCGCCCTGCTGCGCAACCAGCGGCCGTTGCCGATCCCGGGCGTCGTCGGACTGGCGAGGATCGCCCTCGAGGCGGGCGCGCAAGGCATCACCGTGCATCCGCGGCCCGACGAGCGGCACATCCGCCGCCATGACGTGTACGAGCTGGCCGCGTTGTTGAAGGACTGGCCGCAGGCCGAGTTCAACATCGAGGGCAACCCCTTCCACAACCTGATGGAATTCGTTCGCGAGGTCCGGCCGCAGCAATGCACCTTCGTTCCCGACAGCGCCGGGCAGGCGACCTCGGACCACGGCTGGGATCTCGATCGCGACGGCGCGCGGCTCGCCCCGCTCATCGCCGAAGCGCACGCCCTGGGCGTACGGGTGAGCCTCTTCGTCGACGCCGATCCGGCGGCGATGGCGAAGGCGCGCTCCACCGGCGCCGATCGCGTCGAGCTCTACACCGAGCCTTATGCACGCGCGCACGGCACGCCGGAGCAGGGGCTGTCGCTCGCCGCATTCGCGGCGGCGGCACGCGCGGCGCAGGCCGAGGGCCTGGGCGTCAACGCCGGGCACGACCTCAATCGCGACAACCTGGGCGACTTTCTCGCTGCCGTCCCCGGCGTCCTCGAGGTCTCGATCGGGCATGCCTTCGTCGCCGATGCGCTCGAGCTCGGCATGGCCGGCGCGGTGCGCGCTTACGGCGAAGTGATCGCAAGGGCCATGCCGCGATGAGGCGCCCCCAGGCTCACTTCGTTCGCTGCCCCCCGAGGGGGCGCTCATGCCTTGCAGGCCGCGGCGTTGCGAGACGCAACGCCCCCTCGTGCCGTCCATGCCGGCGCGGGCCGGCATGGAGCCGCGGCACTCGGCCCTTCGGGCGGCCGGGCGGGCGCTGATGATCTACGGCGTCGGCACCGACATCTGCGACGTGCGGCGCATCCGCGCCGTGCTCGCGCGGCGTGGCGACCGCTTCGCCGAACGCGTCCTCGGACCGCACGAGATCGAGGTCTTTCGCGCGCGCCGCGATCAGCTCCACGAGCGCGGCGTGCGCTATCTCGCGACACGCTTTTGCGCCAAGGAAGCCTTCTCGAAGGCGATCGGCATCGGCATGCGCACGCCGATGACGTGGCGCGGCTGCGAGATCGCCAAGCAGCGCAGCGGCAAGCCCGAGATCCGCCTGCACGGCGTCCTCGCCGCCTGGTTCGAGGCACGCCGCCTGACCGCCCACGTCAGCGTCAGCGACGAGGCCGACTACGCGACGAGCTTCGTCGTCATCGAACGGGAGAACGCGCCATGACTGCAACGGGACACGCGCCGGTGCTGCTCGACGTCGCCGGTCTGTCGCTCGACGCCGACGATCGGCGCCGGCTCGGACATCCGCTCACCGGCGGAGTCGTTCTCTTCACGCGCAACTGGCAGGATCGGCGCCAGCTCACCGATCTCGTCGCCGAGATCAAGAGCGTGCGGCCCGACGCGCTCGTCTGCGTCGATCACGAGGGCGGTCGGGTCCAGCGTTTTCGCAGTGACGGCTTCACGCAGGTGCCGGCGATGCGCAGCCTGGGCGAGACGTGGATGCGCGACGGAACGGGCGGCCCCGGCAGCGGCGCGATGCGGGCGATCGAGGCGGCGACGGCGGTTGGCCACGTGCTCGGCTGCGAGCTGCGCGCCTGCGGCATCGACCTCAGTTTCGCCCCGGTGCTCGACCTCGATCACGGCGCGAGCAGCGTCATCGGCGACCGCGCCTTTCACCGCGATCCGCGCGTCGTCTCGCTGCTCGCCAAGAGCGTCATGCACGGCCTGCTCGAAGCCGGCATGCGCAACTGCGGCAAGCACTTTCCCGGGCACGGCTACGTCAAGGCCGACAGCCACCACGAAATCCCCGAAGACGGCCGCANGCTCGCGGCGATCCTCGCCGACGACGCCCGGCCCTACGAATGGCTCGCCGGCACGCTGGCCAGCGTGATGCCGGCGCACGTCGTCTACACGAAAGTCGATCCGAACCCGGCGGGCTTTTCGTCGCGCTGGCTGCGCGACATCCTGAGGCTGCAGATCGGCTTCGACGGCGCGATCTTCAGCGACGACCTCGGCATGGCCGGGGCGCGGCGCGTCGGCGGCGTCGAGGTCACTTACGCCGAAGCGGCGACGCTGGCTCTGGCCGCCGGCTGCGACCTGGTCCTGCTCTGCAACCAGTCGCTCGGCGGCGGCGCCGTCCTCGACGCCTTGCTCGACGGGCTGCTCGAAGCCGCTGCGCACGACCGCTGGCAGCCTGACCCGGCGAGCGAATCCCGCCGGCTCGACCTGCTCCCGCTGACGACGCCGATCGTCTGGGACGAGCTGATGCACTCGCCCGCCTACCAGCGCGCGCTCGAGCGCCTCCCCTGAGCGCGCGACGGCGCGCTCAGGGGCCTGCCAGCGGGTGCTAGGCGCCGGGCGGCTGCATCGTCTCGAAGGGCAGGCGCACCTGAGACAGATCCTTGCGCGTCTCGACCAGGACGAGCGGGCCCTCGTCGGCAGGCTCGACCTTGCGGATCTCGCGCTGCACATGCGCCGGCGGCGGTGCGGCCGCCATCGCTTCTTGCGCGGCCCGGATCTTGTCGGCGTCGGAGCTCACCCACCGCAACCCAGCGCTTTCGGCAACGGCCTGCAGCGAGTCGACGGGCAGGACGTAGTCGCGTTCCTCGGCGACCGGCACGACCCCGGCCGCGCGCGGCTCGGGCTCGCGTGCAACGCGCACGGGCGGTTCGAGCTCGCGCTCGACCCGTGCCGGATGCTCGAATTCGCGCTCGACCCGCGCCGCAGGCTCGGGCTCGAACGCGGGAGCGACCTCGGGGTAGCGCAGATCGGACATGGCGGGCGCGCGGTGGATCGACTCGCTGCCGGCGCGCGACGCTTCGCCACGATCCGCAGCCGCTGTGTCTGCGGCCGGTGTTCCGGCGGGTGTCTCGGCTGCTGCCGCGCCGTTCACGTCGCCCTCGCTTGCCCCTTCGCGCGGCGTGCGGTCGCGGTCGCGGCCGCGACCGCCACGGCGGCGGCGATTGCCCGACCCCTCGCCGCGTAGTTCGCCCTGCGCAGCGGCCTCTTCGAACGGTGCTTCGCCGCTTTCGGCTTGCGTGCGCGCGCCGCTCACCTCGCCGCCGTCGTCGGCCGCGTCGCGCGCGATCGGCAGCGACGGCTCGTCGCCGAGCGGCGGCGCATCGCGGTGGGCCGCCTCGCCGCTGCCGCTGCTCGATTCGTCCCGATCCCGGCCCCGCCCGCCGCGACGATTGCGACGCCGACCGCCCTGGCGTTCGCCTGCGCCTTCAGCGTTGTCGCCGCCGATCGCCTGCGCTCCGTTCGGCAAGGTATCGACGAACGGCTGCTGCACGCCCTCGTCCACTGGTGCGCCGTCGGCGGCCTCGCCGTTGCCGCGCGGCGCGCGATCGCTGCGGCCGCCGCGTCGGTCGTCGCCGCGCCCCTCGCGGGTCTCCTGTCCGGCGCGCGGGCCACCGCGATCGCCGCGATCGCCGCGGCCGCCGCGCGATTCGCGCGAGTCGCGTCCTTCGCCGCGCGCGCCCTCGGCCGCATCGGGCCTCGGACCGGCGCCACGCTCACCGCGATCGCCGCGATTCGGGCGCGCCTCGCCGCCGCCTTCGGCCCGGTCGGCCGAGCGTTCGCCGCGCCGGCCGCCACGCGAGCCGCGACCGCCTCGATCACCGCGATCACCGCGGTCGCCGCGACTGTCGCGGTCGCCCCGTTCGCCGCGCTCGCGCTTCGGCATCTCGCCGGGCGCCGGCAATGCGAGCGGTCGTGTCGCCACGGGCTCGGGCTCGGCGCCGGAGAAGATGCTCTTCACCCAGGCGAAGAAGCCGCGTCCCGCGGGAGCGGCGGGCGGCGGCGTCGCCGCTGCGGCCACCGGCAAGGGCTGCGGCCGGGGTTCGACGGCCTGCGCCGTCGGCGCACTGCGCGGTTCGGCCCGCGGCAGGCCTTGCGGCGCCGGAGTTTCCGGCAGGATCCCCTTGATCACCGGCTCCTGCTTCGGCTTGGCCTTCTCGCGCCGCGTGATGCCGACTTCTTCTTCCGGCTCGTCGATCATCGTGTAGCTGGCTTGCAGGTTCTCGAGGCGCGGGTCGTCGTGGCGCAGCCGCTCGAGGCGGTAGTTCGGCGTCTCGAGGGCCTTGTTCGGAACGAGCAGGACGGTGACGCGCTGCTTCAGTTCGATCTTGGTGATTTCGGTGCGCTTTTCGTTGAGGAGGAACGACGTCACCTCGACCGGCACCTGCACGTGCACGGCAGCGGTGTTGTCCTTCATCGACTCTTCCTGGACCATGCGCAGGATCTGCAGCGCCGAAGACTCGGTGTCGCGGATGTGGCCGGTGCCGTTGCAGCGCGGGCAGGTGATGTGGCTGCCTTCGGAGAGGGCCGGGCGCAGGCGCTGCCGGCTCATCTCGAGGAGGCCGAACTTGCTGATCGAAGAGAACTGGACGCGGGCGCGGTCCGAGCGCAAGGCGTCGCGCAGCCGCGTCTCGACCTCGCGNCGGTTCTTCGACTCTTCCATGTCGATGAAGTCGACGACGATCAGGCCGCCCAGGTCGCGCAGGCGCATCTGACGCGCGATCTCGTCGGCGGCCTCGAGGTTGGTCCGGGTCGCGGTTTCCTCGATGTCGCTGCCGCGCGTCGAGCGCGCCGAGTTGACGTCGACCGAGACGAGCGCTTCCGTGTGATCGATGACGATCGCGCCGCCCGAAGGCAGGTTGACCGTGCGCGCGAACGCCGTCTCGATCTGGTGCTCGATCTGGAAGCGGCTGAACAGGGCGGCGTCGTCGCGATAGCGCTTGACCTTGTGCGCCGTCTC
>JGI24140J50213_10000903_pt1 | contig 13500 bp, 9 predicted proteins | sample BarGraIncu00222A_FD_50213 | JGI IMG/M metagenome (IMG submission 50213)
TCATCCCAGCCCAGGCTCTGGTGACAGGTGGCTGCCGCCAACAGCTCATCGGGTCGGAAACGGCCTCGCTCCAACGAGTCCAGGCGCTCATGCATCTCCAAGGTGCGTGCCTCCTCGATCAGGTCGGTGACAACCTGCTGGTCAGACCCCAGGGACAGCGGCGAGCCGGCGTCCGACAGTCTGCGGGCCGCTCCGATGCCGTCTGCGAGGTCCCGTTCGGTCGTGGGGCAAAAACAAGCCGTTGTGGCAGTGCCGCCCAGCACGGCGATGTCGTCATCGGTGAGGTGGGTCGCATGAATTGCTGAGGTTGTGGGGCCGAGGAGCCCCTCGGCGTCCAGCAGCGCGGTGGGGCTCAGACCGTAGAACCACTGACAGGCCTGGTTCTCGCCCTGTTGCTCGGACAGGTGGACGTGCAGGGGCCGGCCTGCCGCGGCCACCGCGACGGCGCCAAGCTGATCTCGAGGCACTGCGCGCACCGAATGGACGGCCACACCAACCCGCATACCCGCGGACTCTTTCAGACCCTGGACGCGCTGTGCCCAACGGTCGACGTCTCCGTCCCCAAAACGCAGCTGCATCGCCTCCAGCGGACTGTGCCCCGCGGCACTCAGTCCCCCAGCGACGTAGCAGGTGTCGAGCAGAGTCAACCGGATCCCCGCATCAGCCGCGCCCTGCCGTAAGGCCTCACCCATGGCGTTGGGGTCGTCGTAGGCCACCCCGCCTGGAGCGTGGTGGAGGTAGTGGAACTCCCCGATCGTGGTGATTCCAGCCAGCGCCATCTCGGCGTACGTTGCGGTGGCCAGCGCCAGGTAGGAGTCCGGGTCCAGCTGCGCCGCCACGGCATACATGCGCTCGCGCCAGGTCCAGAAGGTCCCACCGCCATCATGGGTTCGGCCACGCAGAGCACGGTGAAAAGCGTGGCTGTGCGCGTTCGCGAACCCAGGCAGGACCACACCTGGCAAGACCTGGGTATCACCGGGCAGGGTGCCAGTGGTGACCGCGGTGAACCGGCCGCCAGCGACTTCAAACGTCACGTCGCGGCCGAGCCCCGAGGGCAGCAGAGCATAGGCCGCCCACCACCTCCGCGGCTGGGGCCGACTGCCCAGGCGGCTGCTCATCGGATTTCTCCTAGGGTGGAAACCCAGTCGCTGCGGGCCGGGAGGAAACCCGTCCGTCTGTCGGTGGAAGGCGGTGCGTTGCTCCCTGTCGGGCGATAACCAGGCCCGGTCGTCCGTGCACGGTTGTCAGACCAGGTGTTGCGTGAGCCGCGGCAGGCCATGGCGTGGCAGCGCGTGCAGACGTAGGAGTTTTGGCCCTGTCTGTGAAGCGCGAACCTCACCATGTTGCCTCCGGGTAGCAGTGGGAATTCTGGTCATTCCTGGCCAGGAGGATGTCAACGGGCCAGTTCCTGAGTGACGGCGGCGAGGGCTACTACGCCACTATGACAGTCCGCGCGCTCTGCGAACTCAGCCGGCGAGTGCGAGATGCCGGTGGGGTTCCGGACGAACAACATGGCTGTGGTCAACCCGGCGGTGGCCAGAACTCCAGAATCGTGGCCTGCTCCGGTTGCCAGCATCGGCGCCTCCCCGAGCAAGGCCGATAGCCTGCGCGCCAAAGGCGCGTCAAAAGCCGTCTCGGGCGTCCATGACTCCTGGACGGGCAGAGCGCCGCACCGTGATCCGACCACCTCCACGACGGCCCTGACTGCGGCCTCGTGCGGGCCCCGGGCATCCAGCCAGGCTGTGACGTGCGACGGGATGGCGTTGACCCCATTGGGTTCGACCCGAACCTTGCCCACCGTGGCAACGCACCCCATCGCCGTGGCGCCATCCCTGGCCCCCAGCACCGTCGCCGCAAGGCCGATCATCGGGTCATGGCGGTCCNGCAGGGCCGTGGTGCCAGCATGGTTGGCCTGCCCATCCAGGTCGATACGCCAGCGCCCATGCGGCCAGATGGCGGATCCGACCGCGACGGGACGGCCCAGGTCGATCAGGCCGCGCCCCTGCTCGATGTGCAGTTCGACGAACGTGCCGACCCGACGCAGGGTCTCCTCGTCTGGGCCGACCTGCTGCGCCTGATGGCCGGCGGCAGTCATCGCCTCGGCCATCGTGACTCCGTCCACATCGCGCAGGCCCCGAGCTGTGTCAGCGTCGAGCTTGCCTGTGATTAAACGAGACCCGGCGCAGGCAATGCCAAAACGTGCGCCCTCCTCGTCGACGAAGTTAACCACGGCGATGGGATGTGATGGCACGAAACCCTTGGCCATCAGGGCGTCGATGACCGCCAGAGCCGAGACCACTCCCAGCGGACCGTCAAAAGCCCCGCCGTCTGGGACTGAGTCCAGGTGAGAGCCGATCACCACTCCGGCACGACCGTGCGCGACCCCAGCATCGGGATCTCCCCACCACGCCCACTGGTTGCCGGCGCGGTCCGTGACCAGGTCCAGCCCGCGTGCGGACGCCTCAGCGGCAAACCACTCGCGCAGCACCCCATCGTGGCGGGTCCACGCATAGCGTCGATAGCCGCCGGTGCGCCCGTTGAGGCCGATCGGGGCGATTGACGACCACATAGAATCGAAGGTCATGTGCACAACCTAGGCGACGCGCTCGTTGTTCAGGTCTCGCGCATGGGAACCCTCACCCCTCGCTCTGCCGCTATGCGATCGGCGATCGCGTAGCCCGCATCCACGTGGCGGATGACCCCCATCCCGGGATCGTTGGTCAGAACACGGGCGAGCTTTTCTGCGGCCAGCGCCGTGCCGTCGGCAAGTGAGACCTGACCGGCGTGGATCGAGCGGCCAATACCGACACCACCGCCATGGTGGATCGAGACCCACGTTGCACCGGAGGCCGTGTTGATCAGGGCGTTGAGCAGTGGCCAGTCGGCGATGGCGTCCGAGCCGTCGATCATGGACTCGGTCTCGCGATAGGGGGAGGCCACAGAGCCCGCGTCAAGGTGGTCCCTGCCGATGACAATGGGAGCCTCCAGCTCACCGGAGGCAACCATCTCGTTGAACTTCAGACCGGCAACGTCACGTTCGCCGTATCCCAGCCAGCAGATTCGGGCCGGAAGCCCCTGGAAGGCGACCTTGTCGCCGGCCGCCCGTATCCACTTCTGGAGACGGTCGTTGTCCGGGAACAGATCCATCATCGCTTTGTCCGTCTTGTAGATGTCCTGCGGGTTGCCCGAAAGCGCAGCCCAGCGGAAGGGACCCTTGCCCTCGCAGAACAGCGGCCGAATGTATGCCGGGACAAAGCCCGGGAACTCAAACGCCCGTTCGTAGCCGCCCAGCCGGGCCTCTTGGCGGATCGAGTTGCCATAGTCGAAGACCTCCGCGCCACCATCCTTGAACTCGACCATGGCCTGGACGTGCTTAGCCATCGACGCACGCGCCCGGTCGGTGAACTCCTCGGGCTTCTCCTCCGCGTAGTCGTGCCACTCGGCCAGCTCCACGCCTTCGGGCAGGTACGACAGGGGGTCGTGAGCACTGGTCTGGTCGGTGACGATGTCGATCTCTACCCCGCGGCGCAGCAGCTCGGGCACGACGGTGGCACAGTTGCCAACCAGTCCCACCGACAGTGCCCTGCGATCTGTCCTGGCGGCCAGGACCTGGGTGATCGCGTCGTCGATGTCGGTGGCGATGACGTCCAGATACCGGTGCTGCACGCGGCGCTGGAGCTTTGCCTCGTCGACATCCACGAGCAGGCAGACGCCCTCGTTCATGGTCACTGCCAGCGGCTGGGCACCACCCATGCCGCCAGCGCCTCCGGTGAGGGTCAGCGTGCCGGCCAGGGTGCCGTTGAAGCGTTTGTCAGCCACGGCGGCAAAGGTCTCATGAGTGCCCTGCAGGATGCCCTGGGTGCCGATGTAGATCCAGGAACCGGCCGTCATCTGGCCGTACATCGTCAGGCCGAGGTGCTCGAGCCTGCGAAACTCCGGCCAGGTCGCCCAGTCGCCGACAAGGTTGCTGTTGGCGATAATCACCCTTGGTGCCCACTCGTGGGTGCGCATCACGCCCACCGGCCGACCGGACTGGACCAGCATGGTCTCGTCCTTCTCCAGGGTGGTCAGAGTGCGGACCATCGCATCGAAGGATTTCCAGTCGCGGGCCGCCTTGCCTGTGCCCCCGTAGACGACCAGGTCGTCGGGACGTTCGGCGTTCTCGGGGTCCAGGTTGTTCATCAGCATTCGCAGCGGGGCCTCGGTGGTCCACGACTTGGCGGTCAGGGTCGTGCCGCGGGGAGCGCGGACGGGACGGGCGCCTTCCATGACGAATCTCCTTGGTAGACAGTGCACTGAACTATCGCAGCATTCGCGTTGGTCAGCTGAGTGGGCCGGTGACGGTCTCGACGGCACGAACGGCGCCTCCGGTGGCGACAAACTGCACCGTCGACTCGATCTGGGGAGCCATGAACCTGTCGGCACCCGGTCCGGCCGTCGTCTCTCGAAGGGCGTGGATCACGGCACCGGTGGCAGCCGATGGCTGCAGCGGAGACCGGAGCTGTATGCCGCGCGCAGCCGTCAGTAGCTCGACCGCCAGCACCCGGGTAAGGCCGTCGATAGACCGGCGCAGCTTGCGTGCACCCGACCAGCCCATGGAGACGTGATCTTCCTGCATCGCCGAGCTCGGGATCGAGTCGACGCTTGCCGGAGCTGCGAGCCGCTTCATCTCGGAGACGATTCCGGCGGCCGTGTACTGGGCGATCATGTGTCCGGAGTCCACGCCAGGGTCGTCGGCCAGAAACGCGTTGAGGCCATTGTTGCGAGCGACGTCCAGGAAGCGGTCGGTTCGACGTTCGGACATGCTCGCGACGTCAGCGGCCACGATGGCCAGGAAGTCGAGGACGTAGGCCACCGGTGCCCCGTGAAAGTTGCCGTTGGACTCCACCCGACCATCCAGGGTGATCACGGGGTTGTCCACGGCAGCCGCCAGCTCGCGGCCTGCGACCGCGGCAGCGTGCTCGACGGTGTCTCGTGCTGCGCCAGCCACCTGGGGGGCGCATCGCAAGGAGTAGGCGTCCTGCACCCGCGTGCACCCTTCGTTGTCGTGGCTGGCCCGGATGGGACTTCCGGCGAGGATCCTTAACAGGTTGCCCGCTGATGCGGCTTGCCCGGGGTGGGGACGCAGTGCCTGCAGATCGGCGGCAAAGACGTTGTCGGTGCCGAGCAGGCCTTCTACGCTCATCGCTGCGGTGAGGTCGGCTACCTTGAGCAGGTTCCTGAGGTCGGTGATGGCCAGAACCAGCATGCCGAGCATGCCGTCGGTGCCGTTGATGAGGGCCAGCCCCTCCTTCTCACGCAAGGCGATCGGGGTGATGCCGGCGGCGGTGAGCGCGTCGACCGCGGAGCTCAGCTCGCCGCGGGCGTCACGGACCGGCCCCTCGCCCATCAGGGCCAGTGCGCAGTGTGCCAGCGGGGCAAGGTCGCCCGAGCATCCCAGGCTCCCGTACTCGTGAACCACAGGGGTGATCCCGGCGTTCAACATGGCTGCATAGGCGGTGGCCGTCTCCACGCGCACACCCGTTCGTCCGGTAGCCAGGGTCGACAGACGTAGCAGCATGAGGGCTCGGACGACCTCACGCTCGACCTCCGGACCCGAGCCGGCTGCGTGAGAACGGATCAGGCTGCGCTGAAGCTGAGCACGCATGTCAGGGGCAATGTGTTTCGTGGCCAGCGCGCCGAAGCCGGTGGAGACCCCATAGTGGGGCTCGACGTCGTCCGCCAGCGCTTCGATGATGGCGCGACTTCTACGGATCTCGCCCAGTGACTCTGCAGTGATCTCGATGCGGACGCCGCGACGGGCAACGGCCACCACGTCCTGAAACGACAGCGGGCCGATACCGACAGCTACCGCGGCGACGTCGGAGTCCGGCTGGGCTGTCGTGAGGTGGGCTGATGTCATGTGTCAATTGGAACCCACCGGCGACCGGTCAACCATCCCCGAGCAGAGGTTAGTGTCTCGAATCTGAGACAGGTGTCCCTGCCCGACACCGAGCGTTAGAGGGTGAGATGGGCCATGGTCGTCGCGTTACAGGCGGGCTGTCGGTTCTTGGGCCGGCGTGCCCGGTAGGCAGGCTGAGGCAGCACAACCTGATGCGGTGCCTACTCGCCCTGGTATGCCGCCTTCAGAGCAGCGATATCGATCTTGCCCATCCCCATCATGGCCTGCATCACCCGGCCTGACTTGTCGGGATCAGGATCACCCATGAGCTCGCCCAGGATGGGCGGGACGATCTGCCATGAGAGGCCGTACCTGTCCTTGAGCCAGCCACACTGACCCGGCTCACCTCCGCCCCTGGTGAGCTCGTCCCACAGGTGGTCGATCTCATCCTGAGTCACCGCTGAGACGAAGAAAGAGGTCGCTTCGCTGAACGCGAACTGAGGACCTCCGTTGAGGGCCTGGAACTCAAGACCATCGAGGGTAAACGTCACAGACATCGCGGTGCCCGGCAGACCGGGCCCGCCATCGCCGTATCGAGAGACAGACAGGATCCAGGAGTTCCTGAATACGGAGACGTAGAAGTTAGCAGCCTCTTCTGCTTGATCATCGAACCAGAGGAATGGGCTGATCTTCTGCATCACGAACTCCTCATCTACAGGCTCCCCGCCCCAAGGCGCGTGATCGAGAAGATACTCCGAACGGGGTGGGTTCAGCCAGACTCTGGCGCTTGCTCATCCCGACCTGGGCAACGACCCGTGCCACCCAGACACCAGGCTGAGACACTTGCCTGATGGCCAACGCCCCCGCCGCCGGCCAGGCCCTGGCCATCCTTCGGCTTCTGGCACGGCATACCGAACCTGTACCTGCCTCTGCCATCGCCCGCGACCTGGGCCTGCCCCGGTCCAGCGTCTATCACCTGCTTCGTGTGCTTTGCGACCAGGGCTTCGTGGTGCACCTGGATGACGAACGCCGATACGGTCTTGGTGTCGCGGCCTTCGAGCTCGGTTCGGCCTACACCCGGCAGGCTCCGTTGCAGCGCCTCGCCCGTCAGCTGCTCGTCCGCCTTGTGGACTCAACCAGGCACAACGCCCACCTTGCGGTGCTGCACGGTCGAGACGTCCTGTACGTGATCGAGGAGCGGGCGCCCGGCCGACCACCACTGGTCACTGATGTGGGAGTGCGTCTGCCCTCGCAGCTGACCGCCAGCGGTCTGGCGATGCTGGCATCCCTGCCGCCCCCACAGGTTCGGGCTCTCTTTCCTTCAAGGGATGCCTTCGTCCAGCGCCACGGGGTCGGCCCGACGACGCTCCCGGGCTTGCGCGCCGTGCTGTCCCGGGTCCGCCGCGATGGCTACGCGATGGAGGACGGGACAGTGACCCCGGACTTCGCCTCAGTCGCCGCGCCCGTCCTCGACCCCAGTGGGCACCCCGTAGCCGGAATAGCTGTCACCTACCCCGCCTCGGAGGTCTCCGCGGACCAACGCCAGGCCATCGTCGATCAGGTCATCCGGACCGCGACGGACCTGACCCGTCGGGTCAGGGGACACCCCTGACGTATCGTCGGGGCATGAGAGCCATCACGATTCCCGCCCCTGGAGACGCCGACGCGCTGATCCTCGCGCAGGTCCCCACGCCCGTCCTGGCCGCCGACGAGGTGCTCGTGCAGGTGGCGGCCGCCGGGGTCAACCGGGCGGACCTGATGCAACGCCAAGGGTTCTACCCACCACCGCCCAACTCTTCGCCCTACCCCGGTCTGGAGGTCAGCGGCACCATCAGCGTCCTCGGCGAACGCGCGACAGGCTGGACGGTCGGCGACCAGGTCTGCGCGCTGCTGTCGGCCGGCGGGTATGCCGAGCAGGTGGCGGTCCCCGTCGCGCAGCTGCTGCCGGTACCGGAGACGGTCTCCATGGTGGAGGCGGCAGCGTTGCCCGAGGTCGTCACCACGGTGTGGTCCAACGTCTTCATGACCGCCAATCTGCAGCCGGGTCAGACGATCCTGATCCATGGCGGCTCCAGTGGCATCGGGACCATGGCGATCCAACTTGCACACGCGGTCGGCGCTCACATCGCGGTTACTGCGGGTTCGGACGACAAGCTCGAGGCATGTCGCCAGCTGGGCGCCGGGATCCTGATCAACTATCGCGAGCAGGACTTCGTCGAGGCGCTGAAGGACGCCACCAACGGGCGCGGCGCCGACGTGATCCTGGACAACATGGGCGCCAAGTACCTCCAGCGCAATGTGAACGCGCTGGCAGTCAACGGACGACTAGTCATCATCGGGCTACAGGGTGGAGTCAAGGCCGATCTCGACATCAGCATCCTGCTGCGCAAGTGCGCGGCGATCATCGCGACGTCGTTGCGCGGCCGGCCAGCGACCGAGAAGGCTGCCATCGTCGCTGCGGTTCGTGAGCACGTCTGGCCCCTGATCGAAGCCGGGCAGGTCAAGCCGGTTGTCTACCGAACCTTTCCACTGGCTCACGCTGGCGACGCCCATCGCGAGCTCGACGCCGGCAGCAACATCGGCAAGGTTCTGCTCACCACCTGAGCACTGCCGCGAGCCGTCCACCGCTTCGAGGTTCGGCCAGGAAGACTTCCCCATCCGCTGCTCTTGGCAAGGGACTGTGCCCGTCCCTGGGGCATATGCCTCGGTTGCCGTATCCAGATTGGGCACCCCTAGGGCACTGCGGGCGCAAAGAGTCGCCTAAAATAGGGGTGTGGCAGGGTTGTCGCAAGGAACGTCTTCTGCGGTCGACGAACCGCCGGCGGCAGGCTGTGAAGCCCTTGCGGCCGAATACGACTGGTCACGCAGCGAGTTCGGCCCGCGAGAGCGGTGGGAGCCCGCCGTCGAGGCCGTCGTCCGCACGCTCCTGGAGGCCACTGCCCCGATGGCCTACTGTCATGGCCCGGGCTACGCGATGGTCTACAACGACATGTTCGCCGAGCTGCTGGGCTCAGGGCATCCGGACGCCTGGGGCCAGCCAGCTGCCCTGTCGATGCCCGAGAGCTGGTCACGGCCCGGGTATGCCACCTCCGTTGACAACGTCTTCACCGGCGGACCCTCCTTCCATGACGAGGCGCCGCGTGATCTTGGCGGGCGCCACCACCCGAGAGCAGGCTGGACGTACCTGTCGAGCAGCTACTCGGCCGTCCGCAACAGTGACGGCTCAGTTCTGGGGGTACTCATCGTGGTCACCCAGATCGCGCCCGCGCTGGTGTTGCACAGTGGAGCTGACCAGGGCGACCAGGGCGCTGCGCGCTGGCGTGGAGCCGAGTTGTGGGACCAGACGGCCGCCCGCCATCCGCTAGTCTGGTCGGGTTTTCGTGCCTCCGCCAGGCGCACCCCCGAGCGTGCCGGCAATGGCGAGTTCTATGACGTCTTTGAGACCGGTGACGGCAGAATCGCGGTCACGCTCGGGGAGGTGAGGGGGGCCGGCAACGCTGCCGCCGCGGTCAGGGCGCAGGTCAAGCTTGGCCTGCGCGCGGCGGCGCTGACGAGCTCTGACCCCAACGCCATCTTTGACGCTCTCGACGAGCTGGTGAGCCATCTGGACGCAAGCGGGCCGGCTCTGCGTGGCCAGGGCGAGACCGCCGACTTTGGGGGCAAGCTGGTCGTCACCGCACTGCTGGGGGTCTTCGATCCGACCACCGGTGATCTCGCTCTTGCCAGTGCCGGGCACACTGCGCCGGCGATTGTCGCTGGCCCAAGGACCAGTGGCGCTTCGGGAATGCCCGCACCCGTTGCCGAGTATGCGCCGGTCAGGCCCGGGCCACCGCTGGGAAAATGCGGCACCCGCCCGATCATCCCGATCGCTCTGTGCCAAGGTGATGTCCTGGTTGCGTTCACCCACGGGCTGATCGCCCGCCGCGAACACGGCCGGACCCAGGGGCAGTCGGCCCTGCTGCGAATCTTGCGAACGATGTCTGCGACCGCTGCACGCAGCATCTCCCAGCACATCGTCGACACGCTGATAGCGGACAAGGGTCCAGAACACGACTGCTCAGTGCTGGTGGTGGTCCGGCAACGTCGGGCCCACACGATGATCTCCGTTCTCGTTCCGCCCGAGGCCATCGCCGTTCGAGGAGTCCGTCAGTGGGCTCGCGGGCAGATGGCGACCTGGGACTTGGACGATGAGACCATAGCCTCCGCCATCATGGGCGTCTCAGAACTGGTCACCAACGTGATGCAACACGCAGGCACAGCGGCGAGGGTCACCATGGAGCTTGCCGACCGGCTCCTGGTTACCGTTGAGGACACGGGGACGTGGAGCGCACCTCACAGCGGTCGCCAGGACCTCTCCTCCTCGCAGGGCAGAGGACTCGCTCTGGTGGCGGCCGTCTCCGATGCGATGGGCCACACCTCCAGGCTCGACGGGTCAACCGTGTGGTTCGAAATCGAGCCACCTGCGATCTCACGTAAGACCGATCGCGCCAACGAGATCTACCCCCACCACGACTGAGCCTGACACGCTGGCCGCAAGGGGTTGCCCGCCGTCAGTCGCCTGGAGCACTCACAGCTCGTGTTCTAGAGGTATTGCCCCGTCGATCCGCTGTCACGCGGATCCGAACGGTTCCCCATGCCGCGCGCCGATCCGGTGAGCTCACCGGGACCGCCCTCTTGACCGGGCTCACCCGGCGGGAGCGCCCGGCGCATGTTCTGCAGCTGCTGCTGGGCGGCCATCTGCTGGGCGAAGAGCGCGGCCTGGATGCCGTGGAACAGACCTTCAAGCCAGCCGACGAGCTGGGCCTGAGCGATACGCAGCTCGGCGTCGGAGGGGGGCTCATCATCAAAGGGCAAGGTGATGCGCTCAAGCTCCTCGACCAGCTCCGGAGCAAGACCCTCCTCCAGCTCACTGATCGAGCGGCGGTGGATCTCGGCGAGGCGGGTGCGACCGGCCTCGTCCAGCGGCGCGCTGCGCACCTCCTCGAGCAGCTGCTTGATCATCGAGGCGATGCGCATGACCTTGCCGGGCTGCTCAACGAGCTCAGAGGGGTCGCGAGTCTCCTCACCGCCCGTGCGCACAGTGGACGCGTCCCTCCCGTCCTGGGCTACAACGACTCCCCGCTGCTGACGGTGCTGGTCAGCCGGGCCCTGCTCGTCCTGAGTTGCGTTCATGATCCCCATCCTGCACCGTCGAGCACGTGCTCCGCTGCGTCCAGGCAGGCGATCACAGCGAACCGGACCGGAAAATCCGGGAGCCTGGACGACGTGAGCTTAGCGAGGCGCCATGCGGGCCCGAAGCATGTCGCGCTTGTCCTCGAAACGCCGCGCCTGCTTCTCCAGCCCAGCCATGAACTCGGCGAGCTCAGCACGCGCGGCTTCCCCTTCCGCAGACAGCCCCTCGAGCTCGAAGACCTTCCAGAACCGCAGCACCGGATCCAGAACCTCGTCCTTGTGCTGACGCAGGTCGTAGATGCCCTCGACAGCCATCTCGACAGCCTTGCGCGCGAACCCGGGGATTCCCGTGCCCGGCATCTCAAAGTTCTTGACGACATCCAGGATCGCGACCATGGCCTGGTCCGGCGAGACCTCCAGGGCCGCGGCCATCAGGTTGCGGTAGAAGATCATGTGCAGGTTCTCGTCCGCGGCAATGCGGGTGAGCAGTCGCTCGCACATCGGGTCGTTGGTGAACTTGCCGGTATTGCGGTGTGAGACACGGGTTGCCAGCTCCTGGAACGAGACGTAGGCCAGGGAGGCCATCAGCTCACCGGAATGGGCTGACTCGTATCCCGCGGACATGTGCTGCATCCGGAAGCGCTCCAGCGCGACCGGATCCACCATCCGGGTGACCAGCATGTAGTCGCGCATGGCTATGGCGTGCCGACCTTCCTCTGCCGTCCAGCGGTGAACCCACTCGCCCCAGGCTGCGTCACGTCCGAAAATCAGCGCAATCTCGTGGTGGTAGCTCGGCAGATTGTCCTCCGTGAGCAGGTTGACGATCAGCGCCGAGCGGGCCACGTCCGAGATCTCGCAGTCACTCTCGCTCCACTGGTCACCGCCCATCAGGCCGTCAAAGTCACGTCCCTGGCTCCACGGGACATACTCATGCGGGAACCACTGCTTNGCGACCCCCTCGTGCCGGTTGAGCTCGCCAACCACCACCTGGTCGAGCNCTCGCAGCAGTGCGGTCTGGGTCATCATCTTCACCATGCTGATTCCTCCTAAGGCGACACTTACCTACGCTACCGTAGGTTACGCGAACGTAGGTTGATACGCGAACCTCGCGTTGTCAGCGCTGAGCAGTTACGTCCCGTGGCTGGTCACCTCCCGCGGATCGATAGGGTCGCGATCATGGCTCACCTTTACGACACAGACTCCGAGGCCAATGGCCTGTGCACCTTCGTCGATGCCTCGCCGTCGCCCTTCCACGCCTGCTCAGAGGCCGGGCGGCGGCTTGCGGCCGCCGGCTTCAACCTCGTGGCCGAGACCGACGCGTTCCCGGCCCAGCGCGGCCGCTACTACCTGATCCGTGGTGGTTCGCTGATCGCCTGGAGCAGTGAGGCGGCAGGCAGCCCAGCCACGCCCTTCCGGGTGGTCGGTGCCCACACGGACAGCCCCAACCTGCGGATCAAGCCTCAACCCGACCTGGCCCGTGGCGGCTGGCAGCTGCTCGGCATCGAGTTCTACGGCGGGCCGTTGTTCAACTCCTGGCTGGACCGCGACCTCGGACTCTCCGGCCGGGTCGCGGTCCGCGGCCCGGCCGGGGTCCAGACCCGGCTGGTTACGATCAACAGACCGATACTCAGAGTCGCCCAGCTCGCGGTACACCTTGACCGCGGCGCGAACGAAGGTCTCGTCCTGAACCCCCAACAGCACCTGACGCCGCTGTGGGGGGTCAGCACAGAGCCCGCAGACTTTCGCGGCTACCTTGCCGCCGCAGTGGGCGCGGACACGACCGACGTCCTTGCCTGGGACGTCATGACTCACGACCTTCAACCATCACGACGCATCGGCCGCGAGCTCGACCTGATCGCCGCGCCACGCCTGGACAACCTGGCGACGAGCTACGCCGGCGTGCGGGCGCTGACCGAGGCAACGGAGTCGATGGCCAACGGCGGTCCCTCGCTCACATCCTCCCCTGACCCGTTCACGCCTGTTCTGGTGCTCTTCGACCACGAGGAGGTCGGCAGCCAGTCCGAACGGGGGGCCCTGTCGACGCTGCTGCCCTCGGTGCTCGAACGAATCGTGACCTCGGCCGGTGGCGGTCGCGAGGACTTCCACCGCGCCCTCGCCGGGACCGTTGTGGCCTCCGGGGACATGGCCCATGCCACCCACCCGAACTATCCCGAGAAGCACGAACCACAGCATCAGATCGCGGTCAACGGTGGTCCGGTGCTCAAGACCAACGTCAAGCTCCGGTATGCGACCGACTCGGTGGGCGCGGCCGCGTTCATCATGGCCTGCGACCATGCGGGTGTCCCGGTGCAGCATTTCGTGTCCCGCAACGACATGCCCTGCGGTTCGACCGTGGGTCCGATGACCGCGGCGCTGGTCGGTGCCACCACGGTCGACTTCGGGGCGCCGATGCTTTCCATGCACTCAGCTCGCGAACTGTGTGGTGC
>JGI24140J50213_10000904_pt1 | contig 13485 bp, 10 predicted proteins | sample BarGraIncu00222A_FD_50213 | JGI IMG/M metagenome (IMG submission 50213)
CAAGATTGACAACGGCGACCACCCGTTGAACCGCTCACGGCCGCCCAAGGGGTCACGCCCACCCCCGTAAACCCCCGTAGAACACCAGCCACCTAGGGCGTGTCTCCAATGTTGAGCCTGTACAGGCTCAATGCTGCGGTAATGATTCGGATGGCGTTGCTCAGCGATGAGATGTGGGCTCGGGTCGAGCCGCTTCTGTCGCCTGTGAAAGGCGCTATGGGCAGGCCGATGCGCGAGCATCGGGACCTGGTCGAGGGCGCGATCTACCGCTACGGTCAATCATGGCTCGCAGCACTCCGGTTCATGCAGCTCGAGCGGATTGCCGAATCCGCCCAGCCGTCGACCGTCGAGGTCGGCGGCCGTCAGATGTGGGAAAACTCCCTGAGAGTTTCCTATGAGGGCTTGTCGGCGAGCCCGAGAATCTCCACGGCTTCCGCCCGCATCTCCACCTTGCGGATCTTGCCGGTCACGGTCATCGGGAACCCGTCCACGACATGGACGTAGCGTGGCACCTTGTAGTGCGCGAGCTTGCCGTTGCAGAAGGCCCGGACACCCTGCGCTGTCAACGGCTCTGCGCCCGGACGCATCACGACCCAGGCCATCAGCTCCTCGCCGTACTTCTGGTCCGGGACGCCGATGACCTGGACATCGACGATGTCAGGGTGGCTGTACTGGAACTCCTCGACCTCGCGCGGGTAGACGTTCTCACCGCCCCGGATCACCATGTCCTTGATCCGGCCGACGATCGACAGATAGCCGCCGTCGTCCATGATGGCCAGGTCGCCGGTATGCATCCAGCGCGCCACGTCAATGGCCTCGGCGGTCTTGTCCGGCTCCTGCCAGTACCCGAGCATCACGCTCGGGCCGCGCGTGCAGAGCTCACCGGGCTCACCCCGAACCACGGTTCGGCAGGTGAACGGGTCGACGACCTTGACCTCAAGGTGCGGCATGACCCGGCCAACGGTCTCGGTCCTTCGCTCGAGGTCGTCGTCGATCCTGGTCATGGTCGAGACCGGAGAGGTCTCGGTCATGCCGTAGGCGATGGCGACCTCGGACATGTTCATCTCGGCCACCACCCGCTTCATCACCTCGACGGGACACGGTGAGCCGGCCATGATCCCGGTGCGCAGCGAGGACAGGTCATAGGTCGCGAAGTTCTCGAGGCCCAGCTCCGCGATGAACATCGTGGGCACGCCATACAAGCTGGTGCAGCGTTCCTGCTCAACGGCTTTGAGCGTGGCTGCAGGGTCAAAGGCCGGAGCGGGGATCACCATGCAGGCGCCGTGGCTGGTGGCCGCCAGGTTGCCCATCACCATGCCGAAGCAGTGGTAGAAGGGCACGGGCAGGCAGATCCGGTCATGCTCGGTGTAGCCCACGAGCTCGCCGACGAAGAAGCCGTTGTTCAGGATGTTGTGATGGCTCAGCGTGGCGCCCTTGGGGAACCCCGCCGTGCCGGAGGTGTACTGGATGTTGATCGCGTCGTCGGAGCTCAGCGTCGCCATGCGCTCGTCCAGCTCATCCAGTTGGTCCACGGTGGCGGACGAACCCGCCGCAACCAGCTGGTCCCAGCTGTCCTCGCCGATGTAGACGACGTCGCGAAGGTCGTGGCACCCGGGCCGCACCTCGTCGATCATGGCCCGGTAGTCGGACGTCTTGTGCCGGACCGCACTGACGAGCATGCGCATACCCGACTGCCCCACGACATAGGCGAGCTCATGGCTGCGATAGGCCGGGTTGACGTTGACCAGCACCGCGCCGGCCTTGGCCGTGGCGTCCTGCAGCAGGGTCCACTCGGGACAGTTGGGCGCCCAGATGCCGATCCGGTCGCCGGCGTCGATACCGCCGGCCAACAGGCCAAGAGCCAGCGCCGTGACGCCAGCATCGAGCTCGGCGTACGTCCAGCGGCGACCACTGGGCACGTCGACCAGCGCTTCGGCGTCGGGCAGACGCGAGACGGTTCGTGCCAGGTTGTCGCCGATCGTGTCACCCAGCAGGGGCGTGTCGGAGGTTCCTGAGCTGTAGGACAAGAACGCTTGGGCCTTCACAGTTCCTCCGCAGTAAGAGATGTGGTCTTTGATCAGCCCCCGCATTTTCCGGACGGCTGCCCCGGGATCAGCCCTTCAGACCGGGCAGGTCGTCCTCCCAGAACTCCTGGGCACTGGCCCGCGACCCCTCATCGCTGCCGACGCCGTGGACGTCGTCCTCACGCCCACGCAACTCGACCCGGCGGATCTTGCCACTGACGGTCTTGGGCAGCTCGGCGAACTCGATGCGCCGGATCCTCTTGTACGCCGCGAGGTGCTCACGCGCATAGCTGAGGATCGACGCCGCCGTTGCGGCCGACGGCTCGTGTCCGGCGGCGAGGGCGACGTATGCCTTGGGCACCGCTAGGCGCGTGGCGTCCGGAGAGGGAACGACCGCCGCTTCGGCCACAGCCGGGTGCTCGATCAACACGCTCTCGAGCTCGAACGGGCTGATCCGGTAGTCGGACGCCTTGAAGACGTCGTCCGTGCGGCCCACGTACGTGATGTAGCCGTCGCCGTCCCGGCTCGCGACGTCGCCGGTGTGATAGGCGTCGCCGCGCATGGCCTCGGCGTTGCGCTCCTGGTCACCCTGGTAGCCGCCATGAGACCGACCGGGCGCCCCATCGGGCCGTCCAGGCGCAGGCACAGCTCACCCTCCTCACCCTCGGCTCCGGTCACCGGGCCGAGCAGCACGACGTCGTACCCGGGCAGCGGCCGTCCCATCGACCCTGGTTTCAACGTTGACCCTGGTGGGTTTCCGACCTGGGCCGTCGTCTCGGTCTGGCCGAAGCCGTCACGGATCGTCAGGCCCCATGCCTTGCGCACCTGCTCGATCACCTCAGGGTTGAGTGGCTCGCCCGCGCCCACCACCTCACGCAGCGGGATGCGCCCGCGGAAGGCGGCGAGGTCGGACTGGACGAGCATCCGCCACACGGTCGGAGGAGCGCAGAACGTGGTGGCTCCACAGCGTTCCATGGTCTCCAGTAGAGGTGTTGCGGCGAAACGAGTCTGGTTGACCACGAGCACGGTGGCCTCGGCGTTCCAGGGGGCGAAGACGTTGCTCCACGCGTGCTTTGCCCAGCCCGGCGAGCTGATGTTGAGATGCACGTCGCCCGGTTGCATGCCCACCCAGTACATCGTCGACAGGTGGCCGATGGGATACGAAACGTGGGTGTGCTCGACGAGCTTGGGTTTTGCCGTGGTGCCGCTGGTGAAGTACAGCAGCAGGGCCTCGTCGGCGCGGGTGGGCTCCTCGGCCTCGAACCCGCCCGGGTGCTGAAGACTGGCGCCGTACGAGAGCCAGCCCTCGACGTCGTCGCCGACCGCGATCCGCGTCCAACTACCCTGCACGTCGCTGAACTTGGCCGCGTCGTCGCTACGGGTCACGACGTGGGCGACGTGGCCCCGCTCGATCCGGTCGCTCAGGTCGACCGGCGACAGCAGCGTCGAGGCCGGGATGACCACCGCGCCGAGTTTGCAGCAGGCCAGGAGCATCTCCCACAGCTCGACCTGGTTAGCGAGCATCAGCAGTAACCGGTCACCCCGGTTGACCCCCGTCGCGCGCAGCCAGCTCGCCAGCCGGTTCGACCGGCTCGCCATCTGCTCGTAGGTGACCTTCGTGTCCTTACCGTCCTCGTCCACGACCCACAGCGCCGTCCGCGGTCCGGTCTCGGCAGTTGCCGCCACGACATCGAACCAGTCAAGGGCCCAGTTGAAGTGCTCCGGTCGCGGTGGCTGGTACTGCTGCAGTGCACCGTCGTGATCGCTGCGATACTGCAGCAGCAGATCGCGGGCCGACCGGAACGTGTCATGGGCGTGGGCGTCGTGCTGTCGGNTCATGCTCGCGACCTTGGCTCGTGGCCCAGGCTGTTGGAAGTTGACCGGGCATTGGGGTCTGGCACGGTGTGGCAAGCGGCTCGACAGATCGTCGTCGCCGTGGTGGTGTCGGTCATGAGAGTCACTCCTTGATGGGCATGCCCGGTGGGCTGCGGTCGTTGCGGCGCACGGTTTGTCGACCCTGCGCCGCAACGCGCCACCAGCTGGGTCAGAGCGCGATGTTGACGGCCTTGATTTGCGTGTAGAGGTCGATCGCCCCTTCGCCGAGTTCGCGGCCCCACCCGGACTGCTTGTAACCGCCGAACGGAAGAGCCGTGTCAAAGGCGTTGTGGCAGTTGATCCACACGCTCCCCGCCCTGACTTCGGCGGCCGTTCGGTGCGCCTTGGAGATGTCGCGCGTCCAGATGCTCGAGGCAAGCCCGAACGGGGTGTCGTTGGCAGCCTGTCGCACGCCCTGCGCCGCGCTGAACGGTGTGGCAACAGCGACGGGTCCGAAGATCTCCTCTCGGTAGACGCTGAAGCTCGGGTCCACGTCGACCAACAACGTCGGCTCGACGTAGAAGCCCCGGTCGCCATGACGGTGACCACCGCACATGGCACGCGCGCCGTCCTCGAGACCGGCGTCGATATAACCGGTGACCTTCTGCAGTTGCTCATCGGAGATCAGCGGTCCGATCTCGGTGGTCGGGTCCATCCCGGGGCCGATCTTGCTGGTGCGGGCCACCTCTGCGACGCCCTGCGTGAACTCCTCGAAGATGCTGTCCTCGATGAGCAGCCGTGAGCCCGCGGTGCAGGCCTGCCCGTGGTTGAACAGGAACCCGCTGGCCACGCCTGGGATCGCGATGTCCAGGTCCGCATCGGCAAACACGATCTGAGGGCTCTTGCCGCCGAGCTCGAGGGAGACCTTCTTGAGGTTGCCCGTCGCTGCCGAGACGACCTTCCGGCCGACCTCGGTCGAACCGGTGAAGGCGATCTTGTCGACATCGTCGTGAGCGGCCAGTGCAGCACCCGCGTCACCGTATCCGGTGACCACGTTGAACACGCCCGGGGGAACGTCCAACTCGGCCATCACCTCAGCGAGCAACAACGCAGACAAAGGTGTCTGCTCGGCCGGCTTCAGCACCACGGTGTTGCCGCAGGCGAGCGCCGCGGGGACCTTGAAGGCCGCCATCAGCAACGGGAAGTTCCACGGGACGATCTGCCCACACACCCCGACCGGCTCACGCAACGTGTAGGCGTGCCACTGCGCGCCCGGAATCCACGGGACCGAGACCGGGATGGTGCGACCCTCGATCTTCGTGGCCCACCCGGCGTAGTAGAAGAAGAGCTCGGCCGTCCACGCCACGTCGACCGCCTGGGCCACCCCAGCGGACTTGCCGTTGTCGAGCGACTCGAGCTGGGCGAACTCCTCGGCGCGTTCAAGGATGCGCTCGCCGATCCGCCAGAGGAGGCGTTGCTTCTGGGCCGGAGTGGTCAGACGCCATGGACCGTCGTCAAAGGCCTTCCGGGCCGCAGCGACAGCACGGTCGACGTCCTCGCTTTGCCCGTATGCCGCCGTCGCGAGAACCTCGCCGGTCGAAGGGTCCAGCGTCTCGAAGACACGGCCGGATGCCGCGTCGACCCATTCACCGCCGATGTAGAGCTTCTTCGGCTGGGACAGGAACTCCTGGACCGTGGGCAGTATTGCCGTGGTCGACGAGTCAGTGATCAGAGTGGTCATCGTGCGCCTCCAGTTGGTGTTGCTTGGTGAAGCCTGGCTTCAGTCGAGGCCGGGAGTTTCTTAGTCACAGCAGATGTTGGGGTGCCTTCGCTCGGCCCTCGCGGAAACGTTGGAGTCGGAACGGGTTCAAGTCATAGCTACTGCCCCCACTTGTCACGAGGTCCGCGACGATCCTGCCGACGACAGGTGCGATCCCAAATCCGTGACCACTCATCCCTGTAGCAACCACCAGGCCGGATGGCTGATCCACCGCGTCAAGGACGGGCAGCGCGTCAGGCGTGCCGTCGATCGTTCCAGCCCATGCCATCGTGACGTCGCACCGAAGCTCGGGAATTGCCGGGACAGAGTCTCGAGAGAATGAGCCACGTCGGAGTAGCCTGCGACATTTTCGGACAACCCACCGTTCCTCCTCGATGTTGTTGTGATGTGGGCCAAATTAGGCCTGACAACAGCGGAGGAATGTTCAAGAACTGGACAGTCAGTAACTGGTGATACGCAGCGCACGCATCCGTGCGTACAGGGTGGTACGGCTCACCCCGAGTTCCTTGGAAGCCTTCGTCTTGTTGCCGTCACAGCCCACGAGCGCACGGATGATCGCTTCTCGTTCAGCACGTTCACGGCCCGCGAGTTGTCTCTCGCGTGTGGTGGACCGATATGTCTCCGGAAGATCGGAGAGGACAACGTCACCTGTGGTCCGGCGCTGGGCCACGTGGGTCATCACGGCCTTGAGCTCATGTAGGTTCCCTGGCCATTTCTGGGCGGACAGCGCTTCAATCACGCTGGGTGTCAGACGCACCCGCGAGGCCGGGTTCACGTCTCGGATGGCCCGGGTCGCAAGCTCGTGCATCTCCGTACCGCGACTGCTCAGCGGCTGCAGGTCCACCCGCTGGATACATGTGCTTGCCAGCGTTATCGCGAGTCCGGCCAGCTCTTCACGCAGCCCGGAGGTGAAGATCAACTCTGGACGTCGAGACGTGGCCAGACTGTCGATCAGCAGGGTGAGCAGCGGGTCGGAGAGAAGGTTGATTCCTTCAACGCAGAGCGTTCCGGTCCTTGCCCGCATCATCGTCTCGAACTCGCTGGCCCATGCGGTGTCCCCGGCGAGGACAGCGGTCGCGGCGCTGAGGAACATGATCGGCGCCTGCAGGGCCATCTCACGGGCCGTCGAGCTCCGGCCGGTCCCGGGACCGCCCGAGATCAGCAGCGGCAACCCTATCGATTTCGGCTGCCAAGCCGGACAGGCGCCGACGACGCTGCCTGCTCTCGACGTTGCAGAGTCGATGTGGAACAAGGTTCCGCCACCAGCACCGAAGACGCGCGCGGCTTGAATCCTCACCATCTCGCCAGAAGTGAGCTGGAGCTGGGTGGCCACCTCGGGCCGGCCCTGCAAGTCACCCATCAGCATGCGCAGCAACGCGTAGTCACTGGGTTCCAACAGATCCAGCGCCGCCCTGTTGGTAAGAACCACGTTCTCTCCAATGCCAGCCAGGGCTTTGTGACGCCTGTTGGAAGCGGCCTGAAATGCAGCGAACAGATGGCGTTCAGAGGACTTGGTTCCGTCCAGGAGTCGCTGTTCGATGTCGTCGACGGCACGAACGATCAGCGGCGCAAGCAACGGGTTGGCAGCACTCGTCTGGCCGGTGAGGTCCAGAACCCCTTCGATCCGTTTGGTCAGCGGATGCCGGATCGGGTGTCCGTAGCAGCTGAATTGCTTGAGCGCCTCCACGAAATGCTCCGCGCCATGGATGTTGAGTCCCTTGCGCAGCTCCAACACGGTACCCAGTGCGTTGGTACCGACCGACTCCTCCAGGAAGTTCGAGCCGGTTCGTACGCCGATATCGTCGAGGACCTTCTCGACGCGGGTGTCGTCGAACCATCGATGCACAATGCGGCCTTCCCGATCCGCCAGCAAGATGCAGTAGCTGGTGTCTGAAAGGTGCGCCTCCAACGCCTCCAACACAGGCGAGGCAGCCACCATAAGTGGGCTGCGCGGGTCGAAGTCCGTGGCGCCCAGGCCGTCGAGTGGAGCATCTGGTTCGAGTCCGCTAAGGCGTACACGCTTCCACGACAGGGCGATCTCGGGTCGTAGACCGCCGAGATCTTCCAGGTGCTCGGAGCGGTGAGATGCCTTCGGAACGCCACGGCTATACACGTTGACTACCTCACCGATCTCGACCGACGCAGATCGGACAGCAGTGCCCGCGCCGATCGACCCCGATTACCGAAGTGGTAAGCGAGCGCACCAAAAGGTTCGGGCCGCAGCGCAACCGAGGGTGAAGGCGCCCGGGCCTCGTCCAGCATGCTGGCCATCTCGGTTTCTCTCCTCCTCTCCGGCGGTCAGTAGACGCCGCACATGCCGTGGATCGGGACGTCTTCGAGCAACGATTCAGCGAGCAACGAGTCGCCCTGAGCAGTTTCCCGCGGATCGTCGAGCACAGGTTCTCGGTTCCATCTCGAACACCAGTTTTGGGAGCGATGGGTCGCGCCGGTGGCGAAGTGATGTGGGTCACAGTAATCGCACTCAGAGCCATATTGGAAGAGGGAGGAGGCACGGAAGTTCAGCCTAATTGGAGTTGGGAGGTTTCTGCTCCTGTCGCCAGAAGACAGCCACCGCCGCCGGACTCAGAGCCCGGCCCAAGGCCGGGCTCCCGAGCGGGACGCCGACCCACGACGAGCCACGCCTCGATCGAAGAGACTGCGTTCCGGCTGTTCCGGGAGCACAGGTTCGAGGCGACGACCGTCCAGACGATCGACAGTCAGTGTGGCATCGGTCGTCGCACGCTGTTTCGGTACTTCGAGTGCATGACCGGCTTGGCCAGGCGATGTCCGAACTGCGCTCTGTCGTACCTGTCGCAGCGACCACTTCAGTGAGTGGGATCCGCCTGGTCACTCACGCGCCTACGCTCGGTGTGCGGGGGGTCGCCTCTGGTTCCGAACGTCCAAGAATTGAACACATCAGTCCCCGCACTGGGCGCCAGTATGGTGTAACTCACATCTCAGACAAGGAGCGGGCATGAAAACGAAGGCAGCTGTCGTCTACGAGGTCGGTAAACCCATTGAGATCGAGGAGCTCGAGCTGGACGGACCGCGTGACGGCGAGGTGCTGATCCGCTATACGCATGCCGGGCTCTGTCACTCGGACGTGCACATCGCCCACGGCGACCTCGAGGCACGTCTCCCCATGGTCCTCGGCCACGAAGGCGCTGGCATCATCGAAGAGGTCGGCCCGGGAGTCACCCGCGTCAAGCCCGGAGACCACGTCGTTTGTTCGTTCATCCCCAACTGTGGAACCTGTCGCTACTGCGCGTCCGGTCAGCAGTCCATCTGCGACATGGGTGCCACCATTCTCGAGGGTTACCTCCCCGGCGAGCGCTTCCCCATCACCGGGCCAAGGGGCCAGTACGGCGCGATGTGCATGCTCGGCACGTTCAGCCAGTATGGCGTGATCCATCAGAACTCTGCGGTTAAGGTCGACGATGATCTCCCCCTGGACAAGGCCGTCCTGGTCGGGTGTGGCGTGCCCACCGGATGGGGCGCCGCGGTCAACACCGCGAACGTCAAGGCCGGGCAAACGGTCGCGGTGTACGGCGTCGGCGGTATCGGGATCAATGCCGTACAAGGTGCCCGGTACGCCGGGGCGAAGTACGTGATCGCGATCGACCCGCTCGAGAACAAGCGTGAAAAGGCCATGGAACTCGGCGCCACGCACGCCTTCGCCACCGCCGAAGAAGCCCAAGCGGCCATCACCGACATGACCCGCGGGCAGGGCGCCGACGCAGCGATCCTGACGCCGGGCCTTATGACATCCGAGATCGTGGCCAGCGGCTTCAACGCCATTGGCAAGGGCGGCACCGTCGTGGTTACCGGCCTGAACAAGCTCATGGAACAGACCATCGAGCTGCCCGGATCGATCCTGACCCTGTTCCGCAAGACCGTGAAGGGCAGTCTCTTCGGCGACTGCAACCCGACCGTGGACATCCCGAAGATTCTCGGGTTGTACCAAAGCGGTGATCTCAAGCTCGACGAGATCATCACCCGCACGTACACCCTCGAGCAGATCAACGAAGGTTACGAGGACCTGCTCGCCGGCAAGAACATTCGTGGAGTGCTCATTCATGAGCACCCGTGATCGCGAATGACCACTGTGGCTGACGACCCGGGCGCCCAGGCGCCCGGGTTGTCAGTTCCTGCCGCCACACCGACACCCGTCATCGGCCGGGACCGTGAGGTGGAGCTTCTCGAGGCCGCCCTCGGAAGCGGGGCCCACGTCCTGCTCGAAGGCCCACCGGGAACGGGCAAGTCCACATTGTTACGGAAGGTGGCGGCCGGGCGACATACCTCGTTTGTACTCGTCGAGGGAAACGCCGAGCTGACACCCGCTCGGCTGGTCGGGCAGTTCGACCCCGCACTGGTCCTTGCCCGCGGCTACAAGCCGGACATCTTCGTGGACGGGCCACTCGTCGAGGCGCTGCGGACCGGCGGCTTGCTGTACGTCGAGGAACTGAACCGGGTGCCTGAAGAGACACTCAATGTTCTACTCACCGTCATGTCGGAAGGTGAGCTGAACGTTCCCCGTCTTGGCCGGATCGTCGCAGTGGAAGGATTCCGCCTGGTCGCCGCGATGAACCCGTTCGACGCTGTTGGCACGGCTCGCATCTCAGCGGCCGTTTACGACCGCACATGCCGGATCACGATGGACTACCAGACAGCGGAGGCGGAGCGCCAGATCGTCCGCCTGCGTTCGGTCGCGTGTGACGATACCTGGCGCGCGTCAGCCGTCGATCTGGTGCGGGCCACACGATCGCATCCGGATATCAGGGTGGGTTCGTCGGTGCGCGGCGCGATCGACCTCGTCGGACTCAGTGCGGAACTCGCCCGGTTGCGGAACGTGCCGCCGAACGACTGGCACGTCGGGCTGGACGCAGCCCTCGTTGCACTGTCCGGCCGTATCCGCCTGCAGGAGTCCTGCACGCGTTCACCCGAGGAAGTCATTCGCGAGCTCTACCGCGACGCCTTCGGTTCGCCGGCAGATGACGCCAGCGAGGACGGTGGTCACTCGGGGGAAGTCTGAGCCCGCCCGACGGGGCGGGCTCAGACACGAACAAGCGCCATGACGCCAAGAGCGGGCGCCCGAAGGGCAGAACCACGAGTCGGGCCGAACTCTCCCGGCATCCGCACTTCTTGGAGGTGTCGCCCCAAGTCGGCGCACTTGACGACATTGCACTTCGTGAAGCATTGGCCGATGACCCCGATGCCGCGCTGGCGCTGCTTGCGGACATGATGACCGCCACGGACGAACGCCTGCGGGCCGCCGCCCAAAGGATCGCTTCGAGGCTGGTGCTTGACCGGTCCCGTGTGGGGCGCTCAACACGGAGAGGGACCAGCCGCCCCCGATCCGTCCCCGCGTCGCGGGGTGGAGACCTCGACATCGACACGTCGATGGATGCCATCGCCGCTGCCTACGCCGAAAGTCGCACTCCTTCGCTGGATGAGCTTGTCTCCCGGGACTGGGGGCAACCGGACCTGGCGCTTTGTCTTGTGGTCGACAACTCGGGATCCATGAACGGCACCAGGCTCGCCGCGGCGGCGGTAACCGCGGCTGCTTGCGTGCTGCGAGCACCGGCAGAACACGCTGTTCTGGCATTCGCCCGCGAGGTACAGGTGATCAAGTCCTTGTCCAGTCAGGCGAAGCCCACAACCACGGTGGACCGCGTGTTGCGGCTACGTGGTCATGGCGTCACTGGTCTAGCCTCCGCCCTGCAAGCCGCCAGCGAACAGTTGGTCTCCGCACGAGCCGAGCGCAGGGTTGTAGTCCTACTGTCCGACTGTCGCGCTACGGACGAGGACGATCCCGTACCAGTCGCGAGTCGCATTCCCGAACTGCTGATCCTGGCTCCGGCGGACGACTGCGAAGAAGCGGCACGACTCGCGCTCGCGAGTGGGGGCCGCTATGTCGCGTTGTCGGGCGCTGTCAGCGCGCCTGGACTTCTCGACGAACTGCTGGGATGACAGCCGAATGCTTCCTGTGCTCCCTCGGGAGTCGTGGGCCCGCGGTGGCCACGTGGCGCGGGTACGGGCAAATCGAGCCCCAGGCACGTACGGAGCCTCCGACCCAAAATCGGAAGGTCGGCGGTTCGACCCCGCCCCTGGCCACCACACATACGCAGGTCAGACCGCCTCTGGCCTGCGGCTTTGTCTCTCCGGTGGCGCGCGTCCCACTCCTTTGACCGACCGTGAGCGGCCGTGACTTCGCCCGGATGGCCAGGAATTATCGCACGAGTTATCGCACGGAACGTCGATCCGAAACTCTTGCCACGTAATGTCCACCCCAGCGGCAACTTCGGATACCGCTCTACGGAATCGGACAACACGTTGTCCACCCCGAGCCGGCGCAACACGTCCCCGGCGTAGATATCCGCCCCCACAAACATCCACGGCCGCCGCCAGATCGGCACAACCGCGCGCACCCTGCGCCTAGGCGCCACGGTGGGTGTCTGCGCCCAGGTCGACCGCGCCTGATTCAGCCATACCGCCTCGGTGACACCCACGGCATAGAGCGGCCGCCCGATCGCGACCAGCGCTTGGTCCACGGTGCGGATGTCCGTGACCCACCGCCGAATCCCGCGCGCTCGCAGGATGGTGATGTCGACGGCCCAGTTCTCCTCCGCGTTTGCAGCGACCAAATCCGGCACGAGCATGCCGATCGCTTCAAGATCCGGGTTCTTTGTACCGCGTACCCTAACCACATCGAGGTCAGCCGGGTGCGTACACCAGTCCGTCGCACCAACCAGCTTCTGCGGACAACTTGACCAATCGCCTCGGTCAACGAGGGCACCAGGCTGACAATGCGATCAACCATGGCCGGAACCAGGAGCTGGCTTCCGTGATCGTCGACATACCTGGTCATCGATACCGCCTCACCGAGATTCCACCACGCGTTACGTAAGTTGAAGAGAAGTGCGCCAGCGGTGATTCACACGTCTCCGGACGGTAGAGCGCCTCGTCCCTCAAGATCGCTGCGCGAATCTCGCGATAAGCGAGGTGGCCTCGTCTGTCCGCACGGCCCGTGCGATGGTCGCGGACTCGTCCAGGGCGCTGTCAGACCTGGTCGACTCCCACGACGACCGAATGAGTCGCTTGGCCTCGCCCAGTGCCGACGTGGCAGCGTGCGCGACCTGGGTGACGACCTCGCCGGCCCGTCCAAGAACGTCCTCGTCCTCAACCACCTGCGCGACCAGGCCCCACGCCATGGCCTCATCTGCGGTTATTGTCCGCCCGGTCAGCGCCAGCTCGAGAGCTCGCTGCTGCCCAATCGCCCGGGGCAGCAGATAGGAGACCCCGCAGTCGGGGGTCAAGCCCACTGCGGAGTACGCCATCAGGAACTTGGTGGACCGGGCGGCGATCACCACGTCGCAGTTGAGCACAACGGCCAGCCCCGCACCCGCGACGGCACCGTGGACAGCAGCCACGACCGGACCAGGCAGCTCCGACAGCCTACGCAGCCCAGCCTGGAACGTGCTGGCCAGCTCGTAGACATACGACGCACGGTCGGGGGCGGTAAGCATCGATGAGACATCCCCGCCGGCACAGAACCGTTTGCCCTTGCCGTCGATCAGAACGGCACGGGGCCCATCAGTCGCGACTTGAGTAACAACGTCCCCGAAAAGGCGGGCGCAATCCAGGTCGACTGCGTTGGACGCCTCGGGCCTGTTCAACGTGATGTACGCGACCCCGTCACGAAGCTCGTACAGAACCGTATGGTCGGACATGGCCATCCCCTTCAAGTTCCAACGCGCATCGGTGACGAGGATGTCCCGAGTTCCGTGGAACTTCGGTAGCGGCCCGATGATCATCAGGCTACGTTCACGGTCTCATCATGACGGTCGGCACCGACAGTCTGCTCGG
>JGI24140J50213_10000906_pt1 | contig 13479 bp, 10 predicted proteins | sample BarGraIncu00222A_FD_50213 | JGI IMG/M metagenome (IMG submission 50213)
CTGGTGCCCGCTGGTCGTCCTCGAGTCCGGCAACAACGCCCACGTCGACGGCGTCACCGCCGTACTCACCCTGGCCGCGCTGGCACTACTTGTGCGACGGCGAAGCATCCTGAGTGGCCTCATCCTCGGGGCGGCGATCGGAGTCAAGCTAGTTCCTGCCTTGGTGCTGCCCGCAGTGCTCCGTCGTCGACCCGTCGCCGTGGCCGGGTCGGCTCTCGCCGTCGTGGCCCTGTCCTACCTTCCGCACGCGCTCGCCGTAGGTGACTCGGTGATCGGCTACCTACCCAGCTACTTAAGCCAAGAAGGATTCGACAGCGGCGGTCGCTTCGCGCTCCTGCGGCTGGCGATGCCCGAGCACTGGGCGCCCTACGCCGCGCTGGTGGTCGCCGCGATCACCGCNACCCTCGTCATCAGACGTTCCGACCCGAACCAACCCTGGGTCGGCGCGAGCACCGTCATCGGCGTCGCGTTCCTGGTGTCCACCCCCTCCTACCCCTGGTACACCCTGCTACTAGCGGCCCTCTGCATACCCGCGGGGCGCCCAGAATGGCTCACCGTCTGCGCCGCCGGCTACGTGCCATACCTGGCTGGCTGGACCGGCTGGTCCGGCGGCCTCCTCCAACAAATCGGCTACGGCGCCGCTCTCCTCACCGTCCTATCCGTCCACCGCGCCCGACGCACCCGCCGAACGCGCTCGACGGGTGCACCTGCAGAGCCGGTCGTTCTCGGCAGGGCCACTCCATCCCTGCGAAGCTGACCCTCGCCTTGCCAGCGACCCAACTCGGATCCCCATCGGCGGGCGGCCCGATCCTGATCGCAGCGGGCGTCGCACACCCCCGCAGTCGCGGACGTGTACATTGCCCGCCCGGCCTCGCAACTGCCGAGCTTCTTCCCCCGGCCTCGACGTCCCGGCACCACGCGACCCACGGCAACAGCAACGGCAACGGCAACGGCAACGGCAACGGCATGATCTGTGTAGCACTGTCTGTTGGGCAACACGGTTGAGCACCGGCACACCAAGCGCAAACCAGGACCTGGCGTCGTGATGACCGGGTCCCAGGGTCCACAGCCGCCGGATCACATGCGCGCGGTCAGTGCGCAAGGGTCACAGAGGCCTCGGGTCCGCGGGCGGCTGGCGACGTCTGGTTGCCAAACGTCAAGTGGCCCATGCCGCCAGCCCGCACGACGCAGCACCCTCGGAAACCTGAGGGACAGGGCTNTGCTCACGGGAGTGGTCACAGAACTGGTCACAGAACTCGTGGGCGCCGGCGGTCAGCGCGNGACAGTCGTGGACGTCGCCTAGCCTCTGACCTGCGACGATACGACTTCCGGCGGACGACCACGGCACGAGCCGGACACCCAGAGTCNGNGTTCGAATCCCGCCCACGGCGTCCACCCCCAGAGGATGGAGGACCTTGTTCTCGCCCAGGCGCCTCTCGTGGNCGACGCCTCGCTAGATCACGCTGAGCCGCGGAGGTCGAGCCGAGCCCAGGAGACAAGATTTGGGACAGATCCAGTTGGGTTCAAGTTGGGTTCGGACGAGCGGTCAACCTCGGCTACGTGCTGGTAGCCAATAGTCTGAGAGCCGTTGTGCAGCAACACATTCTGGGCCTAGTCGGGCGAGCCTGGCACGTCTTGANATGATTCCAAGTCGACTCTTAATCCGCGGGTTCGGGGTTCAAGTCCCTGGCGGCGCACCCCGTTTGACCTGCGGTTATGCCTTGGTCATCCTCCAGCCCGGCGGTCTTCACCGCCGGGCTGGGTCCGTTCTGGACGCGACAGAGCAGAGCAGACCGTGACGCGCACGCAGGCGCCGGTTCCGGTTCCGGACTAGCCCCGACGAGCTACCGATTTGCTCAGCGGAGGATCGGAATGGCGGCCCTGAGGCGGACCCCGGAGTCGCGCCCGTCGGCCAGCGTGACGACACCCCCGAGTGCCCCGACACGGTCTGCGACATCGGAGAAGGCGGCGTCGTCGGAGGTGCCGAGGCAGTCGCGCTCCTCGGCGGAGACATCCACCTCCAGCAGCCCCTCACGCTCACGGACAGCCACCCTGACCTGCGGGGCGGCGCCGGCAGCGGCAGCGGCGGCGTCCGCACGTGCGAGCGCCTCGTCGAGAACCGCGTACGCCGCCATCTCAACGTCAGCGTCGAACCTGCGTTCCTCGACGTGCTCGACGGTGACGAGCAGCGAGCCGGCCTCGATCCGCGCGAACAGGGCAGCTGCAAGTCCTTCCTCGGCAAGCACGACGGGGAAGATGCCGTGGGCGATGTCGCGCAGCTCGCTGACGATTGTCCGGGCTCTCGCCTCGGCCAGGTCGAGCCGGCCCGACGCCTGCGATGTCCTCGCCTCGGCGCCGGCCATCCGTAGGAGGAGCGCCACGCTGACGAGCCGCTGCTGGGCGCCGTCGTGCAGGTCGCGCTCGAGCCTGCGGCGCTCGGCGTCCCCACCGGCGACGATGCGCTGTCGAGCGGCCCGGATCTCGGCGAGCCGCGCACGGGCGACAGCAGCAAGACGTGCGTTGTCGATGCCGAGCAACGTGGCGGCTCCGAGGGCTTGAGCGAGGTCTGCCGGCGGCGGCCGTCGAGAGCCGTGCACGAGGCGTGCGACGACATCTCCGCTGCGGACCAGGGTCGTGATCATCCCCCCGGGCCCGGCCGGCCCGACCGGCGACCCGGCGGTGTCGACCCAGCGCTGACCGGCCGCGTACCAGTAGTCGACCCGCAGGTCAGGGTCCCTCAGAGCCCTGCTCGTCGACGCCGCCAGCTGAGCCGGCTCCGCCAGCCTCTCTCCCAGCCGTTTGACGGCGTTCGTCGCTCTCCACGCCTGCGCTCCGGACGCGGTCATCGCAGCGCCGACCGCCAGCGTGGTGAGCGCACGGCCAAGGTAGACGGCAGGCCACACCCCCACGTCCTCCACCGGCGCGACAAGAGCGGCCAGGCCGTCCATGGCGACCACGGCCAGGGCGAGAGCCGCCGCCGCCAGCACGGCACCGGACGACCACCATCCCGGCGAGCCCGACTTCACCGAGGCAGCTCCCAGTACGACCACCGCGAGCAGGCACATACCCAGCAGGACGCAAAAGGTGACGACGGAAGCCAGTCGAGCCGTCGCAGGATCGACGTCCCAGGACCGCGACACCTGGATGCAGGTGAGACGGCACAACGGATCGTCGAACGGCTCGTAGGCGACGAAGTGCAGCACTGCTGCGAGGGCACCCGCGAGGTACAACGCAGGAGCCACCGGACGGGTCCTGGCGCCGGGGACCCGCGACCAGCGCTGCGCACAGTCGAACAGCACGGCCGGGAGGAGGAAGATCCCCGACAGAGCCACCAGGCGGACCACCGGCGGGGTCACCGTCGCACCGGCCCAGTCGGCGCCGTCCCACAGCACGACCAGGCCGACGAGTGGCATGAGCGGCCGACCCGGTCGATGGACCGCGAGGAAGGCGGCGGCTGCGAGGGACCCGTACACCGCCGCGGTCAGCGCTCGAGGCAACGGTCCTGCGCTCGCATCGCTCGAACCTGCCTCGGACGAGAGCGAGAGCACCGTGAAGGAGATGACGCCGAAGGCGACGCCGAGCCACAGCAGCAGCCGCTCGAGCACTCGCGACACCCGCTGCGCCGCTGCACGCTCCACGACATGGTCTGCCATCTCCGCAGTGTGCACCCGCAGCGGGCCGACAGGGCTGTCCCCGATACACGGGGGTGACAACCCCGATTCCGGCGAGGACCGTTGAGACCTACCGTCGCTGTCATCACCTGTCACGGGGAAGAGGCGAACGATGATGCGAGGTCGTCTGGCGTTCGTCGCGGTCGTGGCGATAGTCGGGCTAGCGGCAACCGGCTGCCACGAAGGACCCTCGGCCAAGGCAGGGCAGGGGTCGTTGACGCTTCACTTCGGCACCGTCGAGCAGGAGATCAACAAGCAGGGCCACATGAAGGTTCTCTGGGACTTCGTCGACGAGGTGTCGACCTTGTCGGCCGGTCGACTCAAGATCGAGCTCGACACCGAGGTCGGCGGTGGAACGGCCCAGGCCGAACCCGCACTGATCGAGGCGATCCAGAAGGGCAGATACGACGGCGGTTGGAGCCCGACGCGGTCCTTCGCCCAGGCCCACCTGCCCGTGTTCGAAGCGTTGCAGGCGCCGTTCGTGATCCAGAGCTACCCAGTCGAGCAGGCCGTTGTCACCAGCAAGCTCGCCGACCAGATGCTCGGACGCCTGAAGGGATCCGGGCTCGTCGGGCTGGGACTGCTGGCTGGGCCGCTCCGGCGAGCGTTCGCCGTGAAGCGCCCGTTGCTCCAACCCAGTGACTGGCAGGGGATCTCGTTCCGTGTCGAGGACTCGCCCGTTCAGGTCGAGACAGTGGCAGCGTTGGGTGCGCGTGCTGTCGTCACGGGCGCGACCGGTGGCGGTTCGGCNGTCGGAGGCGGAGCCGATGGCCGGGAGTTCGACATCATCCAGTACGACTTCGACGGCTTCGCGAACGCCGATCCGTACGTCACCGACAACGTCGCTCTCTGGCCGAGGACGGTCGCGATCATCATGAACTCCCAACGCTTCGCCTCGCTGTCCGAGCAGCAGCGGCAGTGGCTGAAGGACGCTGCCGGGCGCGCCGTGCACCAGTCGGCGACCGACCCGTTCGACGAGGACCCGGCCACCCAACGGCTCTGCCTGACGGGGGTCCGGTTCGCAGATGTCAGCAGCCAGCAGCTCGNCGACCTGCGAACAGCTGTGGCGCCGGTGTACGCCCAGCTGCGCAGCGACCCGAGCACTGCCGCGGACCTCGCCGCCATCCAGGCAATGGTTGCTGCCCACCCGGCGGCGAGCTCGCCGGCGGTCCCCGCCGGCTGCCGTGGCACCGCCCCACGCGCAGCGTCGGTGGACACCACCCTCAAGACTGCCCCGAACATTCCCGACGGCACCTACCGCGTCTACAACTCCGCCAGCGACTTCGAGCGCTTCGGTGCCGGGGCGGCTCATGCCGCCGACAACGCCGGCAACGCCACCCTCACGCTGACGCACGGCCAGTACATCGTGCGCATCAGGTTCGACGGCGACTCCGGGGAGACACTGGTCGAGGCCGGGACGTTCAAGGGGACGATCGACACGATCGTCTTCATCCCTGACCTGGGCCTGATCCGGGAGCTGGGCGGCTGCGTGGCTGGCTGCTCCCCGCTGCAGACCCCCTACAGCCTCGGCTACACCTACTCAGGCGGAAGTCTGACGTTCACGGTGGGCGCCGGCCTCACCGACCCGATCTCGCTCGGGACCTCAACGTCACACCCCTGGCTCCGGATCGGCTGACAACGGCAGATCCACGGTGATCGTCGTACCTGTACCGGCCGGGCTCTCGATCGTGAGGTGGCCGCCCACCGCCGCGACCCGGTCCAGGAGGCCGCGCAGACCACTACCGTTCGCCGGATCCGCTCCACCTGCCCCGTCGTCCCGGACCGAGAGCTGCAGGCTGTTCGACGTGGCNTCGACCGTCACGACGGCGAGTGATGCCCCGGCGTGCTTGGTCGCGTTGGCGAGAGCCTCGGCGCAGACGAAGTACGCGACCGTCTCGACCGGGGACGGCAAGACCCCGCACAGCCGGTCCTGGAGCCGAACCGGCAGGGCCGAGCGGTGTGCGAGCTCGTGCAGTGCCGAGCTCAGACCACCCTCGTCCAGACTCGGTGGCCGCAGCCCGCGGGTGAGGGCCTCCAGCTCGGCGACAACAGCTCGGAGCTCGGCAGTCGCCCGTCGGGAGAGCTGCTCCGAATCGGGCCCCGCGTCGCCGAGTTCATCCACGAACCGCGCGAGGTGCCCGGCCGGCTCCTCCACCCGAACCCGTAGGCGGGTGGCCACACGCCGCCGCTGGGCATCGGTGGATGCGAGCAAACGGTTCCGCGACAGGTTCAGCTCGTGGATCTGATCCTGCTCCTGCCGACGCAGGTGAGCGTGCTGAACGGCGAGGCGGACCGCGGCCTCGACCGCGTGGACCATTCCTGGCTCTGTGAGCGAGCTCGCGTCGTGTCGAACCGCTGCCAACGGCTGACCGACGTCGTCGATGCGCAAGATCCGGGTCGAGCCGCTCACCGGCTCCAGCGCAGCGCCCCGCTCGTCGACGAACGCCTGCTGGGTCGGGTCCCACTCGGTCACCCGAAGACTCGGATCGTCCGCAAGCACGGCCAGCGCGTCGGCAAAGGCGGTGAGTCCGCCTCCGGGGCTCAGCTGGACGACCAGGTCGGCCACATCCGTGGGCGCACGTCGCTGGGCGCGGACCGCGAACGGGAAGGCGACAGCCACGAGTGCCAGAGCCACCTCGTAGAAGACCGTCGCCAGGTCCGGATCTGGCGAGGCGCCGATGGTGTCGAGCAAGGCCTCGCCACCGAGCACGACCACCATCAGCGAGGTCGCCAGCACGGGGTACAGCCGCGCCCCCGCAGGCGCGGACCGGGTCCGCCCGCCCGGCCGAGCGCGTGGGGCGAGGGCGACCAGGGCGGCCAATGCGAACGCACCGGCCGACAGCGCTGCAGAGCCCGACACAAAGATCGCGAGGTATGCCGCGAGGGCCGCGAGCCGTCGCCACAGACTCCCGAGGCGCCCGTCCGGGAAGGCCAGCAACGCATGGATCAGGACGGCCCTGTGCAACCCCGCGAACGGGTAGATGCCGCCGACCAGCCAGGCCAGCCCAACCGCCGCCACCAGGATTCGTTCGCGCCGTGCCGCGAATCTGGTCGCCGTCGCCGCGAGCACGTACAACACCCCGACGGCGGCGTCGGAAACGGCGGCCCCTGGGCCCAACCCGCTGGCCAGGTCAGCACTGACGACGACCAGCGAGACTGCAAGCACCGCTGCCACTCCGCTCACCCGCTGCAGGCGCGCCCAGCTCATGGGCTCAGCAGGGCTTCCAGCGCGGCGACGGAGAGCTCGGCCTTGCTGATGAAGCCACGAGCCGGCGTCCTGGCCAGCCGTCGACCAAAGGTGGAGGCATGCCGACTCGAGATCAGAACTGTTGCCGGCAGCTGTCCCGCGGCCGAGAGAAGGTCCACCACCGCGAAGCCGTCCGCCCCTGGCAGCATCACGTCGATGAGTAGCACGTCCGGGCGCAGGGCAGACACCGTCGCGACCGCCGACTCGGCGTCGCCGGCCTCACCCACCACGATGAAGTCATCACTGCTGAGCAGCTGGCGAGCAGTCGCGCGGAAGGTTTCATGGTCGTCGACGATCACCACCGTGCGCACACTCTCATGCTGGCAGCAACAGGGCCGGTCCGGTACGGGGACAGCCCTGACCCAGCGCCGGGGGCACCGGCCGGGGGCACAATGCAGTCCATGGAAGCCTTGCGACCGCGGCGCGTCGTCATCGCTGACGACGCGGTGCTGCTCCGCACGGGCATCGCCCGGCTGCTGACGGACAACGGCATCGACGTCGTCGGACAGGCCGGCGACGCCGAAGGCCTCCTGCGCCTCGTGGAACGTCACCGGCCCGACGTCGCGATTGTCGACATCCGGATGCCCCCGTCGCACAGCGACGAGGGCCTGGTCGCGGCTGACCGCATCCGCTCGGACTGGGCCGACGTGGGGGTGCTCCTGCTGAGCCAGCACCTCGACTCCGGCTACGCCTTCCGCCTCCTGAAGATGCACCCCCAGCGCGTCGGCTACCTGCTGAAGGACCGGGTCTCCGACGTCGCACTGCTGATCGACGCCATCAACCGCATCGCGGAGGGCGAGTCGGTCGTCGACCCCACTATCGTCAGCCGACTCATGCAGCGGCCACGTGCCGGCATCTCGCTCGGCGAGCTCTCCGAACGAGAGCGCGAGGTGCTTGCCCTCATGGCCGAGGGCCTCTCGAACGGCGCCATCGCCAGGCGGCTGTTCTTGAGCACCAAGACCGTGGAGTCGCACACGAGCCGGATATTCACCAAGCTCGGCCTGCCCGAGGATCTCGAAACCCACCGGCGGGTCCTCGCAGTTCTCGCTTTCCTCCGACCCGCCGCGGAGTCCTAGCCGGGTGAGTGGGTCTACCTGAGCTGGACGCTGGTGAGCATCGTGGCGAACTCCGCCGACTCCGCGGCGAAGTTGGGGCCGACCGGGTTGGCACGAAGCCAGATGATCAATACCTTGCCGCCCACATCGACCACAGCGAACCTCGAGCGCAGATCGTCGCGGAAGCTGTAGCAGTCGCCGGCGTCCTCGTACCCCGGCTGCTCGCAGCCGACGTCTCCGTGGAGCGTCGCTGACGCTGTGACGGTCATGACGGTTGCCGGTCGACCAGCAACCGTGGTGCTGACCTTGTCGGTGATGTGCAGGGCGCTCACCGACTGCAGGTACGCCATGTACAGGGCATACCCGGGCATGGGCGACGGCGCGGGAGCGTCCAACGGCCGGTACAAGGTGTAGGGGCTCAGGAACCGAAGTTTGAGATCGGAACCGTCAGGGCAGGGAGTCGCGCCCGCGCTGCAGTCACTCTGGTCCCACGTCACGGCTCCCGGGGACTCCGAGGCGGACGCGTGCGAGGCAGTCACCCACGCCGGCAGTGCCACCCGGAACGGCAGCCGGAACTGCGTGCTGGAGTAGCTCACGAGCGCAGGGGCCGAAGTCGAAGCGGCTGCCGCCGCAGCGGCCGGAGTCGAAGCGGCCGGCGCCGCGGACGCGCAACCGCTCACGAGCAGTACGAGGACGGTCCCAGCGATAGCTGCGTGCCCTCTCGCGGCCCAGCCGATCCGAACCTCGGCGCCCCGATGGTGTTCGGCTCGCGTCCCACCGCGTCTGCGCACATTCATGGCTGATCCCTTCGACCCGAGGGTCTGCCCTGTGGCCGACCTGCCCGCGACGCTACGGAGCCGACCGACCGAACGGGACCGGGCCAGCCCCACACCGGGTCAGGGGTGGCCCTCATGTCGGGGCGGATCCAACTGCCATCCCGGACAGAACACCTAGGGCATGAGCCCCGGCGGCATCGACTGGTAGGCCACCGGTCTGAGGAAGCGCGCTACAGCTGCGGTACCCACCGAGGTGTGCAGGGAGCTTGTGGTCGCTGGGTGCGGGCCGCCGTGCTGCTGCCCGGCGGTGACCGCGACCCCGGTCGGCCAACCGTTCCAGACCACGCGCCCGGCGATGCTCGCCAGCTGTCCCACCAGAGTCCGTGCCACCGGTTCGTCCTCCTCGCCGTGGACAGCGGCGACCAGGCAGCCGTCGAGCAGCGCCAGCACGTCGAGGAGCTCCTCGTTCGAGCCGTACTCCACAACGAGAGCGGCAGGACCGAAGCACTCGGTGCGAACGAGCGTGGGATGCGCCAACGCAGTGGGCGCATCGACAGCAAGTATCACCGGACCGCTGTGTGCACCCGGGCCGTCAGGTCGCGACAGGTCCACCATCGTCCGGACCCCGGCCACGGCCGCGAGGCGCGCCACGTTGCTTCTGAGCAGTTGCGCGACGCCGGCGTGCAGCAGAACCCCAGCAGGCCGTAGAGCGGCCTCCGCCACGATGAGCTCGAGCAGGCCCGAACCGGCCGGCACGAGCAACAATCCGGGATTGGTGCAGAACTGGCCGGTGCCCAAGGTCAGGGAGTCCACGTAGCCCGCCGCCAGGGCTTGCCCGCGGCTCGCGGCCCCCTTGGTGACCACCACCGGGTTGACGCTGCCGAGCTCTCCGTAGAACGGGATCGGGTCAGGCCGACCAGCTGCGAGGTCGAACAGGGCGCGCCCACCGCCGTAGGAACCGGTGAACGCGGCCGCNCGAACCAGCGGGTGCACGACGAGCAGACGCCCCGCCTCCAGCCCTTTGACGATACCCAAGGTGCCAGCTGGAGCACCCGCGGCGACCAGGGCGCTGTCCATCAGCTCTGCTACGGCCGCGCTGGTCTGCGGATGGGCCGGGTGGGCCTTGACGACGACCGGGCATCCCGCTGCCAGCGCAGAGGCTGTGTCGCCTCCCGGCACGCTGAAGGCGAAGGGGAAGTTGCTCGCCCCGTACACCGCCACCGGGCCGAGCGGGACCANGACCCGTCGCATCGCNGGATGCCCGGCAGGTGGCGGCCCTGTCACCTCCGGGTCGTCGACGGCCCTGAAGTGTTCGCCAGACTCGACCGCTGCCGCGAACATCCGGAGCTGGAAGGTGGTTCGCTCCAGCTCACCGGCGAGCCTCGGGAGTCCCAGTCCGGTCTCGCGGTCAGCCAGCGCGACCAGGTCGTCGGCTCGGGCGTCGAGGGCACCAGCGACACCGGTCAGGGCCAACGCCCGCGCTGCAGCAGACATGTCGCACCAGGCCGGAAACGCCGACGAGGCGGCCCTGACCACCTGGTCGACGTCATCTGTGGAGCTGTCGGCGATCACCGGCCCGAACGACTGGCCGGTACGCGGGTCGACGGACTGTGTGGGCACGGCTACCTCGGGATCTGGTCTGGATGGTCGGACAGTGCATGTGGTCAGGTGGCAGGAATCACCGAGCCCTTTGGAGCGGGCTCTTCGGTCGTGCCAGCACTGACGGCTTCCTGCAACAACGCGAGCAGTCGGTCGAGCTCGATGGCTGTCTCGCGGTCCAGCTCGTACGCGTTCGGGCGTCTGCGACGCGAACCCACGAAGATGCCTTGCCGAACCAGAAGGTACTTCTCCACGGCGATGAACGAGTCGAGGCTGGTCTGCAGCGATACCAGCGCGGCCAGCGGGCCATGAATGGCCCCCACCGTGGCCCAGTCCCCCCGTCCGAGAGCTCGCCACAGCGCCACCACTGCCCACGGCACCTCGGGTCCTGGCATCGACCCGACGACTCCGCGGCGGTAGCTGTCCACCAACGCGACTCCCCCGGTGCCTTCGAACACTCTCGCTCGACCAGCTGTGGCCGACAACAGCGCAGACAGGCGTGGTCCGATGGGCGAAGCCTCAGGCTTGAACTGAACCCGGACAGGGCCGAAGGTGTCCACAAGGCGGACACAGACCTGCAGCGACAAGGGCCGTCCCAGGTAGCCGGAAGCATCCTGGACGACGAGAGGCAGGTCGACACAGTCGAGCACGCATCGATAGAAGTCGAAGATCTCCTCGTCGGGCAGCTCCACCAGCAGCGGGGGGATCGCCATGACGGCCGCAGCTCCGACTGACTGCGCGTGCAGGGCGAGCGACACCGTCTCCTTCGTGGTCTGCGCGCCGACCGTTGCAACCACCGGTACGCGGCCCGCTGCGGCGGAAGCGACCAGCTCTGCCTGGCGGCGACGTTCGCTGTCGGTCAGTCGCAGCACCTCCGAGACCATGGCGACCGCCAGACCGTCGACCCCGCAGCTCACCAGCCAGTCCACCTCTGCGCCCAGCACGCCCACGTCGATCTCGTCCTTGTCGGAGAACGGGGTGGAGACGACAGGAATCACTCCCGACAGCGCTGCATCGGTCACCGGGCACCACCCTCGTACCGAAGAGTCGGCAGGCCGCGCCAAGGCACGCGACGCGCCAGCAGATGCCCGGACAGCGGCGAAGCCACTCGCTGCCCTTCGGCCATCCCTTCCCACCCCGTCGTGACAACGAGCAGGTCGAGGTCTGGGCCGGCCAATGCCGGGCAGGTGGGCCGGTCCACGGGAAGCGAGTACGTCGCCACGACCTCTCCATCCGGGCTGTAGCGCCTGATGGACCCGCCCTGCCACAGCGCAAGCCAGATCCCGCCGTCGCAGTCGACCACCAGCCCATCGGGGACGCCGTCGGCGTCTTCGATCGTGGCGAGGTCACCCAGGCGGGCGCCAAGGTCACCGGAACCAGTGTCGTACCCGTACCGGCGCACCGCCTGCTCGCCGGAGTCGACGTAGTAGAAGGTGAGGCCGTCGGGCGACCACCCCAGTCCGTTCGACTCAGTGACGGCGTCCAGCAAGACGCGCGGGCTGTAGTCGACGCCCATCGACCACAACACGGCATCCGAGGTTCCCGCAGCCCCGGTCGTCGTACCGGCCAGGAATCGCCCCGCCGGGTCGCACGCGCCGTCGTTGAACCGTTGACCCACAGGCAGGTCGACCTCGACCGGATCGGCGTCGGCCCGGCCGGACCCGTCGAGCAGCGCGAAGGCCGCCCCCACTGTTGCGACCAGACCTCCGTCGGATCGCAGAGCCACGGAGCCCACCGGCGCGCCAAGGGTGGTCACGTCATCGGACCAGGGTACGAACGGCACCGCCGCGTCGAAGTCCGTGCGCGAGCGGTGCATCAGGCCGGCGAGGCAGTCGACCCATACGACGGTGCTCGAACGCTCGTCCCACAATGGCCGCTCGCCCAGCTCGGAGCCGGCTGCGACGACGACAGTCCAGCCGGACGTGTCCAGCGCGTCAGCAGAGCTCACTTGCCGATCCCGGCGGTGAGGCCACTGATCAGGTAGCGCTGGAAAACCAGGTACACGAGGACGGCGGGTATGGCGCTCACGAGGGAACCCGCCATCAGCACCGGGATGTCCGTCACCCGCCCTGCTGACAGTGCGCCGAGGCCCACGGTGATCGTGCGCTCGTCCGGGTTCTGCAGGAACAACAGCCCGACGAGAAGGTCGTCCCAGATCTGGATGAACTGCAGAACCGTCACGGTGACGATCGCCGGGACTGCAAGTGGGAGTGCGACCCTGGCGAACACCCGGCCGTAGCCGAGGCCGTCCACCACCGCCGCCTCGATCAGCTCGTCGGGCAGCCCGCGGAAGTATGCCGTCATCAGGAAGGTGGCGAACGGCGTCCCCAGAGCCGCATAGACCAAGACCGCCCCGGCGTAGCTGGTCAGAAGGTTGAGCTTGGAGATGTTCACGTACGCCGGGATGATGATCGACTGCATCGGAATCAGCAACGCGGCGATGATCGCCAAGAAGATCGGGGTGGCACCGGTGAAGCGGAGCTTGGCGAAAGCGAATCCGGCCATCGTGCTCACGGCGAGAATGATCAGGATCGACAGCACGCAGACGATCATCGAGTTCGTCAGCTGCTGACCCACCGGCAGCGCTGACGTCAGCTTGCCCCAGCTGGACAGCGAGTGGCCGTGCCCGGACTGGAACTGGTCCTGCGTCCGGAACGAGGTGTCGATCATGAAGTAGAAGGGGTAGATCATCACCAAGGCAATCGCCAGCATCAGCAGCAGAACCAGGACGCGGTGCATCCGCACAGGTCGACGGCGGCGCAGCCCGGGCAGCCGAGCCGTCGCGGACTCCGCGGAGGCGGAGGCAGGCCCAGCAGGCACTGACACGGTCACTCGTGCCATCAGTCGTCCGAGCGCAACAGCTTCAGCTGCGCCGCCCCGATGACCGCCATGATCACGAACAGGACGACACCGAGCAGGGCGCCCGTGCCGAACTCACCCTTGGCGAAGGCCGTCTGGTAGACGAAGAACTCCAGGGTCGTGGTTCCGTAACCCGGACCTCCGCCGGTCATCACGAAGATCAGGCTGAACAGGGCGGTAAACGCGCTGATGACGGTCATCACGAAAGAGAACTGCACGAAGCGCTTCAGCAACGGGAACGTGATGTGCCAGAAGATGCGCAGGGCGCCGGC
>JGI24140J50213_10000908_pt1 | contig 13468 bp, 6 predicted proteins | sample BarGraIncu00222A_FD_50213 | JGI IMG/M metagenome (IMG submission 50213)
AATGATGTAAGAAACGGAAATATTGAAAATGCCGATAGAATTTTATCTGATTTTGATTCTGAATATCACTTATTATTTTCGTCTGTTAAGCAATTCTGTGACAATCCCAAAACAGATTACATTACAGTTCATACAATTGCAAATATCTGTCGTCAGCTATTGGAAAGTTTTATGACATTCAAATATGGACGAAAAAAATTAGACAAATGCTTTGATGAAATCAACGATTTTGAAAATCTATCAAAAATCCGAAAGTTTGTTAATCACTTTTCACACAAAACAGACAACGGTGCTTCAATGTCGAGTTTTAATGATAATGTATTTGCCGAAGCAGACAAAATAGTTCCTGATGTGTTGAAATTAATAGAACATATTGACAAAGTGCATTATGATTCAATGATTGCGAGATTAAATAATGTATAATCGCCTGAAATTAAGACTAAAGTAATTTTTTAAAAAAAATATGCCCGAAACTCAAAACATAGAATATAAATCGGGTTGAAAACTAATCAAGAAAAACGGATTCAAAACGCCGAAATGGTCTGATAAAAATAATATTTTATTGCTTACATTCCCCGGAGTTTCACACATTATGAATGAGGTCATGAATGAGGGTATAAATATAAATATTGAGGGTTTAAATGAGGGTACAAAAGAAATATTGGCAAAGATTTTTTCGTACATAGATAAAAATCCACTATCAAAAACTACTGATATTTAAAAACTTATCGGTAAAAGTAATGCCACCGTAGAACGATACTTAAAAATCCTTCGCGTAAACAAGTATATCGAGTATGCTGGAGCGAACAAAACAGGAGGTTATAAAACCTCAAAATAAATTTTATTATTCACAAACAATTACCATGTTGTAAATTAAATATCTTTTAAACACACATAAATGTAGCAACCTTATGGAAGAATCACTGTTTCTTAATACCCTTGCATTTGAGTTCCCCAAAGAACCCAAGATCTTCTATTTCTCCACAGAAGACAGAGAAGATGTGTCGCTTATAAAATTAAGCCACCAACTTTTCCCTGTTAACATAAAAGAATTGTTTCCCGAAATAAAGAATAGTGATACAATTTACACTTCATTCGACAGAAATGTTACAAATCTTCAACCACTCGGAATTGACTTCACAGCACCGGGAAATTACAATCTTGTAAAAAGACATTACAACCGGAAATTAAACTATTTCCTTGTATGCCAAAATCTAATTGTAGAACCAAACAGAATTACAAAAGATAATCAGGTTTGGATTCTATGTAATGCTGACAATCGTCGTAAAGATTGCGATAGATATGACCGCTTTACATTAAAGTTTGACTTCGACCATTTTAATAAACGCGCTCAAATTGTATTGTCTTATGATCGTGGTGGTTTGATTTTGAAATCTTCAATAACTGATTTTCTGAAAACAGATAACGACCCCTTTACTATTTCATTAAAGCCTGCTCCTTCTATTGGATTAATAAATCGAGTTTTATTTAAACAATTGGTAGAAAAAGAGGATGCCCACTCATATACAAAATTCAGAATCGACAGGCATGTATTCTTAGAAGATAAAGCTAAAGAATATAACACAGAAAACTCCTTCCCTATTATGAACAATAAGCTGGCAAATTACCTTGGCATAAACGAAGAAGAAAGCAATGATGATTCTGAAAGTCAATATGTTTACATTCGCCCTAAAAATAGATATTTAAAATATTACAATAAAATAAATCAGTTCTATAATAAGTATCTTGATAACGATGACTTTCGTACCATTGTTCCTATATCGAAAGATGGATTCAGTTATGCTAATAAATTGCAAATCGGAAACACGAAAGAAAAAAGTAAGGAATTGATATTCGGGTATAAAAGAATTAATGTAAACCCACAAGCAGGGGTTAACAATGGTCCCTTTGCACAGGCTAAGCCCACCAACATACAACTATTGTTTATCTTTCCTAAAGCAGATGTAGATCAAGCTCGTTTGTTGTTAGGGTATCTTAAAGACGGCTACAAAGATTTCTTTAAAGGGTTGAAAAAATATACTGGCAAAGAAGTTACTCATGCTCCCTCACAATTCCATGTCCAGTTAGAAAATCCCAATGACCCCATTCCTGAGATAGAAAAAATGCTCCAGGAAGAAAGAGAGGACAGAGAACTTATAGCGATATACCTAACTCCCATTAGTAAACATTCAGCCGACAAAGACGCTCGTAAAATTTATTACAAAGTAAAGGAAAAGCTTTTAGTCAACAACATTGTTTCTCAATGCATTGAGACAGATAAAATGCTTCGAGTGTTGAAAGAAGATGAAGGAGTCGATAAAAATGGTAATCCTAAGAAAAACTTTGCTTACACGTTGCAAAACATAGCTATTGCCATTAATGCCAAACTTGGAGGAACTCCATGGCGGTTGAACACACCGGTTCAAAATGAAATGGTTGTTGGTATTGGGGCATTTAAAAACATAGAAGACAACACCAATTACATTGGTTCTGCTTTTTCGTTTGATAATACAGGCTCATTTAATTCATTTGAGTACTTTCAGCGCGACCAATTAAAAGAACTTGCTGGCTCTATTGAAAACGCCATTAAAAACTTCACAAGGATTAATGATAAGCCCGAACGTTTGATTATCCACTATTATAAGGAAATGAGTCTCATACATGAATTTCCTCATATCGAAGAAAAACTTAATAATCTTGGTCTCGACATTCCAGTTTATGTTGTTACGGTCAACAAAACAGAGTCGGAAGATTTCTTAGTATTCGACGGTAAAAACAAAGACTTGCTACCTTATAGTGGTAGATACATAAATCTGGGAAATAAAACCTATCTGCTTTGCAATAACACCAGATACGAAAATGCCGTTCATAATTTCATGGATGGTTACCCGTTCCCGGTAAAAATCAAAATCGAATGTCCAACCGACACAACACAGCCAATTGATACTAAGATTGTAACTGAATTAATTGACCAAGTGTATCAATTTAGTCGGATATATTGGAAATCAGTAAAACAACAAAACCTACCGGTTACAATCAAATACCCGGAAATGATTGCTCAAATACTACCCTATTTCAGCAATACTGATAACATTGATACTAATAATTTATGGTTTTTATAAAGATAGTAAATCTCCAAACCTCATAAGTGAGGATATTGGGGATTAAGAGGAAAAGGCAGATACTCTAAATATCCTGTTTCCGCCGTTTCCTCAATTTCCTCAGATGTAGATTCTTTATGAAAAGTCATTTTAATAAATGTAACACAAAAACGAACAAAGTAATATGGCACAAACAATTATTCCTGAAAAACAAACAGTTGAAGTCTGTCTGAAACAGAAAAATTATTTCATTGATTTTTATCAAAGAGAATATGTATGGAAAAAAGATACTGTTGAAACACTCTTAAATGACATTTTTTATTCTTTTGAAATTTCATACACAGATTATGCAGATGTTGACATAACAGCTGAAATAATTGAAAAATTTAACTGGTATTATTTGAATATCTTTATCACAAATAATATAGGAGGAAAGGTTTACATTGTCGATGGTCAACAAAGATTATCCACATTGACACTTATTGCAGCAAAACTTTATCATTTAACAGATGAAGAGTTTCTCAAAGACACCTTGAAGGATTGTATTTTCGGTAAAGATAAATGGAAAGGGAATATATTTCGTATAGACCATGAAAAAAGAAACGACGTGATGGAATGTGTCCTAAAAGATACTACTTACCCACACAAATTCAAAAATAAAACTGAAGAAACTATCATTGGTCGCTATAAAGACATTAGCGATTATCTTGATAAAAAAAGAATGGATGCTCACAAACTAAGTACTTTCATAAACTACTTTTTAGAACGTCTTGTTCTTGTTGAATTAACTATCGACAAAGAAGATACACCAATGATTTTTGAGGTTATAAATGACAGAGGTGAAGCCCTTAAGCCATTTGAAATTCTAAAAGGCAAACTCATTGGCGCATTAAACAAGCAAGACACAGAACACTACTCGAACATTTGGGATAATTCTATTTCTCAATTCACAGGCAACGAAGATAACTTTTTCATTGACCTCATTAAATCGAAATTTATATTCAAGAGAAATTCCAAACTTGAACTTTTAATCAATAATCAATATCACAGGTATATTTTTGATAACAACGAAATTGCTGATAGTTTTAAATTCAGAAAAAAGGATAGTAATTACATTAAAAATATCAAGTCTTTTATAGATGAAGAGTTGCCATACTATTCTAAACTATACGCTAAAATCAAAACCAACAATCAATTATATCTGAAATACAACAATGATATAAATCAGCTATCAGGTCAATATCAAAACATTTTATCTGCATGTTCTGTAAATGATTCAGAAGAAGAATTGAAAATCAATACAGTTGCTAAAGAGATTGACCGCTTATACATGCTTTTGATTCTTAATGGTATTTATGACAGTAATGAATTTGCCGAAATTTCTTACGCTTTAAACGAAAAGCTGAAATACAAACCAGCCTATCAATATAGGGAAGTATTTAATCATGTTATACTAAATTCAATCAAAGAGAAAAAAGGATTGCAAACAGTACCTTCTATACTTGAATTTGATAGTTTCTTAAAAAGAGATTATGTAAACATGAAAACTCGTACATTAAGATACTTTCTTGCCCGTGTTGAGAATTATATTTGTGAGCAAACTAATCAACTAATGCAAAACGATGTTGACTATATTGCAACAAGAACGGGTGATAAAACAGGTTATCATATTGAGCATATTCTTTCGAGAAACGATACGAACAAGTCATATTTCAAAGACGAAGAAGAATTCGAAACCAAAAGAAATATTTTAGGTGGATTACTCCTTCTGAAAGACAAAAACAACATTAGTTCAGGTAATGAGGAATATCCAAACAAACTCAAGACTTATACCAGTGGTTTAGTATGGGGTCATACTTTAAACGAAGATTATTACCATTGCAATAAGGACTTTGACGCTTTTAATCAAAGGTTATTGAGTTTATCAAATGTACAATTTACTCCAATATCAGAATTCAATCAGGATGCACTTTATCAAAGAAGTCGGTTATTGTATGAAATTGTAAAATTGATTTGGGAAATATAATGTCGAAATAGTTACGAATAAATCTTGATTTCTCAATTCAATTTCAAACAAGTTATATAGAACCTAATAATTAAAAAAACAAATGGTAAAGAATAACTATATCGACGATGCTAAATATTTTTTGAAACAGTCTTCAAATCAAATTAAAAGAAATATCGAACAAGATAATCTTGTTCAGATAGTGTTGAATTTTGCTTTAGGTATTGAAAGAATTTTAAAAGGTATTCTTTATGATGTGAACCCTTTGTATGTTTTAATTACACCCGAATTCAAAAACTCATTCCCTTTAATGTATTCTGATAGAAAAATTTACGATTCAACAGACGAACAAGTAATTAAACTAAAACCAGATGGAGATGTATTAACTTTTAAAAATTCACTTATACGTGCTCAACTTATTTCAAAAGTTGTTTTTGAAAATAAATCAACACTTTATATATTAATGAATTTTCGGGATATCATTGCTCATTGCAATTTGAATACTATAGACTATGAAAAAATGGAAATTTTGATTTACAGAGATTATTATCCATTAATTCGTTCTTTTTGTGACGAACTCCAAATACCAAAGACTCATTTTTTTGACAATTCAAGTATTCGTATCGCCAAAATATCGAGTGACTATCAAGTAAAGTTAAAAGATCAAATAAAATTAAAGTTAGAGGCTTCAACTGAATACTGGGAAAGTATTAAAGATGATGAAGAATTAATTGCAATTGCAGATGAAATTACAACTAAGCAATTAAAGCTGGAAGGGTCAATGGAAGTAAAATGTCCATGTTGTGGCAATATGTCAATTCTCTATCATGAATTAATTTATGAACATATACCTCAAATTAATGAAACTGTTTTGACGGATTATATTCCCAGACAATTTTCTTGTAAATACTGCAAACTTACATTAGATGAATATAGTCAAATAGATAATTTGATTATGCCATTGATTAGTCATAATTATCAAAGGTCATAAAATACTGTAATTTAGATCACTTACCAGATGATTAATTATTGAAAGATTTTGATAAAGGCACTTTTATTATTAGAAATCAGAGTCGATACTAAATCTAACTAGAAAATATTAAACAAAAAGATTCTCCAAATTCCTCAATATCAAAATTCAGGAAAAGACAAGTATTTATATCAAAATCTCAGTTCTCATTCAAATGGAAAATCAAAAATATATAGGCATAATTAAATGGTTTAACCACGAAAAAGGATTTGGAGCAATTTCGACAAATCATGATTTTTCTTTTATCATACCTGAAAATGAAAAATTAAATCAAAATACAAATGAGGTCTTTATCCTTAGAAGAAACTGGAAAGACTTTCAAACTATCGACGAAAATATAAATATTTCAGTTGTTTTTGAAATTGACTTTGAACAGAATAAAGTTACAGCTAAGAACTGTAAGTTTTTTTCATTCTCAATTGGAAATTGGAAATTACTAATTAAATATCTCGGGAATCAGGAGAATATCATTATTAAGGACAAATACGCCAATAAGAATATAAATCTTGTTGAATATAGTTTGAACGGGATCAATGAAAAAACTGTTGACATTAATAAAGTCAGTTCGCTATTCAATGAGTATTCATTTGATAATATAGCAGAATCTTTTTCTACAATTTTCAAAACCTATAAAAATTCAAAAAATCAGCTTCTTCATGACTTTTTGAAATCCGTGTTTAATATACTTTTTAGGAATGAAAGCAGAGAGAAAAAATTTTCCCTTTGGAGAGATGATATTATTTCATTAGCCTTATTATCAAAAGAAGATCTAATCTCATTCTCAAATTCAATTACGGTTAATGATCTCAACAAAATTGCAAATCAATATGATAATGAAGACATTATATTTGCCATTTTATTGGAAAGAATTTCCATATTAAAAGATGACTTTAGTTATGATTCGTTTATTGATTTTGGGAAGTATTTGCCATTAATTTCCAATGAAGGTTTAAAAGTAGAATTTTTTCAGAATTTAAATAATTTGGCCAGCGATAACCTCACCAAAGCATTTTTAAATAAGTTATCAAGTTTAGGTGTAATACAATCACTAACTGACTTGAAAAAGATTGATAAAGAGATTGAAACTTTACCGGATTTTTTAGCTAACGATATAAAAATAAATATTAAGAAAGCTACCGAATATTATATTTTAGAAAATTCTAATGGCTGTGGTATTATAGCTGCATGTATAAATGATTATTTTGAAAATACTGAAACAATAATTCTTAATAATATATTAGAATATACTGTTTCTGATTTAGAATTTCTATTTAATTCAATTGACAAATTTTCTGAAGACTTTGGAAAAATACTACTTGAATCTCTATTAATCAAACAGAACAATTTTTCATTTATACTTACAAAGGCTAAAAATCATTATGATTCTGATTTCTATAATAAAATTGATAAGATAATTTACAGTAAATGTAAAGATCAAGAATATCTTAAATTGTGGGAATTTAATCTTGGAAAAATTACACCTGTTGAACAGATAAATAGTTTTTTAAATGAGAACTCTGAAAATTACAGCAAACTCAGATCATGGATTAGTGACAAGTTATTGTCTCAAGAAGAACTTAATAATATTTTGTTCAAAAAATTAAATTCAATTGAAGTAATAGATGATAGAAAGAAGTTTCATACAGTATTTAATTTAATTACAACCTTATCTGAAATTGATAGAGCAAATGTAATAAAAATAATAGAATACAAAATTGAATTCTATTTTATGATACTTTGGTACTTAGATTTGAGTGAAAATATAGATTTCCAAATATTAAAAGGGAAATTTATTTATTTCTACCCTATTCAACAAGTTAGAATCATAAAAAAACTTTTCTATTTGAAATCAATAGGTTCATTAGATTTGACTATTGAGTGGTTAAATGAAATTATAAGAGCAGATTTAGATATTTATTTGAATAATGACAAATTAAATTCTGAGATTATTTTAGATTTGTCAACTGATGTTATTATCAATAGTCTATTGAAATTCATACAAACTGGTAGTTTCTTAGTAGAAAGTGATTTACTTTCAATTGTTTTGAGAGATCTTGGAAATGATAAAACAAAACGTTTTCAAATTTCAGAGTATTTTGATTATTGTAAAGGTAGAATGATTGGTGAATACAATTGGAAAACAAATGGCGAAATCAAAAAGATCCCTTTTGCCGAAAATCAATTCTATTATGCAATTAGTTTTAAAGCATACGAAGAATATACTAACAGAAGAACTGGTTATACTACAACGACAAGAAACTCTCAATTTGATTTATTAAAAGAGGCAGTAAAAAATTTACCTGAGCGTAAATGGAATCCCAATGAGGAGCATTGGGGTATACCTTCAAAATATGAAGAAAAAGTTCTAAATTTTGCTTTAAAACATAGATTTTTCTTGCACTTTGGAAATGGTGGTTACACTGATAATCCTCATTTAATTGAATATACAAGGAAAGAAATTCCAAATGGTATTAGATTCTGTGAAGGCCAGATAGCACAAAATATACATTACACACATAAGAAGAAATTTTGGTGGTGTGCTAATCAGGAATGCTTTGAAAATGTAGAGAATTTACATTCTAATAATGAATGGGAAAATTACACGTTATTAGATTTTTTGAATATAATGGGGCTAAATGTAGTAGAATCTGGTGCATATGGTACTTTTGATATTGGGCATTATAACAAATACATTTCACATATAAATAGATTAAATCAATTGCTTGAAAAAATTTATTGTGAAGTGTGTAAGCATATTTTATATCCAGTTGAATCTTCAAATTACGCGGCTTATACAGTTGTTAAATTTCAATGTGAAAATGAAAAATGCAATAAATATCATGAGGTTATCTATTTAAATCACTGTTTAAATGGTAAGTGCAATGCAATAATTGATAGTCGGGTATCAAAGAAATGCACTAATGGGTTATATATTTGTGAAAAATGCGGTGCGTGTTGTTCACATGCAATGTTTAAACGTCGTTTAGACGCTTTACAAACTACAGGTGGTTTATTACCTGCAGATCTAATTAGAAAAGTAAATAACAAAGAAGGTCATTTGGAACGTGCAGAATATTTTTGTCACAAATGTGGGGATGTTATGCGTGAAACTAATGTTGATATTTTTAATTGCAATAAATGCGATGTAACTTATGACACGGGAATCTTTAGATTTAAAAGAGAAAACAAGTCTTCACGACCTGCGGATTATCCAACAGGAAGCAATAATAATCTTAATGATACTATTGTGTGAATTAAAGCTGAACCGGTCAGGCTTCGCCTGTAAGTAAATTACGGGCAGCGCAGCGGGGCAATCCCCAGCCACAAAAAATCCCCACCATTCGTTCCTCATGGTTTGCACGGTCTTTTTTGTGGCTTCCGCACAATCAACCCTTCTGTTGTTTTTTTCTGTCACACTTTTTGCAAAAGGCAAAAAAGACGTTTGCACTCCAACCGCCACCACCGTGCTGCACTTGCGCCAGAAAAAAACAACTCAAAGCTATTATACATAACATGTAGTTCATAGGCTTTTTCCAGCAAATAGCTGGGGGATAAACCCAATAAAAAAGCCTATAACCAAATTATGTATAATAGCCGCACAAAATCAACGCTTTTGCCCCGCTGCGCTGCCCGAAGACTAAGCCCCTACGGGAGAGCGGAAAGTATAAACACCTAATCGGTGAATTGTTTAGGCGTACCGCCAACCTGAAACCTCAAAGACCCCAACCACCCAATAGCAGTTGCAGTCGGAAAAAATATGTCGAGTTTTATTTCCATGTGCTTGCGGTCGGTTCATTCTCTTCACTCATTTCGTTTCGGGGGACAGCGTTCGTTCCTCACTGCCGTCCACCCTTCACTCCATTGCGTTCAGTTCATTTCACACACCTCAGCACCGCACGGCTTCGGGAAATGCTCATTTCCATTTCGCAAGCTCCATTCATTCCGTTTTCCCCAAGCCACTTTCCAACGCTTTTCCAATGGTATATTTTACCCACTGCGACGAGTCCACCCCAATAATCGCCAAATAGGCAGTAAGGCAAGAATAAAACAAGCATAGCTTGCGTTTAAAGCCGTTCCGGCAATATCGCCGATAAATGATATTGATAACCGAATAGCTTATCAAAACCATTTCTCAAATAGGCAGAGCGGAACACATATCTTATTTTTATTTTCCAAAACCGCAAGCGATGAATAGTTTTAAAAATAAAAATAAGAAATGTGACGAGTTGACTCTAATGCCCCGCAAAAGCCGTTCGGTAAAAATCTCGTGTAAGCAAAGGTAGTTTTTCCCGAACCGCTTTTGACCAATAGGGGACAGCGGAATACAAACAATGAAAACCCCAGCCCCTTTTTGTGAGGGGCATTTATCGCTTTTCATTCTTTGTAAACGTGTTTGGCACTTCGTGCAATATAATGTGAATTACTATCGTCTTTGCGGTTTTATCCTATAAGAAAAAGAAAAGATGGTTTACACTTCGTGTGAAGAAAGAGAAAGAAAGTGTTTACGGCTTTGCCATATATAATCACATAAAAAGCAAACAAACGCAATCGGCAGCAAGCCAAACTATTTCTGTGTCAGCTACATAATTACGGCATATCTTTACATTCGGATAAGGGAAAGTCCGTGTTTGAGCCGTACCAAGTCCAAGTAAACTTATTTATAAATCATTTATTTTTTTAAGTTATGGGAAAGATTAATTTAGGAATCTTAGGTAGTTTCTCTGGTAAAGTGGGAAACGTAGTTGGTGGAAGTTGGAAAGGCATTAGCTATATGCGTGCAAAGGCTTCTTCTGTAAGCAATCCCCGCACTGACGGACAAGTAGGTCAGCGCAGTAAATTCGCTTTAGTGTTGGGTATCTTAAAGCCAATGACTGGCTTTATCCGTGTAGGCTACAAACGCTTCGCGACCAAACAAACAGCGTTCAATGCTGCAATGTCGTACATTTTGAACAACGCAATCACGGGAACTTTCCCTGATTTCAGCGTTGACCTGTCGAAAGTGTTGGTTTCTCGTGGTAACCTTACCGTTGCTTCAGGAGCGCAAGCCCTCGCCACAAGTGGCTCGATTGGCTTGACTTGGACTGACAACTCTGGTTCGGGTTCTGCATTGGCAACCGACAAAGCGTTGGTTATGGTGTTGAATCCGGTAAGAGCTGAAGCAGTTTATGAAACTGCCGGAAGCAAAAGAACAACCGGTGCTCACGAAATTGCAGTTCCTGCTGATTGGTTGGGAGAAAGTGTTGAAGTATTCCTGGGCTTCATTACTGAAGATGGAAAAGACGTTGCTAACAGCGTTTATTTGGGTTCTGTGGAAGTTGTCTAAGCGTAGGCAACAATCTGTTTTCTTGCGAGAGCCGCCCTCATTTGAGGGCGGTTTTTTTTATGTCTACATAGCCTGAAATTGTGCAAATAAATACTATATTTGCACAGTATTTATGTTGTTTGTTTTTATCTATCAAATCATACACATAAACCTCAATATCAGTTATTTGAATTTTATTTATATCTATTTTTTATTTGTTTCATATTTGCAACATGCATTTGTAAGTACTTGATAAATTGCACGAATCACTTTTGAAGAAGTAAAGTAAAATCAATAGTCAGCTGGATAATTAAATTACCCTGTTGATCAAAGTAAAGAAGGAGGCTGTATCAAAAAAATGATACAGCCTCCTTTTTCTTTGAACTTAGTAATAGTCAGAATTTAATGTCTTCCACTGTTTTTTCTTTCAACATCTAAAATCGCCGTTAAGCCGTATTCAACATTAAATATGTGAAACTAAAAAAAGAGGACATTGAGCTATTAGAATTGCTTGTCAACACTAGCACCAATTATACCATACAAAAACGCAGTCGGAGCCTTCTTTTATCACACCAAACACGCCCCATATACAATCTCACTTTACCAAACAAACAAGCTTTATCATGTTATATTATCGTCTGCAAATTTGTACAGACAAGCGGTAATCGAATCTCATAAGCTACACCATCATACCTGCAACTTACAGACTCATTCTTCATCAAGTCTTTGTCATTACATAGCCTATCAGACAAATACCAGCATTCGTCAGGAGCGTTCCTTTTGCAGTCAATGACGTATCACTCGTCGTCAGACTTACCCGATGTGTCGTCAGAAGAATTACACCTCCGGTCAGATGCGTTGCACGTCTCGTCAGATACGTTACACCTTAAGTCAGACTCGTACGATCTAACGTCAAAAGCGTTCGACTTTGCGTCAGAACCATTCGACTTTGTGTCAGAAGCGTCCGACATTCGGTCAATATCGTCCGACTTTGCGTCAGATTCATCCGACCATTCGTCAGTAGCATTCCTTATCATGTTAGTAGCGTTCCTGCTCATGTAAGATTCATTACTTTTCGTGTCAAGGCTATAAACTGCCTTGTTAGAGTCGTGCTTATTCAGTTCAGTGCTGTTCCAATCGTTATCGGAGAGATTAATTCGGTTTACAGCTTTATAAAATACCGAATACCGATTCTAAACTAAGCCGGTATAAGACAAGACAAAGAAAAGAGGCTGCCTCAAATCTTATATTGAGACAGCCTCTTTTCTTCAGTAAACAATCTCAATCATTGTATTGAGACTATTACCGTAAGTATTTCATTCACCTTCTTCAAAATAGGTTGAAGAAGTATGCAGCTTATTGATTAATGGATTGGCGTACATTTCCAACAATTTGCTTCTTAAGAAATCATGATCCTTGTTTTCCAAATCAATCTTTGCTATTTGTAAAGTCAAATATCTTTCAAAATCGAGTTTTTCGGTTTGCGTGTACTCTGCTGAGAAATGTTTCGCATCTTTAAGCAGATCGAACGCTATTTTATTATTAGCAAAGATAGTATAATTGGAGTGGATACGTCTATCAATCAGTTCGGCAGTCAACGCTATTTGTTGATTTCGGTTAGATGTTTCATTGGCAATTGCATCCAGCTCTTTGCTTATATCACCGGTTATTTCATAAACAACTTTGCCTTTATATCCCATTACACCAGTTTCCATATTGATTAAGTCATCTTTCGGATCCTTCTTAAAGCATGGATTATCGCGTTTTTGTTGCATCTCTTTCGCCTTCAAAAAATCGCAGGGGTCGTATTCATATGAGATACTTAATGGACAAAGATTCAATGCCTTCATATTCTCAATAAAATTTCCGGCACCACTCATATTGAACATCTTCAACAGACTTTCCTGAGTTCTGTCATTCGAATCTTTGGCACGTCCTTCACGTTGGGCAATCCAGATGGATTGATTCTTGTCTGAAATAGTGTGTGCAATATAAGCAGAGAGGCGCTGAGAGCTTTCCAACACATTGCG